>Ga0335081_10004901_pt1 | contig 21164 bp, 19 predicted proteins | sample Lox_Sample_35_FD_206713 | JGI IMG/M metagenome (GOLD analysis project Ga0335081, IMG submission 206713) | Soil microbial communities from Loxahatchee National Wildlife Refuge, Florida, United States - Lox_Sample_3.5 | ecosystem: Environmental > Terrestrial > Soil > Wetlands | place: USA... | reverse complement strand
GAGACCGGCGCGACCTGGCAGTCGATCTCGGCGGCCGGCGACGCGGAGACCGAGGCCAACCCGCTCGACAGCGAGGACGTCGACGGCATCCGCCGGCTGTGCGACGGCGCGGCCGCCGCGCTCAAGGACATCCAGGTCCGCCGCACGCTCACCGATCTGTCGCTCGGCGGCCAGACCCTCGCCGAGCTGCCCGAGCCGCGCATCGTGCCGATGGAGGTGCTCGCCCAGCTCACGCCGCTCGCGCGCACGATCCGCGAGCGCAGCCGGGTGCACGGCGAGCTCGTGCTCAAGCGCGACATCGGCGGGGGCCGGCGCGAGGAGCTGTTCGTGCCGCGCGCGCAGCTGTCGCAGCACTTCGCCAAGCTGCCGGGCGAGTACCGGCGGCCGTTCGAGGAGATGGGCGTGACCGGCGAGGACACCCAGCCGGCGATCCAGCTGCCGGAGCAGATGCGGCCGCCCGCGAAGAAGACGACGCCGCCTCCGCCGCCCACGCCGGCGACCTCGGGCCCCGAGGCCAAGACGATCGAGGTCAAGAAGGACTAGCGATCGCGCGCGAGCCCGCCAGCTGGACGATCCCGTCGACCACCTGCTCGAGGATCACGCGCTCGCCGAGCTCGCGTCCGAACGTCTTCAGCTGTGGCCCGGTGAAGCGGTCGCGGCGCGCGTCGAGCGTGAGGTCGCCCTTGAGCGCGCGATCGGCCTCGGCGAGCTGGCGCGTGGCCCGCGCCAGCGCGTCCGGCGTGTAGCTCCGGGCCTGCGCGATCAGCTTGTCGATCACGAACGGCGGCACGCCCACCCGGCTCGCCCAGTCGCCGCGCGGCACGCCCTGCTTGCGCAGCGCGTGGAGCAGCGACAGCTGGCGGATGTGGCGCGCCAGCATCACGACCACGCCGACCGCGCTCTCGCGCTGATCGCACAGCGAGCCGACCGCGGCGATCGCCCGCACCCGATCGGCCGCGCCGATCGCGTCGGTCAGCTCGAACACCGAGCGCTCGCGGGTATCGGCGACCAGCTCGTCGACGTCATCGGCGGTGACCGCGCGCCCGGCCGCGAACAGCGCGAGCTGCTCGACCACCATCGCGAGCCGCGACAGGTCGTCGCCGACCGCGTCGACCAGCCGGCTCACCGCGGCGGGCTCGAGCCGCACGCCCCGGGCCTGGGCCTCGGCGCGCAGCCACGGCGCCACCTGGCGCGGCGCCTCGAGCACGTGCAGCCAGCCCTTCTTGCTCGCCGCCGCGAACAGCTTCTGGCGCTTGTCGACCTTGGACGCGAGCGCGACGATCACGGTCGATGGATTGGGCCGGGCGAAGTACGCGACCAGCGGCTCGGCGTCGTCGGCCGGCATCGCGGCGAGGTCGCGCACGAGCACGACGCGGCGCTGCGCCATCATCGGCAGGGTCTGGGCGAGCGCGACGATCCGCGCGCCGCTCGGCTTGCCCTCGATCACGTCGTAGTTGAAGCCGCGCGCGGCCGGCGGCACCGCGGCGTCGCGGATCGCGGCGAGGGCGCGGTCGATCAGGATCGGGTGCTCGGAGTGGAGCACGTAGACCGGATCGAGGCCGTGTTCGACCAGCTCGTGCACGCGCGCAAGCTACCACTACCCGCTGACGATGCGCGCGATCCGCCGGGTCTGCTTGGCGTGGTCGAGCGCGCCGACCACGTCGCGGACGTGCTCGCGCGGGCCGAGCACGTGCTCGACCTTGAGCGACGAGCGCAGCGCACCGGGCACGTCGCCGGCGAGGATCAGCGTTCCGAACCAGCCCTGCTCGCGCAGGCCGTGCAGCTCCATGATCTCGCCGGGAGTGAGCGCGTCGAACTCCGCGATCAGGACCTGCGGGCGGGGCGGCGGATCGTCGATCAGCGCGGCCAGGATGTGCGCCACGGTGCGCGCGATCTGGACGCTGATCGGACCACCCGCCAGCTCCTCGATCCAACCCGCGCACCGGGCCTCCGAGCCGAACAGGATCACGCGGGCCAGCTCGCCCGGCGCGGGGGCGTGCTGCGGCGTGCCGCGGCCGCGAATCCGGGGGTGTGTCATGTCTGGTGGAATCGGCCGGACCCCGCGGATGTTGATGTAGGCCGAGGTGTTAACCTCGACCGCGATGACGCTCACACGGCGCTCGTTCCTGGTGGGGAGCTCGCTCGCGGCGCTGGCGGCGCCGCGGCTGATCAGCGCCCGCGGTCTGCTCACCGACCCCACGCTCGACGACCTGGTCAAGCGCGCGCTCGCCGCCGCGACCAAGGCCGGCGCGAGCTACGCCGACGTGCGGGTGGTGCGCCGGCGCGGCGAGAGCGTCGCGGCGCGCGAGGACCGGATCGAGCGGGTGTCGTCGAGCGAGCAGTACGGCATCGGCGTGCGCGTGATCGCCGAGCGCGCGTGGGGGTTCTCCGCCACCCCGATCGTCACCGCGTCGGAGGCCGAGCGGATCGCGCGCGCCGCGGTCGACGTCGCGCGCGCCAACGCGCGGCTGCTCAAGCGCCCGGTCGAGCTCGCGCCGGTGCCGGCCAACGTCGACGTCTGGCAGACCCCGCTGCTCAAGGATCCGTTCAAGATCCCGCTCGAGGACAAGGCCGAGCTGTTGCTCGCGTGCACGCGCGAGGCGATGAAGGTCCCGGGCGTGAAGTTCGCGACCGCGGGGTTCAACGGCCAGAGCGAGTGGAAGCTGTTCGCGTCGACCGACGGCGGCTACATCGAGCAGGAGCTGTGCCGGCTCGGCCCGCGCCTCCAGGTGACCGCGGTCGACGACCGGCGCGGCGAGTTCGAGAGCGTGGCGTCGACCGTGGCGCCGCGCCAGGCCGGCTGGGAGTACGTCGAGAACGTCAAGCTCGACGCCGGCGCGCGCGCGCTCGCCGAGCTGGCGATCGAGAAGCTCAAGGCGCCGTCGGTCACCGCGGGCAAGCGCGACCTGATCCTCGATCCGACCAACATGTGGCTGACCATCCACGAGTCGATCGGCCACCCGACCGAGCTCGATCGCGCGCTCGGCTACGAGGCCAACTTCGCCGGCACGTCGTTCGCGACGCCCGACAAGCGCGGCAAGCTCCAGCTCGCCGCGCCGATCCTCACGTTCTACGCCGACAAGATCACGCCGGGCGGGCTGGCGACCTGCGGCTACGACGACGACGGTGTCGCGACCGGGCGGTGGAACCTGGTCGAGCACGGCGTGTTCGTCGGCTACCAGACCACGCGCGATCAGGCCGGCTGGATCGGCGAGACCGCGTCGCGCGGCACGTCGTACGCCGACAGCTACGCGTCGATCCCGTTCCAGCGCATGCCGAACGTGTCGATGCGGCCCGGCCCGCACGAGCGCTCGCTCGACGACCTCATCGCGGGCACCGACGACGCGATCCTGATTATCGGCGACGGCTCGTGGTCGATCGATCACCAGCGCCTGAACTTCCAGTTCGGCGGGCAGCAGTTCTGGGAGATCAAGCACGGCAAGCGCGCGCGCATGGTCAAGGACGTCGCCTACCAGGCCAACACGATCGAGTTCTGGAACTCGTGCGACGAGATCGGCGGCACGTCGTCGTGGTGGATGGGCGGCTCGCTGTTCGACGGCAAGGGCGAGCCCGAGCAGATCAACGCGGTCAGCCACGGCTGCCCGCCCGCGCGCTTCCGCCGGGTCAACATCCTCGACACCAACCGGAGGACGGCGTGATCAGCGAAGGCAGAGCTCGCTCGCTGCTCGAGCGCGTGCTCGCGCTGGTCGAGGCGACCAAGGGCGCCGAGGGGCTGGTGTCGCTGCGCGCCAGCCGCGCCGGCAACACGCGGTTCGCGCAGAACGAGGTCACGACCTCGGGCGAGGTCGACCGGCTCACGCTCGACGTCGCGGTCCAGCTCGGCCAGCGCCGCGCGTCGGCCTCGACCAACCAGCTCGACGATCGCGCGATCGACGATGCGGTGTCGCGCGCGCTGCGCATGGCGCACCTCGCGCCCGAGAGCCCCGAGACCATGCCGCCGCTCGGCAAGCAGAGCTATCCGCGCGTCAAGCCGGCGGCCGATCCCGACACCGTGAAGCTGTCCGCCGCGGCGCGCGCCAGGGCGGTCGCCGCCGCGATCGCCGCCGGCGATGCCGCGAGCGTCGCGATCGCCGGGTTCTACGAGCACAGCTACGACCTCGTGGTGCGCGGCTCGACCGCCGGGCTGTGGGCGAGCCACGAGTCGACCCACTGCGAGCTCAGCTGCACCGCGCGCACCAGCGACGGCACCGGCTCGGGCTGGGCCGGCGTGGCGAGCAACCGCGCCGGCGATCTCGACGCCGCGGCGCTGGCCAGGACCGCGGTCGACAAGGCGGTGCGCTCGCAGAAGCCGCAGCGCCTCGATCCCGGCCGCTACACCGTGATCCTCGAGCCCGCCGCGGTCGCGAGCCTGCTCGCGTTCCTGATCGGCTCGCTCGACGCGCGGCGCGCCGACGAGCACCGCTCGTTCTTCGGCAAGCCGGGCACGAACATCGGCGACAAGCTGTTCCCCGAGACCATCACGCTGCGGAGCGATCCGGGAGACGCGGCGGCCGGGGGCGCGCCGTTCGACGACGACGGCCTGGCGCTCGCCGCGACCCGGTGGATCGATCGCGGGACGCTCGCCGCCCTCACCTACTCGCGCTACTGGGCCAAGCACCAGGACAAGCCGCCGACCGGCGAGCCCGGCGGGTGGACGCTCGACGGCGGCCCGACGAGCCGCGACGAGCTGATCAAGGGCGTCAAGCGCGGCGTGCTGATCACGCGGTTCTGGTACCTGCGCTCGCTCGATCCGCAGACCATCCTCGCGACCGGGCTGACCCGCGACGGCACGTTCCTGATCGAGAGCGGCGAGATCCGCGGCCCGGTCAACAACTTCCGGTTCAACGAGTCGCCGATCCACATGCTGGCGAATTGCGACGGGCTCGGCGCGCAGTCGATCCCGGGCGGCGGCGAGGGCGCCGGCGCGCGCTCGCCGATCCTGCGCAGCCACGAGTTCAACCTCGCGTCGGTCTCCGAGGCGGTGTGACCGACGACGTCGTCGTGATCGCGGATCGCGCGCTCACCGGCGACGGCGTGCGCGGCGCGACCGCGATCCACGCGCAGGACGGCGCGATCGTCGCGGTCGGCGATCCGGCGGAGATCACCGCGCGCGCCGCCGGCGCCCGCCGCATCGACTGGAGCCGGCGCGCGGTCGTGCCCGGCACGGTCAACACCCACAACCACAGCTTCCAGTCGTTGCTCCGCGGGATCGGCGACGACCTGCCGTTCCTCGCGTGGCGCGACCGCGCGCTCTACCGCTACTCGCCGCGGCTGACCGCCGACGACCTGACCACCGCCGCGCTGTTCGCGTTCGGCGAGATGCTGCTGCACGGCGTGACCACCGTGTGCGACTTCTTCTACCTGAACGCGCAGGGCAACGATCACGCCGCGGCCACGATCGAGGCGGCGCGCCGGCTCGGCATCCGGATCGTGCTCGCGCGCTGCTTCTACGACTGGGACGGAGCGCCGGCGGCGTATCGCGAGACCATCCCGCAGGCGGTCGCGCACTACCAGGCGCTGCACGCGCGCTACAAGGATCCGGCGCGCCACCTCGTCACGATCCAGCCGGCGCCGCACAGCCAGCACGGCGCGAGCCCGGCGATGATCGAGGCCGGCGCGGGCTGCGCGGCCGATGCCGGCGAGCCGTGGCACATCCACCTCGCCGAGGAGCAGTACCAGGTCGCGCAGTCGCTCGAGCGCTTCGGCCGGCGGCCGCTGGTCGCGGTGTCACAGCTCCAGGTCGACCTGTCGGCGATGATCGCGGTGCACGGCTGCTGGTTCGACGACGGCGAGCGCGCGCTGCTGGCCGAGCGCGGCGGCAGCCTGGCGTACTGCCCCGGGTCCAACATGTTCCTCGGCGACGGCGTGACCGACCTCGTCGACCTGGTCGCGCGCGGCGTGCGGGTCGGGCTCGGCACCGACGGCGGCTGCTCCAACAACCGGGTGAGCGTGTTCGACGAGATGCGCACCGCGGCGCTGCTCCAGAAGGTGCACCGCAGCGACGGCCAGGCGATCGACGCCGAGACCTGCTTCGCGCTCGGCACGCGGACCGCCGGCGAGGTGCTCCGCCTGCCGATCGGCCGGATCGCTCCCGGCTACCGCTGCGACCTCGTCGCGCTCGACCTCGACGATCCCTCGCTGTGGCCGGTCCAGGCGCTCGAAAAGAATGTGGTGTATGCGCTGTCACCTCGCGCGATCACCGACGTCGTGGTAGATGGTCAGGAGGTCGTGTCCGCGCGGCAGTTGTGTCATGTCCCCCTCGACGAGATCCAAGTCCGCGTCGCAAGACTCACCGGCGGCTGGCGCCGTGACTGATGCCCCGGCCCGACGTGCGCGCGCCGACAAGGACACCGTGATCGACCTCGAGGTGTCGCGCCAGCGCTGGATCGGCTGGACGATCTTCGGCATCGTGCTCGGCGCGCTCCTGGTGTGGCGGCTCGGCACGGTCGCGGTGTGGGTCGGATTCGCGCTGATCGCGGTCGGCCTGTTCCGTGGGTTCCAGCTGATCCAGTCGTTCCGCCACCCGGCCGGCACGTTCGTGATCTCGGCCAAGCAGATCCAGCTGCCGAACGGCCTGCACCGCGCCCGGGCGATCGAGGTCGCGCCGACCGACGTCACCGCGGTGTACTTCCTGCGCCGCTCGGTGCCGTGGAGCCGCGCCGCGCCGGTCCTGGTGATCGAGCTCGGCGAGCGCGCGCTGCTCTACCCGCGCGACTGGTTCGCGTCGGAGGCCGACCAGCGCCACGTCGTGCACGCGCTGCTCGAGCACTGCCCGATCGTCCCCGAGCAAGCTACGAAGTCCGCGTGAGCCGCAGCACGACCTCGACGTGCGCGGTCTGCGGCATGACGTCGATCGGCCACGCGCGCTCGGCGCGATAGCCAGCGGCGACCAGCCGGCCGGCGTCGCGGCCGAGCGTGGCCGGATCGCACGAGATGTAGACGATCGCGCGCGGCGCGTGGCGCGCGATCCCGTCGGTCGCCTCGGCGGCGCCGGTGCGCGGCGGATCGAGCACGATCGCGTCGAACGGGCCGGGCAGCCGCGCGAGCACGTCGCTCGCGGTGCCGGCCTCGAGCCCGGGCAGGTCGTGCGCGACCGCGTCCGATGGCGTGACGTCCCAGCCGGCGGCGCGCAGCGCGCGCGTGAAGTTGCCGGCGCCGGCGTGGAGCTCGAGCGCGCGCCCCGGCCCGGGGCCGAGCGCGCTCGCGACCCGCGCGACCAGCGCGGCGTTGCCGGCGGCGCTGGCCTGCGCGAAGTCCAGCGGCCCGGCGCGGAGGCCGGGCTCGAGCTCGACCACCGGCTCGCCGTGCACCACGCCGCCCGCGACGACGCCGACCACGCCACCGCCGACCAGCGCCGCCGCACCCGGCCACGCGCGCTGCGCGCCGATCGCGATGTCGCCGCGGTGGCCGAGCACCAGCGCGAGCTCGCCCTCCGGCGGCGCCGCCGCGATCACGCGCGCCAGCACGGCGTCGAGCGCCGGCGCGAGCTGCGGGCAGCGCGCGAGCGCGATCACGCGGTGGCTCGACGCGGCATACAGGCCGAGCCGCCCGCGCTGGACGTGAAACCGCGCGCGCCGCCGCCAGCCGAGCGGCGGGCACGGATCGGCGATCGGCTCGATCGCGAGGCCGGGCAGCTTGCGCAGCGCGCCGGCCACGATCGCCTGCTTGGCCGCGAGCTGCTCGGCGCGCGCGACGTGCAGCCACTGGCAGCCGCCGCAGCCGGCGGCGAACGCCGGGCACGGCGGATCGACCCGCGCGGGCGACGCCGCGACCAGCTCGACCAGCTCGCCGCGCGCGAACGACGCGGTCTCGCGCACGAGCCGCGCGCGCACGCGATCGCCCGGCGCGGTGCGCGGCACGAACGTCACCCGGCCGGCCGCGTCGCGCGCGACGCCGTCGCCGCCCGCGGCGAGCACGGTGATCGTCAGCTCGAGCTCGGTCATCCGTCGCTGCGCTGCGGGCGGGGCCGATCGATCGTCCTCGGTCATCCCGTCGAGGGATTCCCTCGTCCCGGGGTTGCCCCGTCCTCGCTTCGCTGCGGGCGGGGCCGATCGATCGTCCTCGGTCACCGGTATTCGCCGCCCGGCGCGACCGGCACGATCCGCGTGCCGCGCGGCGCGTCGAGCACGCCGTCGGCGCGGCCCTCGCGCACCGCGACCTCGACCGTGCCCATCGAGCCGACGTACGCGAGCAGCTCGCCGGCCGCGACGTCCTCGTAGGTGCGTGCGAGCGGCAGGCGACGGCCCGCGATCGCGACCGCCTCGCCAGCTTCCTCGCCCGGCAGGTCGGTGATGAGGTTGCCGTAGTGATCGACGTGGATCACCCGGCCCTCCCCCGCCGGGCGCGTCCCCCACGGCAGCTGCCCGACCAGCGCGACCGGCTGGCCCAGCGCCCAGGTGTCGGGATCGTGGCCGCGCGCCAGGCTCGCCGCGGCCGGCGCGAACACGTCGCGGCCGTGGAACGTCGGGCTCGACTCGCGCGACGCCGCGATCGCCCACGCGCGCTCGATGTCGAGGTAGCCGAACAGGCCGTTGTCGGGCCCGACGAAGAACTGCCCGCTCGCCCGTGCGATCACGCCGCGCCGCGCGGTGCCGACGCCCGGATCGACCACCGCGAGGTGGATCGTGCCGCGCGGAAACTCGAGCGCCGCGGTCGCCAGCACCCACGCGCCGTGCGCGATGTCGTGCCGCGGCACGTCGTGCGCGAGGTCGACCAGCTGGACCCCGGGAGCGCGCCGGGCGAGCACGCCTTTCATCGCGCCGACGTAGCCGTCGCGCGTGCCGAAATCCGTGGTCAGCGTGATGATCGCCATCCCGTTCGGCAGTAAGACACATGCGATGAACAAGGTCTACCCGGACGCCCAGGCGGCGCTGCACGACGTGCCCGAGGGCGCGACCATCCTGGCCGGCGGCTTCGGCCTGTCGGGCAATCCCGAGCACTGCATCCGCGAGCTCGCGCGGCGCAAGGTCATGGGACTCACGATCGTGTCGAACAACTGCGGCACCACCGATCGCGGCCTCGGGCTGCTGCTCGCGCAGGGCCAGGTCAAGAAGATGGTGTCGAGCTACGTCGGCGAGAACAAGATCTTCGAGCAGCAGTTCCTGTCCGGCCAGCTCGAGGTCGAGCTCTGCCCGCAGGGCACGCTCGCCGAGCGGCTGCGCGCCGGCGGCGCCGGGATCGAGGCGTTCTTCACCCCGACCGGCTACGGCACCAAGGTCGCCGAGGGCAAGGAGACCCGCGTGATCGGTGGCAAGCACTGCGTGCTCGAGCACGCGATCCGCGGCGACTTCGCGATCGTCAAGGCGTGGAAGGGCGATCGCTGGGGGAATCTGGTGTTCCGCAAGACCTCGCGCAACTTCAACCCGCTGTGCGCGCAGGCCGGCCGGATCACGATCGTCGAGGTCGAGCAGCTGGTCGAGGTCGGCGAGCTCGATCCCGACCAGGTCCACCTGCCGTCGATCTACGTGCAGCGGATCTTCCAGGGCACGAGCTTCGACAAGCCGATCGAGCAGCGCACCGTCCGCCCGAAACGCAGCGAGACCGGCGCTGCCGGGCTCGCGGGGAAAGCGAGCGCGTCGTGAACCGCCTCGATCGCGATCAGATGGCCCGCCGCGTCGCCGCCGAGCTGCGCGACGGCTTCTATGTCAACCTCGGCATCGGCATGCCGACGCTCGTCGCCAACTTCATCCCGCCCGGGATGGACGTCGTGCTGCAGAGCGAGAACGGCCTGCTGGGCATCGGCCCGTTCCCCTACGAGGGCGACGAGGATCCCGACCTGATCAACGCGGGCAAGCAGACCGTGACGACGATCAAGGGCTCGGCGTTCTTCGACTCGGCGCAGTCGTTCGCGATGATCCGCGGCGGCCACATCGACGTCAGCGTGCTCGGCGCGATGGAGGTCTCGCAGCAGGGCGACCTCGCCAACTGGATGATCCCGGGCAAGATGATCAAGGGCATGGGCGGCGCGATGGACCTGGTCGCGGGCAGCCGGCGCGTGATCGTGATGATGGAGCACACGACCAAGGACGGCGCGCCGAAGCTCCTGCGCGCGTGCACGCTGCCGCTCACCGGCGTGGCCTGCGTGCACACGATCGTGACCGACCTCGCGGTGATCGACGTCGCGAGCGGCGGCCTGGTGCTGCGCGAGCGCGCGCCCGGCACGACCTGCGACGAGATCGCCAAGGCGACCGCCGCCACGCTGCGCTGGAGCGGCGACGTGCCGGAGATCCGCGTCTAGGCTACTTGCAGATCGGGCACGGCCCGCCGTTGCAGCTGGTGTCGAACGGGTTGGCCGAGCCGGGCGGCTGGCACTTGGGCTTGTCCTCGTGCGGCGGGGGCGGCTCTGGATCGTGGATCGTGTGGCCCTCGTGCCCCTCGTGCGTCACCGGGTGCGCTGTCGGGTGCGGCGTCGTCACCGGGTGGTGCTCGACCCTGTGATCGCCGGCGTGCGGCGGCGGCGTCACGATCCTGTGCTCGCCCGCGGTCGCGTGCGCGGCCGAGCCCGCGGCCACGTCGCTGCCGGGCCCCGCGGCGCCGCCCGCCGGCACCGCCGCCGAGCCGTCGTCCTCGCCGGGCCGCTTGAGCGTGACCTCCTTCTGGTAGTCGCCGCCGAAATCGATCTTGGAGTTGACGTCGACGTAGCCGTCGAGATGCACGGTGAGCTGCGCGACCTTCGAGCCACGCTTGAGCTTGGTGTCGAGCGGGGTCACGCCGATCTTGGTGCCGGCGATCAGCACGTCGGCGCCGGGCGGATGCGAGATCACCTGGACCTTCACGAAGTCGTCGGCGTTCTCGGCCGAGCCCGGTGCGGGGGCCTGGTCGCTGGCCGCGCCCGCGGGCGGCGCCGCCACCTCGCTGCTCGCGTTGTCGCTGCCCGGCTGGTCGCTCGCGCCCTGCGGCGCGGCGACCTCGTTGCCGTTGCCGCCGGTCGTGCCGAGCGTGACCGCGAGGATCACGGCGAGCCCGACCGCGCCGAGCAGGCCGCCGATGATCAGGGGGCGCCGGTTGGGCCGCACCTCGAGCGCGTCGGGCGACAGCTCCGGCTCGTAGCGCGGATACGACAGATCGTTGTGCGTGGCCCCGGCCCCGCCGGCATAGCCGTGGCGGGTGCTCGGCAGGTTGCCGGGCGCGGGGATCGCCGGCCCCGACGCCGAGCCCGGCGCCGGCTGAAACGGCGGCACGAGCTGGCCGCCCGCCGGCAGCGGCTGGGTGCCGGCCGGCGCCTGGCCGAGCACCGCGGGCTGGCCGTGGATCTGGCCCGCCGGCGGATACGACGGCCGCACCGCCTCGTTGCCGAGCGTCGCCGACGACGCGACCGCCGGCAGCGACGCGGGATACGACCTGGCGTTCCACTCCGGCCCGCCGGGCTCCTCGGTGTCGTGGCGCTCGTGGCCGCGCGGCAGATCGAGGACGGTCTTGCCCGCGACCAGCGCCTGCGCGTCCTCGAAGCCCGCGACCACCGGTACCGCGCCGCCGGTGTCGATCGGCGCCGAGCCGGGCCGGCCGTTGGTCGACGAGATCGTGTTCTCCTTCGTGATCACCGGCGCGGACAGCTTGGGCGCCGAGGTCAGCCACGGCTCGGTGACCTCGCCGAACATGTCGCGCATGAACCGGCCCAGGCCCATGGTCGAGAGCGACATCCGCGCCGACACCGCGAACGCCTCGATCGCCTCGAGCAGCAGGCCGGCGGACTGGTAGCGCTGGTTGGCGTCGACCGCGAGCGCCTTCATGACGATCGCCTCGAGCGCCTGCGGATAGCCCGCGACCAGCCGGCTCGGCCGCACGACGTCGCCGGTGACGATGCGATGCATGGTGTCGAAGTCGCTGTCGGCGCGGAAGCAGCGGTGCTGCGTCGAGATCTCGTAGAGGATGATGCCGAGCGAGAACACGTCGCTGCGCCGGTCGACCTCGCGGCCGCGACACTGCTCCGGCGCCATGTACGCGAACTTGCCCTTGATGATGCCCGACTGGGTCTCGACCGAGCGCGACGTCGCCTTGGCGATGCCGAAGTCGAGCAGCTTCACCGCGCCGTCGTAGCCGATCATGATGTTCGACGGCGACACGTCGCGGTGCACGATGCAGAGCGGCTGGCCATCGGGGCCGCGGCGCTCGTGCGCGTGGTTGAGCCCCGCCGCCGCGCCCGCGACCACGGTCAGCGCGAGCTCTTGCGGGATGCGCGTGCCCTGGCTGCCGGCCTTGGCCAAGAGGGCGCGCAGGTCCTGGCCGTGGACGTACTCCATCGCGAGGTAGTGGATGCCGGCGTCCTCGCCGACCTCGAACACCTGCGCGACGTTCTGGTGGTTGAGCGACGCGGCGAGCCGTGCCTCGTCCAGGAACATCTGCACCGCGGTCTGGTCGTTCGCGCGCTCCGGCGTGATCAGCTTCAAGACGACATGGCGCTCGAAGCTGCCGATGCCGGTGGTGCGGGCGATGTAGATCCGCGCCATACCTCCCGCCGCGAGCGGCAGCAGCAGCTCGTACTTGCCCAGGCGCGAAGGCAAACCTGGCGCCGTGGCGGCTCCGGCTGGCACGCAAAGATCGTTTCATCGCAAGGGGTTCAAGTCAAGCGAACCGTCTCGGCGCACCCAACGATCTCGCGGATGTACGACTCGCGCGTACCGCTAGCGCGAGGCGCCGGCGAGCGTCATGTGCGAGACCCGGAAGGTGGGGGCCGCGGTGGCGCTGCGCAGCTCGAGATCGCTCGCGACCGCGTCGATCCGCTTGAGGATCTGGTCGAAATTCGCGGCGATCGTGACCTCGCTGACCGGGTAGGTCAGCTCGCCGCCCTCGATCCAGAAGCCCTGCGCGCCGCGCGAGAAGTCGCCGGTGACCGGGTTGAAGCCAAACCCCATCAGCTGCGTGACATACAGCCCCTTCGGGGTCGAGCGCAGCAGCTGGTCGCGCGACATCGTGCCCGGCTGCATGATCAGGTTCGAGGTGGTCGGACCCGGGTTGCCACCGATGCCCCGCCCCGCCGATCCGGTCGACCCGCGGCCGAGCTTGCGACCGGCGTAGACGTCGCACAGGACCGGCCCGAGCACGCCGCGATCGACCACGACGTTCTTGCGGGTCGGCAGGCCGTCGCCGTCGAACGGCCGCGACCCCGGCGCGCGCGGGATCAGCGGGTCGTCGACGATCGTGACCAGCTTGGACGCGACCTCCTGGCCCTCCTTGCCGATCAGGTAGCTCGACTTGCGCCAGAACGACGAGCCGTTCGCGACCGAGAACACCGTGCCGACGATCGAACGCCCGACCTCGGGATCGAACACGATCGCGCACTCCTGGGTGTCGGCCTTGCGCGAGCCGAGCGTCGCGACCGTGCGGCGCGCCGCCTCGATGCCGACCGCCTCGGCGACGTCGAGCTGCGCGAGGAAGCGCGACGCGGTCCACCAGTAGCCGTTGCGCTTCTTCGGGTTGTCCGGATCGGTCGTGTCGTCGCACAGCGGCTCGACGACCAGCGAGCAGTAGCTGCCGCGATAGCCGCCGACGAAGCCGCCGCTGGTCGCGAACCCGGTGGCGCCGAGCACGCGCGACCAGGTCGCGCCGTCGGAGTTGGTGACGCGCTTGTCGTGACGGCGCGCCGCGGCCTCGCCGGTCTTGGCCTCGCGCAGCGCCCACGCCGCGTCGACCTCGGCGACCGCCGGATCGTAGAGGTCGAGCTCGACCAGCGGCGGCTTGGCGAGCAGCGCCGGATCGGGCGGCAGCGCGAACTCGTCGGGCTCGGCGAGCTCGGCGAGCGCGACCGTCTCGGCGCACAGCGCCTCGAGCGAGCCGCGGCGCAGATCGCTGGTGTACGTCGTCGCGCGGCGCGCGCCCTTGAGCACGCGCAGGCCGAGCGCGCGGCTGCCCGCCTCCTGCACCAGCTCGGGCTCGCCGAGCCGCACCTTCGCGGTCAGCTCGCTGCCGTCGCGCACCAGCACCTCGGCGGCGTCGGCGCCCGCCTTCTTCGCGAGCTCGACCGCGAGCGCCGCGACGTCGCACAGCTCCTTGACCGTGGCCTCCGTGACCCCCGCGCCGCTCATGCCTGCGTGCCTCCCACCGTGATCGCCGAGATCCGCACGGTCGGCGTGCCGACGTTGACCGGCACGCTCTGGCCTTCCTTGCCGCACGTCCAGATCCCGTCGCTCATCTCGTAGTCGGAGCCGAGCATGTCGACCTTGCGCAGCACGTCGGGGCCGTTGCCGATCAGGTTCACGCCCTTGAGCGGCGCGGTCAGCTTGCCGTCCTCGATCAGGTAGCTCTCCGACAGCGAGAACACGAAGTCGCCGTTCGAGATGTTGACCTGGCCGCCGCTGAACCGCTTGGCGTAGACGCCGCGCTTGACGCTCTTCACGATGTCCTCGGGGTTGTCCGTGCCGGCGAGCAGCGAGGTGTTGGTCATGCGCGGCAGCGGCATCGCGCGGAACGACTCGCGGCGGCCGTTGCCGCTCGGCTCGACCCCGTAATGCTTCGCGCTCAGCCGGTCGTGCATGTAGCCGACCAGCGTGCCGTGCTCGATCAGCACGTTGTTGCGCGCGGTGAAGCCCTCGTCGTCGACGTTGATCGCGCCGCGCGAGCCGGCGATCGTGCCGTCGTCGACCACCGTGCACAGCGGCGACGCGACCTGCTTGCCGATCTGGCCGGTGTAGTTCGAGGTCTGCTTGCGGTTGAAGTCGGCCTCGAGCCCGTGGCCGACCGCCTCGTGGAGCAGGATGCCCGAGTCGCCGGGCGCGAGCACGACCATCATCTCGCCGGCCGGCGCGTCGACCGCGTCGAGCATCGCGATCGCGACGCGCGCGGCCTCGGTGCCGTGCGCCGCCGCGTCGCGGGTCGCGCGCGCGAAGTAGTCCATCCCGTAGCGCCCGCCGCCGCCGCCCGAGCCCGACTGGCGCTTGCCCTTGTCCTCGGCGACCGCCGCGACGCCGAACCGGATCAGCGGCTGGATGTCGTGCGCCATCCGGCCGTCGGAGGTGAACAGCGAGACCTCCTTGATCGACTCGGCGAACGAGACCTGGACCTTGACGATCCGCGGGTCGTACGCGCGCGCCGCCTTGTCGGCCGCGCGGAGCAGCGCGAGCTTGTCGGTCGCGGGCACGAGCAGCGACGGCGTCGCGATCGCGTAGAAGCTCGGCGCCTGGACCTTCGCCATCCCGGCCACGCCGACCGGCTTGTGACCGCCGCCCATCGCGATCTGGCCCGCGGTGCGCGCGGCGTGCGCCATCTTCTCCCAGTCGAGATCCTCGGTGTACGCGTAGCCGGTCGCGTCGCCCTTGGTGACGCGCACGCCGAGCCCGAGCGTGATGCCTCGGCCGAGCGTGCGCACCTGCTCCTCCTCGAGCGCGTAGTCGGCGGCCACGCGGAACTCGAAGTACAGGTCGGCGTAGTCGCCGCCCGCCTCGAGCGCGAGCCCGAGCAGCCGGCTGGCGAGCTGCGCGTCGATCGCGGATTCGCCGCCGGCCGAGAACGGCGCGCGCAGCGCCGCGGGGAGAAGCGTGGTCATCCTGGCAATGTAGCCCGAGGCAGGCGGCGCGGCCCTAGACGATCTGCCGGTATTTCACCGCGGCCAGGGAATCTCGCCGAGCGCGATCGCGACGCCGGCGTCAGCAGCCGGGGAAGCAGCGCGTACCGAGCCGCGCAGCCGCGGCGGCGCGGGTCTGCGCCGCGAGCTCGAGCACGCGGCCGACCGTGGCGCGCGCGAGCACCTGGGCATCGGGCGCGGCGGCGTGGCGCTCGAGCAGGCGGCGGCCGAGCTCGTGGTGGGCGAGCTCGTCGGGCTGGATCATCTCGCGGTAGATCCGCACGGTCTCGGCGTCGCCGCGCGCGTCGCACGACGCGATGAACTGCTCGTTGACCGCGTACGCGATCGACTCGAGCGCGTAGAGCCCGGCGGCGATGCGCTCGACCGTGCCGGTCAGCCCGCGCAGGTAGTCGAACAGCGGGCTCGCAGGCGCGGCGAAGCTCGCGAGCTCGACGCCGAGCGCGGCGAGCCGGCCGGCGACCAGCTCGAAGTGGCCGGCCTCGTCACCGGCCTGGCGGGCGAACGCGAGCTTGACGTCGAGCTCGCGGGTCGACGGCATCCACGCCGCGGCGAGCTCGCTGACGTTGATCTCGTTGGCGAGCGCGACGTGGAGCTGGGCGCGGGCGTCGCCCGGCGCCGCGGCGGCGAGCGCGACGTCGCCGACCAGCCCGCCGAGCCGCTCGGCCTTCCACGCGTCGAGCTCGGCGAGCCAGCTCACGCCTTGGCCTCGCGCCCGGCGATCTTGGCGAGCTCGGACTCGGCGGCCTCGACCGCGGCCTTGATCTCGGCCTCCCAGCCGCCGAGCCACAGCCGGCCGAACGCGCCGAACGTGATCACCTCGAGCAGGTGGATCGGCGCGGCCTTCTCGGCCTCGTTGGCCGCGATCGACGCGTAGGCCGCCGGGTAGACCTCGAGGATGTACAGCGACTGATCGGCGACGATCATGTCGCCGTGGCGCATGCGGTTGATCAGCTGGCTCTGGTGGCCGTCGATCCCGGTGATGATCTGCGACGAGATGACCCTCGGTCTCAAGCGATCCTCGCGCCGCACCCCCATCCGGCCGACGATCGCATCGACCGCGGCCTCGACCTGACCCTTGTCGCGATCGTGGAGCTCGAGCATGCCGTACGCGCGCTCGACGATCTGCATGCCGGGCCGGCAGGTCGTGGCCTTGAGCGCGGCGTCGGTGAGCTGGTTGATCGCGATGCCGGGCGCGATCTCGATGAACGCCGCCGCTTCCTTCTCGAGCGGCATGAAGCCGGCGCACACGGTCTGGAGAAACCCGGTGAGCTGCGGCTGCAGCGAGTCGAGAATGGTGAGCGCGCGGAGCTCCATCGCCGGCACGCTATCACGAGTTGTGCGCGCGTCCGGCGCCGGGCTAGCGCCGCCCGGAGCGCTTGCCGAACGTCCGGCCCTGGCCGCGGCGGGTCGGCGCCGGCCGGGCCACAGGTCTCGGCGGCGGCGGCGCCGCGGGCTCGCCCTCGGCCTCGGTCCGCGCCCTGGCGCGGGCGCGGCGCGGGACGTCGGTGGCCTCGCGCGTCGTGCGCCACTTGCCGCGCGCGACCGGCCCGTGCGGCAGGCCCACCGCGTCGCGCAGCTCGTTGAGCTCGCTCTGGGTCAGCTCGCGCGCGTCGCCGACGCGCAGGCCGTGAAAGCTCAGGGTCGCGAACGCGACCCGCTGCAGCTTGTCGACGCGATGGCCGAGCGCCTCGAGCATGCGATGGATCTGGCGGTGCTTGCCCTCGTGGATCGTGATCGCGAGCCAGCTGTGCTTGCTCTCGCCGGGCAGCTCCTCCACCTCGGCCGGCAGCGTGGTCGTGCCGTCGTCGAGCCGCACCCCGGCGCGCAGGGTCTTGAGCTCGGCCGGCGCGATCCGGCCGTGGATCTTGACGTGGTAGGTCTTCGGCACGTGGCGCGCCGGGGCGAGCAACCGCGCGGCCAGCTCGCCGTCGTTGGTGAGCAGCAGGACGCCCTCGCTGTAGAAGTCGAGGCGGCCGACCGGCTTGACCGGCACGGGCAGGTTGGGCAGGTAGTCCATCACGGTCGGACGGCCGCGGTCATCGCTCACCGCGGTGATGCAGCCCTTGGGCTTATTGAACAGGACATAGAACGTGTCGTGCGCGGCGACCGCGGTGCCGTCGACCGCGACCGCATCGCGCTCGGGATCGACCTTGCTGCCGAGCACGCGCACGACCTTGCCGTTGACCGTCACCCGGCCGGCGGTGATCAGCTGCTCGGCCTTGCGGCGCGCGGCGACGCCGGCCGCAGCGAGGTAGCGCTGCAATCGCACCGGCGCGGCCATGTCACTCCGCTTCGGGCGGCTCGGGCTCGGCGATCGGCGCCTCGGCCATCGGCGCCAGGTCGGCGGCCGGCGCGACGTCGGCCACCGGCTCGGCCGGCGCGACGTCGGGCTCCGGCTCGGCCTCGAGCTCGATCCCGAGCCGATCGCTCATGACCTGGCGGCTCTCGGCGGTCAGCTCGCTGTACTCGCGAAGCGTCGGCAGCTCGCGCAGGTCGCCCAGGCTGAAGAAGTCGAGGAACTCCTTGGTGGTGCCGTAGATCAGCGGCCGGCCGACCTCCTCCTTCTTGCCGAGGATGCGGATCAGCGCGCGGTCGAGCAGCACGCGCAGCGTGTTCGAGGAGTCGACGCCGCGGATGTCGTCGATCTCGGGCCGGGTGATCGGCTGGCGGTACGCGACGATCGCCAGGGTCTCGAGCTGCGCGCGCGATAGCCGCACCGGCCGCCCCGCGATCAGCTGCTGGACCCACGACGAGTACACCGGGTTGGTGCGCAGCTGGTAGCCCCCCGAGATCTGCTGCAGCGCGATCCCGCGGTCGCGGTAGTGCTCGGCGAGCTGGGCGAGCGCGTGCTCGAGCCGCGCGATGTCCGACACCCGGGTCAGCTGGCGCAGCCGCGGCAGCGTGATCGGCTTGTCGGCGGCGAAGATCAGCGCCTCGACCAGGTGGAGCAGCTGGGCGTCGTCCAGCGTCGCGGGCAGCGGCGAGACCTCGCCTTCCTCGTCGGCCGCCTCGGCCTCGAGGATCTCGGGCCCGGAGGGCGCGGGCTCGGGCGCGGGCTCGGGCTCGGACGCGGCGACCTCGAGGGCGCTCACGTCCAGCTCGCCACTGCCTTCGGCGACGACGTCGGGCTGCTTGCGATGACGGCTCACGGCTTCCATCCCACTACCATGCCGGTACGACACTCAGCGATAATCATCGCTGCGGGCCAGGCCCTGCTCCATGCGGGCCCGGAGATCGTCCCCGGCGCGCTCGAGGTAGATCTCGCCATCGACCTCGAGCTGGGAGATCGCGATCAGGCGCAGCTTGGCCATCTCGAGCAGGGCCAGGAACGTCACCACCGCCTCGTGACGGATCTCCTCGCGCCGGCGCGGCGTGCCGTCGAGGAACGAGAACATCGAGGTGAACGCGAACCGGCCCTCGCGCTCGAGCCGATCGGTCAGCTCGGCGATGCGCTGGCTCACCGACAGCCGGTCGACCAGCACGTCGTGCGACACCCGCACCTTGGCGAGCTGCATCACCCGATCGAACGCCTCGATCAGGCGGTGCACCGGGAACGGCGCGAGCGGCGCGACCGCGCCGGGGTCGACGCCCTCGCTGACCGCGTCCTCGGTCGGCGCGCCGCGTCCCCACACGTTGCGCCCGACCACCGGGCGCTGGCCGAGCTGGTCGGCGGCCTCCTTGTACTTCTGGTACTCGAGCAACCGGCGGATCAGGTCGGCGCGCGGATCGACGTGATCCTCGCCGTCGGCCGGCTCGCCGTCCTCGTCGGGCTCGGGCGACGGCAACAGCTCGCGCGACTTGATGTGGCACAGCGTCGCGGCCATCAACAGATACTCGCCGGCGATGTCGAGATCGAGCGCGGCGATCGCGTCGAGGTACTCGAGGTACTTCGCGGTCACGAACGCGATCGGGATGTCGAGGATCGACAGCTCGTGCTTCTTCACCAGGTGAAGCAGCAGATCGAGCGGGCCCTCGAACACGTCGAGCGCGACTTGGTAACCGGTCTCCATCGTTCACATCCCGAACAGCGCGGCGAGCCCTCTATACACCAGGTTCGCGGTGTGCTCCGCCGGGATCAGGAACACGTAGGGCAGCGGCGGGATCAGCGCGATCGCGCCGACGATGAACGGCCCGTAGCGCGCATACTCCTCGAACGGCTTGCGGTAGCGGTACGGCAGCAGGTGCTCGAGCACGTGACCGCCGTCGAGCGGCGGCGCCGGCACCAGGTTGAAGAAGAACAGCACGAAGTTGGTGCGCACGGCGAACAGCAGCATGTCGTTCGCCTTGCTACCCGGCACGACCACGCCCTTCCACACCAGGATCGTGTGGACCAGCGCGATGAAGGTGCCGAGCAGGACGTTCATGATCGGTCCGGCGAACGACACCAGGATCTGCGCGGTCGCCATCCGCCACTTGCGCTTGACCCGGCTCGGCTGCCACTGCACGGGCTTGCCCCAGCCAAAGCCGCCGACCGCGCCACCGCCGGCCATCGAGCCGAACACGCCGCCGGCCAGCGGCAAGAGGATCGTGCCGATCAGGTCGGCGTGGGCGATCGGGTTGAGCGTGACCCGGCCCTGGCGGCGCGGCGTGTCGTCGCCCAGGCGATCGGCGACGATCGCGTGGCCGAACTCGTGGAACGCGACCGAGACGATCAGCACGAGGACGTACAGCACGATCTCTCGTATGTCCTCCGGCCTGAGGTTCATCGCGTCGTCACAGCACTATGGCTGCGCCGCGCGGTGACTGCAAGCGTCCATAAGTTGACGGATCTCGCCGGTGCAGCTTCAATGGCCGCGTGGCGCGGCGACTCGCGATCGACGAGGCGATCGACCTTTACCTCGACCATCTCAAGGTCGAGCGCGGCCTGGCGGCGCACACGATCGATAGCTACGGCCGCGACCTCGCGCGGCTCGGCCAGGACCTCGCGGCGCGCGGCCGGCACGACGTCGATGACATCACCACCGCCGACCTGACCGATCATCTGATCGCGCTCGCCGATGCCGGGCTCGCCGCGCGCAGCCGGGCGCGCGCGCTGGTCGCGATCCGCGGCCTGTGCCGCCACCTGGTCGGCGAGCGCTGGCTCGACGCCGATCCGGGCGAGCTGATCGACGCGCCGCGCCTCGCGCCGCGCTTGCCCGGCGTGCTCGGCGAGGACGCGGTGGCGCGGTTGATCGCCGCGCCGCCCGACACGCCGCGCGGCCGGCGCGACGCCGCGATGATCGAGCTGGCGTACGCGTCGGGCCTGCGCGTGTCCGAGCTGGTCCAGCTCGCGATCGGCGACGTCAACCTCCACGCCGGCTACGTGCGGGTGACCGGCAAGGGCCAGAAGACCCGGCTGGTCCCGGTCGGCGACGCCGCGCGCGCCAAGCTCGAGCGCCTGATCGCCGAGGATCGCCCGGCGTGGCTGCGCGATCCGCGCGAGCGCGCGCTGTTCCTGACCGAGCGCGGCCGGCCGATGACCCGCCAGGCGTTCTGGAAGAGCCTGCGCAACCACGCGCGGCGCGCCGGCATCCGGCTGCCCGCCGGCGAGGTCTCGCCCCACAAGCTGCGCCACTCGTTCGCGACCCACCTGGTCGAGCGCGGCGCCGACCTGCGCGCGGTGCAGGCGATGCTCGGCCACGCCGACATCTCGACCACCCAGATCTAC
>Ga0335081_10004900_pt1 | contig 21165 bp, 11 predicted proteins | sample Lox_Sample_35_FD_206713 | JGI IMG/M metagenome (GOLD analysis project Ga0335081, IMG submission 206713) | Soil microbial communities from Loxahatchee National Wildlife Refuge, Florida, United States - Lox_Sample_3.5 | ecosystem: Environmental > Terrestrial > Soil > Wetlands | place: USA... | reverse complement strand
TCCTGGTGCTCCTGCGGTGCAGACTTCTCAAATTCGGCGTGCCAGCGGTGCATATCGTTGTCCGAAAAGCCCGCGCCGCGCATGATCTCGACCCATTTCTCTTTCGTAACCATCGGCATTCTCCTGAATTGATCGGTGTCTTTCAACAATCGCGCGATGGCCCTCTGGTGTTCGCGCAGCCTCTCGATCTCCCCGCCCAGCTCCGCCAGGCGGCGCCTCAAAACGCCGGCCGCATCGCTGCGCGGCCGATCGAGAATCGAACGAATGTCGCCGAGCTTGAGACCGGCCCCCCGATAAATACACACCTGGCGCAGTCGATCCAGTTCCCGCTCGCCATAGACGCGGTAGTTTCCCGTGCTGCGCCGGGCCGGCTTCAACAGCCCCATCGACTCGTAATACAACACCGTACTGCGGCTCAGCCCGCAGGCTCGGGCCAGATGAGTGACGGTCAGCGGCATCGTTCTGTTTTCAGTCTCAACCCTACAGTTCTAGACAGGTCAAGCACTAATTCTTCCGGAAAATCAGGATGTGCTGCCGCGGCAGCGTTTCCAGCACGCGGTCCAGGCGGAAGCCTTCCGGATCTACCTCCGCCTTCACCTGTCCCACGGTCATCTTGTGCTCCGGACGGATGGGCACGTTGGGATCCTCCGCCCGGTACTCGAGCAACACCATCCTGCCGTCCGGCTTCATCGATTCGCGGATGTGGCGCAACATGCGCTGCGGGTCCGAGAACTCGTGGTAAACGTCCACCATCAACACCAGGTCGATCGCGCCCGCCGGCAGCTTGGGGTCGTCGAATATGCCCAGCACGGGCACCACGTTGGCGAGTTTGCGCTGCTCCATGTTCTGGGTGAGCAGGTCGAGCATTTTCTGCTGGATGTCGTTGGCATAGACCTTGCCGCCCGGACCGACCCGCTCCGCCAGTCTCCAGGTCATGTACCCCACGCCGGCGCCGACATCCGCCGCCGTCGAGCCCTTCACCACACCGATGGCGTCCAGCGCGGCATCCGGCCGCTCTTCCGACTCGCGCTCGGGGCGCACCAGCCAATCCGCGCCCGCGGCCCCCATTACTCCGGCATATTTGCGCCCGGTAACCGGGTGGACGCCCTGGGCCCAGACCGGAGAACTGAGCAGGACCAGAAAGACACACAGGGATTTGCGCATAGATCCAGATTGGCACAAGTCCCCAGCCGGGCAATCCGAGCCGTGCATCCAGAGCGAATCCTCATTGATGGTAAGTTGGACTGGTGCCCCTTCATCCTCTTGCCGGCAAGTCCCCCACGCCCGCCATGCTGGTTGATGTCCCCAGGCTGGTCACCGCGTATTACACGGAAAAGCCGGACGTCTCCGTGGCCACGCAGAAGGTCAGCTTCGGAACTTCCGGCCACCGCGGGTCCGCCTTCCATTGCTCCTTCAACGAAAACCATATCCTCGCCATAACCCAGGCGATTTGCCAGTATCGCGCGCAGAGCGGCGCCAGCGGCCCCTTGTTTCTGGCCAAGGATACTCACGCTCTGTCGGAGCCCGCGTTTGCGAGCGCTTTGGAAGTGCTGGCCGCCAACGGTGTGGAGGTGATGGTGGATCACGAGCTTGGCTATACCCCGACCCCCACGCTCTCGCACGCCATCCTCACCTACAATCGCGGCCGCCAGAGCGGCCTCTCCGACGGCATCGTGATCACGCCTTCCCACAATCCTCCCGAGGATGGCGGCTTCAAATACAATCCGCCGCACGGAGGACCGGCCGACACGGTTGCTACGAAGTGGATCGAGAATCGCGCCAACCAGATCCTGGTGGAAGGCTTGCGCGACGTGCGCCGCCAGGTATTCGCCCAGGCTCTCGCCGCCGGCACCACTCACCGCCACGACTACGTCTCGAGTTACGTGAACGATTTGTGCCTGGCACTCGACCTGGACGCGATACGGGATGCCAGGCTCTCGATCGGCGCCGATCCGCTGGGCGGTGCCGGGATCGCCTATTGGGCGCGAATCGCAGACCGCTACGGCCTCTCCATGACCATCGCGCACGACCGCGCCGATCCGGCGTTCCGCTTCATGTCGGTGGACTGGGATGGCAAGATTCGCATGGACTGCTCGTCGCCTTACGCCATGGCCGGTCTGATCGCGATGAAGGACCGGTTCGATATTGCCTTCGCCTGCGATACGGATCACGACCGCCATGGCATCGTGACGCGCAGCGCCGGGCTGCTGAACCCCAACCACTATCTCGCAGCAGCCATTTCTTATCTGTTTCCCAATCGCCCCGGCTGGCGCTCCGATGCCGGGGTAGGGAAGACCCTGGTCTCGAGCAGCATCATCGATCGCGTAGCGGCGAGCCTGGGCCGCCACCTGGTGGAGGTGCCGGTCGGCTTCAAATGGTTCGTGGACGGCCTGCTCGACGGCTCACTGGGTTTCGGCGGCGAAGAGAGTGCCGGAGCTTCGTTCCTGCGCCGCGACGGATCCGTCTGGACAACCGACAAGGACGGCATCGTTATGGCGTTGCTCGCGGCCGAAATGCTGGCGCGCACCGGCAAGGATCCCGGCGAAACCTACCACGCCCTCACGCAGCGGTTCGGCACACCCGTCTACGAGCGCATCGATGCGCCTGCCACCCCCGCGCAGAAAGCCATTCTGCAAGGCTTGTCGCCGGAACAGGTGTCCGCAGCCGAATTGGCGGGCGACCCGATTGCAGCCATGCTGACCAAGGCGCCGGGCAACGGCCAATCCCTCGGCGGATTGAAAGTGACCACCCGCCGGGGATGGTTTGCGGCGCGTCCGTCCGGCACGGAAAACGTATATAAAATCTACGCTGAGAGCTTCGACGGCGAAGAGCACCTCAAACGCATCCAGAAAGAGGCGCAGGAATTGGTGTCCCGGACGTTCGCACTCGCCCCGGCCTGATTTCACTCATCGCGGAGTGCGACCGACGGGGCGATTCCGGTCGCTCGCCAGGCAGGGATCCAGCAGGCCAGGATGGCTACCAGCGTCAGGATGGAGGGCACCAGCACAAACGTGGCTGCATCGTGGGCGCTGATTACGAACAACATGCTCTGGACCGCGTGCGAGGCTGCAATCGCGATGACCAGCCCCAACAACACTCCCACCGCGACCAGCCGGACGCCTTCCCCTACGATCAGGAGTTGCACCTCGCCTGGAGTGGCTCCCAACGCCATCCGCACACCGATTTCCCTCACCCTCTGGGATATGGAAAAAGAGATCAGCCCGTAGACTCCGATGGTGGAGAGCAGCAGGGCCAGCCCTCCAAAGACGGTCAGCAGACCGGCGCAGAGCCGTTGCGCCCACAGAGATTCTCGGATCGTGAAGCTGACGCTCTCGGACTGCAGGAGGAGATTGCGGTCGAGAGCCTGCATGCCGTGGCGCACGGAGAGCGCCACAACCTCCGGATCGCCGCTGGTGCGGATGTGCAGCACCGCCGTCGGAACATAATACTGCAAGAGCGAAAGATAGATGAACGGCTGCGGCTCTTCGCCGATGGCTTGATAGTTGGCGTTCCGGGCTATGCCCACGACTTCGGCCGGAGTGCGGTCTCCCAGGAAATTGAGCCGTTTGCCGAGAGCATCTTCCCCTGGCCAAAAACGTGCCGCCGCTGCCTCGTTGACTATCGCCACGTGCGGGCGGTCGGAGTTGTCCACGGCTGTGAGATCCCGGCCGCGCACCAGCGGAATCCCTAGCGTACGAAAATAACCCGGACCGACCGCGGTGGTCAGGATGTAGCGGCCCGCTCCGGATGCCTGTCCATCCAGAAGCACGGTGCGCGCGCCGGTAACGTGAAACGGAACGTCCTTCGAGAGTGCGGCCGAAGAGACGCCCGGCATGGAAGATGCCAACTCCAGCGCGCGCCTCTGATACTCGCGGCCCCGGGCTTCGCTATACGACTGGTCGCCCACATTGAATACCACTATCCCCAGGTGTGTGGCGTCGAAGCCCGGGTCGATCTGGGTGGCATTTTGGACGCTCCGCACGAACAGGCCGGCGCCCAGCAGTGTGATCAGCGAGAAGGCCACCTGCAACACCACCAGCACCGACCGCGAATCCCAACTGCCCGGTTTGCGGACCGCTTGTCCGGAGCGCTCCTTCAGGTCGGTTGCGAGATTGCTCCGGGTGGCGCCGAAGGCCGGCGTCAACCCGAACAGAATTCCGGTGAGCAGGGAGATTGCCAGGCTGTAAGTGAGCACCCGAGCGTCAAGAGCCAGGTGCAGTCCGGCGTGTGCAAACATGGGGGGACGCAGAGACCAGACCAGGTCGCGTGCCCAGCGCGCGAACAGGAGACCAGCGGAACCGCCGGCCAGCGCGAGAATGCTGCTCTCGGTGAGAAGCTGCCGGATCAGCCTCCACCGGCTCGCCCCCAACGCCAGCCGCACGGTGATCTCGCGGCTTCTGCCGGCGGCTTTCGCCACCAGGAGATTGGCGACGTTGGCGCAGGCGATCAGCAGCACCAGCCCGGACACCACCAGCAGGACTCCACCCGTATTGGTGACGAGGGTACGCGTTTTGGCGGCCAGGGCGGCTTGCGCAATCGACGTCAGCCGCACTCCCCGTCCCTGGTTATCGGTCGGGTACTGAAGTTCCAGTTGCTTTGCGATGGCCGACATCCCGGCTTCCGCCTGGGACAGGCTGACCCCCGGCTTCAAACGGCCCGCTACCGTGAACAATAATGCCCTGCGCTGCAACACCCACGCCGGCGTTGGGTATACCTGCTGATACATCATCACGGGTACCCAGACGTCTGCTGCCAGCATGCCGTTGAGGCCCTGGAAATCGGGCGGGGCTACGCCGGCGATGTTGAACGGGCGTCCGTTGAGGCTGATGGTGCGCGAGGTGATCTCCGGGTCGCGGGCGAACTGGCGATTCCACAGACCATAGCTGATGATGGCAACCGCGTAGGCGCCGGGAGTGGCATCCTCTTCGGCACGGAAGTCGCGGCCGATCATCGGCTTGACTCCAAGGGTGGAGAAATAGTTGCCCGAGACGAGCTGCGCCATGAGCAGTTGCGGGTCGCCGTGACCTGTCAGGTTGATGGTGACGGTAGTGTACAGGAGCAGGGAGGAGAAGACGTTGTTTTGGTCCCGAAAGTCGCGGTAGTTCGGATAGGAACACTGTAACAGCCCGGGGTTATGCGCGTCGGTTGTGGAAACCGCGGCCAGGGTAGACGGATCTTCCACGGGCAAAGGCCGGAGCAGAACCGCGTTCACCAGAGTGAAAATGGTGGCGTTAGCGCCAATCCCCAGGCCCAGAGAAAGAACGGCCACGGCGGCGAACGTCCAGCTCTTGGCCAGAGACCGGTAGCCATAGCGCAGGTCTTCCAGGATTCCCATGGGGGTGCGGACCGATCATTATAGAGCAGTTCTCCGCGGCGTGCGGAGGTGGATGTCAGCGGCTGGCACTCTCGGTGACTGACGACTTGCGGATCCGGATGATCGGCACCAGATCGGCGGAAGAGAACGTGCCCCAGCCGGCCGGGCAGTTCAGGCACTCGTCGCCCCGGCTCATGAACCACAGGTACGCTTCGTACATGTCGATCGAGTTCACCGCGTCGCTGTCCGGCATCCAGTACTCTTTATAGTTCGGATCGAGAGGCCGGTAGTGCAGACTGGTCGGACCGGACGCCAGCGTCCAGGCGGCCAGGCGGGTCGCCCGGATTGGAAGCTCGTACATCACCTGGAACAGCCCCGATTCCTGTAACCGCACCGTGGCCTTGATCAGCTTGCCTTTAACGTCGAAGTCCGAATAAGGGCGCACCGGATATCCCTGGGCCGCAAGATCCGAGCAGTCCCATGCGGGCGAAAGGTACAGCAGGCCGCCAGGCTTCAAAACGCGCCGGATTTCCCGCAACGCCTGCTCCGGATTGGGTACATGCTCCAGCACCCAGATCGTCCACACCGCATCGAACTCGTTATCCGGGAACGGCATGGCCCGCGCGTCCGCCTGCACAAAACGCTTATGGTATTTCAAGCGGGCGGTAGCCGAGATGTCCAGGCCGGTGTAATCCGGGACGACATCCTGCAACAGCCCTTCGCCCGACCCTACTTCGAGAACATGCCCCTTCGTCAGATGATATTTGTCCACAAACGCCGTGACGTTGTCCTTGATGTGGAACCGCTTGGCCGCCGCGCGCGCCACCTGCTCATAACGCGCCTGTTGGGCGTCGAAGGCCGCGTCGTAAAACACCTGCGCCTCCCGCGTAGGTTGAAAATGAATTGCCTCGGGCGGATCGGTGCGTTTCGGGTAGTAGTGCCAGACGATTGCCAGGAAGACCACACTGTATAAGGCTAGACAGGCTTTCAGCGGCGTCATACGCAACTTGGACACACCTGACCTTACGGCGCGGACGCACCAGTGCACAAGTACCCCTTGGTTACTACCCAAATCACAACTGATGGTCTGGAACGTCGGGGCAAAGAGTACTGTCACCCGGCTTTTTGTAGCTGGTCACTAATATAATGCAAGAGTTTAAAAAATATATCATAAATATATGATAAATAACATGTTAATTACAATTATATGAGTGCTGAGGTGTCCTCGAAGTGCCCGAAAAGCTCCGACACGAGTGGCGACGCGGCAAGCCGGAGTTCCCCTGCCAAACCGCTTTGCGGTTTAATGCTATATAGAGGTCTGAAACTCCCGGTAAGGGAATTCGACCAGTGAGGTTTCATCGATGTCTCAGCGAATCAACCGGCGTGAATTCACCAGCCTGGTGGCAGGCGGAGTGGCGCTGCTCTCCCAGGCGGAATCCGCTCCGGCACAGCCGGCAGGCGCCATCTCCGTCCGGCAGACGGCGGACATGAAGCGCTTTGCGGAGGAGCCGGCCCTCGAATGGCGGCCGGCCGAAGGACCGTCGAACGATGCCATCGTACTCGACCCCTCCAGAACCTACCAGGAAATGCTTGGATTCGGCGGCGCGCTGACGGACGCGTCCGCTTACATGATCAATCAGCTCGACGCTGCCGCGCGCGAGTCCTTTCTGCGGGAGCTGTACCATCCCTCCGAGCTGGGCCTGGAAATGACGCGCATCTGCGTGGGCTCGAGCGACTACGCGGCCACCATGTACAGCTATGACGAGGGCGATCCCGATCCCGAGTTGCAGCGGTTCTCCATCGACCACGACCGGAGTTACCTCCTTCCGCAATTGCGCGTCGCCCGCCAACACAATCCGGACCTCTTCATCCTGGCCTCGCCGTGGAGCCCGCCAGGCTGGATGAAGGCGAGCGGCACGATGCTCGGCGGTTCGCTCAAGCCCAGGAACTTCCCGGTGTACGCCAGGTACCTGGTGAAGTTTCTCCAGGCTTACGCGGCGGAGGGTGTGCGCGTGGACGCCATCACTCCCCAGAACGAGGTCGATACCGATCAGGATGGGCGCATGCCGGCGTGCCTGTGGGCGCAGGAGCACGAGATTGCCTTCGTCAGCCAGCACCTCGGGCCGCTGATGGAACAGAACGCCATCTCCACCAGGATCTGGATTCTCGACCATAACTTCAATCTGTGGGGCCGCGTGATCAACGAACTGGAGAACCCCGCGCTGAACCGATATGTCGACGGGGTTGCCTGGCATCCCTATGTGGGGTCGGTGACCGCAGTGAGCCGCGTGCATGACCTGTTCCCCGACAAAAATATGTACTCGACCGAAGGTGGATTCGAAGCCACCTTCTCGCTCGTCGGGCCCGTGACATTTGGCGCCGCGCCGGGCCCGGGTCGGGGAGCGGGAGGCCGTGGATCGCGCCGCGACCCCCAGTCCACCGAGACGATTGCACGGGCCGGCGTGGGCGCTGCCAATGCCGTCCGCAACTGGATGAAGGCCATTATCGTCTGGAACCTGGTGCTCGATGAAAACGGCCGGCCGAATATCGGCCCGTTCAATGGCCGCGGCTTCATCACGATTGACTCGCGCACCAAAGAGGTCACGCGCAGCGCCGCCTACTGGGCCATGAAGCACTACACCCACGCCGCCCGTCGCGGGGCGAAGCGTTTTGATTCCCAGGGCCCGGCCGACGGGCCGGCACACGTGGGTTTCGTCAATCCCGATCGCGGCAAGACGGTGGTTTTGAGCAATGCCGGCGCCGCGCGGAAAATCCAGTTGCGTCTCGGCGGTGTGGCGACAGCCATCGCCCTGCCGGCGAACTCCATCACGAACCTCAGTTGGGCCTGAACCAACAGCGACCCGGTAATGGCTTAGAATCAGTTGCAATGCTCCTGTCATGCCATCAGCGGAAGGCCTCGGTCCTTCCGCTGTCATTGCTTGCCCTGCCGCTGGCCGCCTACGTGGCGGCGGGGCCGTCCGCAGCGTTCGCGCAAGGGCTCGAGTCGGCGGCCTGGAGCAGGCCGGATGCGGCCGGACCCATCATCAAGCCCGACCCGCAAAGTACCTTCCGCGACGATTTTCACGCCGAGCCGGTCCGATGGCGTGCGCTGCATGCATTCAACCCCGCGGCCGTGGTCCGGAATGGGCGCGTTCACGTGCTCTTCCGCGCGGAGGATGATACCGGAGAGAGGAAGATCGGCGGCCACACCTCGCGCTTGGGAATCGCGGTCAGCGAGGACGGAATGCACTTCGAGGTAGCTCCGGAACCCGTGTTCTACCCGTCCAAGGACGCCGAGGAACCACGCGAGTGGCCGGGCGGAGTGGAAGATCCGCGCATTGTCGAAGCCGGAGACGGAACCTACGTAATGGCGTATACGCAGTGGAACCGGAAGATCTTCGACGTCGGCATCGCCACTTCCAAAGACCTCGTTCACTGGCAAAAATGGGGTCCGGCATTTTACCGCTCGCATGGCGGAAAATATCGGAATTTAGCGTATAAATCGGCAGGAATTCTCACCACCCTGCAGGGCGGCCGGCTGCTGGCCGCCCGGATCAACGGCAAATACCTGATGTACTGGGGGGAAGGCCGGGTCGGACTGGCGACATCGACCGACCTCGTTCACTGGGATCCCGTGGAAGACAAGAACGGCCAGCCGGTCGTGGTCCTCTCGAAACGCCCTGGATATTTCGATAGCGAACTGCCCGAGGTTGGGCCGCCCCCGGTTCTCGAAAAGGACAGGATCGTGCTCCTCTACAACGGAAAGAATGCCGAAACCCGCAGGGACGAAGCGTTGCCTCCCGGCACCTATGCCACAGGTGTCGCGGTGTTCCGCGCTGATGCGCCGGAGAAGCTCCTTTCGAGGTCCTCCCGGCCCGTTTTCAAGCCGGAACTTCCGTTCGAACAGACCGGTCAGTACTCAGCCGGCACCACGTTCGCTGAAGGCTTAGTCTTTTACCAGGACCGATGGCTTCTCTACTACGGATGCGCCGATTCGTTGGTTGGTGTCGCGGTCTCCGGGACGAGACGCTGATGTGCAGGTCTGCCGATATACTGTGGCATTGACCTTGAAGCCGCTTGCCGCCATCGGGATGATCTCCATCTCGTGGTGTGCCGGCGCGGCTGACCGCTTCGCCGGCGCGCAGGCTTGCGCCAAATGCCACCCCTCCGAGTTCGCATCGCAGTCGGCCGGCGCTCACGCCGCTGCCCTCTCGCGCGTGCCGGATCGCTCTGACTTTCCGGCTGGGAAGCTCTTGCGCGACGCCCGGTATCGCTACGACATCCTACCCACCAGCGCCGGCCTTCGCGTTCAGATCGAGGACGGGGTGGACCGGATGGATCTGCCGCTCGAGTGGGCATTCGGCGCCGGGCGGCAGGCCACCACCTTCGTCACGCGGGTGAACCGCGACTGGTATGTGGAGCACTACGCCACCTGGTACTCCGCCACCAATGCCTATGGTCCGACGCCCGGCCATGAGGCGTTGCACCCGAAGTCCTTGCGCGAAGCTGCGGGCTTACTGTACAAGACCTCGGACCCGCAAGCCGGTATTCAGGGCTGCTTCGAATGCCACTCCACAGGACCGGTCTCGTTCGACGCGCAGGGCGACGCGGCTGTCCACGAAGCGGGCGTTCACTGCGAGGCCTGCCATGGCCCGGGATCCGCGCACGCGGCCAACCCGGAACGCCACCATCTGACCAACCCTGCCAACCTCACCGCGTCGGATCTGAATAACTTCTGCGGCCGGTGTCATCGCCGCCCCGATCCAAACGCCGCCACCGACTGGAACTATGCGTGGAACGTCCGCCACCAACCGGTCTACCTGAACCAGAGTCTGTGCTTCCGCAAAAGCAGCGGCCGGCTGTCCTGTCTCACCTGCCACGGTCCTCACGAGAGCGCAGGAAAGAAGCCCGCCTCCGCCTTCGACGCCAAGTGCGCGGAGTGTCACGCGGAGTGCGGCGCCGGGGAACGCGCCAATTGCGTCGATTGCCATATGCCGCGGGTCTCTCCCGCGCCGCCGCTGCGTTTCACCAATCACTGGATCGGAATTTACCGAGCGGGCGGAAAACTCAGACCGCCGCGCTGATCAGTACAGCAGGTATTTGGCCCGAAGTTTCCGAAAGGCTTCCAGTTGGGGCCTCAGGACCTCATCGACCTCCGCGCCGGTCTTCCCCTGCCGCAACAGCTCCGCGGCCCGGTCATTGCCCATCAGCAGCATGACTTTTCGATCGAAGTTGAATTTGCCGGGATGGAGCTTCAGCAACGCGGCAATTATCTCCAGCCCCATTCGCGGCGAATTGAGCTCGTCGCGATTCAGCAACTGGATGTCGATTCCCGTCACTTCCTGGCCCTGGTACGGCGCCTCCGTGGGCGAGAATCGACGCGCCAGAAATCGCACACCCGGGACCTTGCGGCTGTTCAGATAATCGGCCAGTTCGAGGTGGTGAAACCAGGGTGCTCCGAACATCTCGAACGGCGTGTCCGTGCCGCGGCCCACGGAGATGAACGTGGTCTCCACCAGGCAGGTCCCTGGATAGAGAGCCGCCGCCGCCAGGTTGCGGAGATTCGGAGAAGGCGGAATCCACTCGAGCCCGGTCTGATCCATCCACATCCCCCGGTCCCATCCCCGCATCTTGACCACGTGCAGATCGGCTCCGATGTGGTTCTCGCCGTTGAAGAATTCCGCCAGTTCGCCGACAGTCATGCCGTGGCGCACCGGACGCAGGCCGTAACCGATCATCGAAATGTACTTCTCTTCCAGCATCGGCCCTTCCACCGCGATGCCGTTGATCGGATTTGGCCGGTCGAGAACGTAGATCGGGATCCGCCGCTGCGCCGCGGCCTCCATCATGTAGCCGAGCGTGGTAGTGAATGTCCAGAAACGTGCGCCCGCTTCCTGCAGGTCGTAAACCAGCACATCGATGCCGGCCAGCATCTCGGGACTGGGACGATTCGAGCCGCGGTTGTAGATGCTGTGAATCGGGACGCCGGTAGCGCTCTCCTTGCCGGACTCGATGTTGGCGCCCGCCGGGCTGGTGGCCGAGAACCCGTGCTCGGGAGCGAAGATCGCGGCCAGCTTCACGCGCTTGCTCGCGGCCATCACTTCCACGATGTTTCGGTGGTCCCACGTCACCGCGTTCTGGTTCGCGATCAATCCTACGCGCTTGCCGGCTAGTGGTGCGAAGTCCTCTTCGACGAGAACGTCCAACCCGGTCTTTACGCGCCCCGGCAAAAGCGCCGGAAGCATCAACACGGCTGACAGGTAGCGAATTCGCACGGTTTCAATGCCTCCATCCCACGAGCTCACGCCGCGATGAGATGTCGTCGTCAGGCACGACCACCACCACCCAGGGCTGATTCAGGGCTCGAATCTTCCCTTCCCAAATCAGCGAGCTGCCCTTTCCCGGCCTTACATCCAACTCCTTAGGTGCGGGGTCGGCGTCCAGATTCTCCGTCCGCAAAGCGAAGGAGTGGCGTCCGGCGCCGCTAGCGTCGAGCCGGATGGTGACCGCGCCGTCAGCGGCGGTTTCGGACTTAACTTCGAAATCCAGAAAACTCCCCGGCCGGAGGTCCACTTTTGCGCGCGCTCCTGGCGCGATTCGTCTTTCGACCAGCGCGGGGCCCGCGAGATCCTCCATCAGCCAGAGCCAACGGCTGGTGGAATGCACCCAGACCTCTTTGTACACGTAGCAATTCTGCGCGGGCCAATAAGGAGCATCGGCGTTGCCGCGGGTTTCCATGCCCACTGGCAGCGCCCCCACGATATCGCCCGACGAGACGCTGTATAGCTGCGTGAAGTCGTAGCCTTCGCCGTACATCGTGCTTTGCACGAACGGATTGCGTCCGACCACCCATTCGAGTTGTTTTTGCGCCAGGTCCGCCGCTTCCCGATCGCGCCGCAGGCGGGCCGCGGCCGAGAGCGCCTTCGCCTGCGAAAGCAGCACGCCGTAATTGCCCCGCCGCGCGAACCAGACGGGGAAGGCCTTCAGATAGTAACCGTCGCCCATCGGCATCCCGGCGAGCACCTGCTGTCGAAACGCCTCCCGAGTAGCCTGGTACATGCCTCCCTGTTCGGGAACCTGCAAGTACTCGTCATCCCTGTAAACGTAAGCAGGCAACACTCCATAAGGCGCCGTCGAGCGCGCGGCGGCCTTTTGGTATTCCGAATAGAACGCTGCCACGGAATACCAGCGCATCCAATCGGGGTGGTCCGGAAATGCCTGGCACAACTTCGCCATCGCGACGATCGGCGCCTGGTCATTGCCGCGATGGAACTCATGGAATAACGTCTTTTTGTCGGGACCTGTATGGAAGAATCCGGCCAGCGGGAATTTGCTGCCAGCGTAGGTCTTCTGTTGCGAGTCCACGACTACCCGCGCCAACTCGATAGCCTTGTCGGCATAGCGCGGCTCTCCGGTGTCCTGATACAACTCCACCGAGGCGAGGATTCCGATCCCCGCCAGTTCCACAGGAGTCGCGGCAAACGCGGGCGTGCTCCACGTCTCGGGTCCTTCCTTACCGGCAATCGCATACCGCCAGTCGTCTTCTGCGGCTTGCAGGGATCGCGCCGCCAACTCGGGGTCGCTTCGCTTCAGCAGGCGGCAAGCGATGGCTTCGGCGGCGGATGCGATGTAGTTCACATTGGGATTGTTGAGCGCCTCGCGCGAGCGGTCGTCGGCGTCTCCCAAAATGCCGTTGGTCCAGATATTCATGCTCGCAAAGCCGATGCGATAGCCGCCATCGAAACGCACCTTCAGGACCCAATCGAGTCCCCATTTGGCCTCCTGAACGAGCCGATCAAGCAGCGCCGGATCCTGTCCGGTCGAGGCAAGCCGTTCGGCGAGCGCGAACATGGCATACACGGCCTCGCCCGTGTTCACCAGCCCCTGCGACAAATCGCCGGCATCGTGCCAGCCGCCGTTCATCACAATCTTCTTGTCGCCTTGTGTTGCGACCCAATCGCGATGGCAGACCTCATGAGAACCGGGAACGGCAAACCCGCACCGTTCGCCGAAGAAGAAGTTGATCGCCTTCCAAATGGTCCCATTCCAGACGTTGTCGCCGATGCGGAAAGGACGCGTACGCGCTTCGCCCGCCTGAATCACATAACTCCCGGGCTCATCCACCTCCGAGAAATCCATCTCCTGGAATTTCCCGAGCCGGGTATCGCGGATCTCGATCGGCTTCGAAAGCACCACCTCCGCCTGCGCGTTGTTGTCGAGGCGAATCAACTGGAATTCGCGCGACGTGAGATCGCTGGCGATCGCGCTCTTGGACGAGCCGCTCTGATATCCGGTATTGCTGAACGATATCTTACCCGGGGCGACGTTCCACCCCTCGAAATGATCCGCTTCCACGCGCTCGAGTTCCAGCCTCGCCACCTCGAAAGTCACACTGTCGTCGGCACCCGGCAGGCGCTTGTTCACCCAATAGTTGATCTCGAGCGACGTCACCTTGTCGCGCGCGAGTGGCGTAATCTCCCATACCACGTGCTGCCACTTCCGATCCTGGAGGGTGACGTAGTGGATTCCCTCGCGGTGATAGACATCGGGTACTTTCTCGCCCCCGTCGTTTCGCAGGACGATTTCAAGCGGCAGCATAGGAAAGCCCGACAGCTCCGGCCGGAACCAGAGCGAAATCCGGTTGTACCGGCTCCAATCTTCGCCGGGAAATGAGCGCTTCAGGCTGACCGCCGCCAGGTCATTGCGAGTCGGCGGCGGCTCGCCACGGAACATCTGCATCTCTACCCGGAGAGCAGGCTTGCCGAGCGGTGGCCTCGGGCCGAGCCGGCTTGACGTGGCCTGCCCCTGTACGCTCCAAGTCTTGGCGTTCGACATGTCGTCGAGTACCCTCGACTCAATCACCTTCTTATCGAGCCATCGGAACTCCGACGAGTTTTCGAATTCGATCGGCATGGGCATGCGGGGCGCCTGTGAGAACAGCAGGACAGGCGCACCCGCGAGCCAGAGCCATCGGGCAGCTTTGCCCATTTGCAGGCACCGTCAGAACGAAAGCCGCAGCGAGAGTTGCAGCTCGCGATAGTGCTGCGGGCCGCCATTGCTGGTGGACGTCACCTGGCCGAACGTCGCCGAGGTCACACTGGCGACCGGCACCGAGAAGCTCGGCGTGTTCGTCAGGTTGTAGGCTTCGGCGCGGAACTCGATCTTCCAGTGTTCACGTAACTGGAAGCTCTTGAAGATCGACGCGTCGATATCGAAGAAGCGCGGCCCGTTGATGTTGGGCAGCGTGCGCGACACATTGCCGTACGTGTAAGCGGGAGGCAGCGCGAATGCCGAGCCCGCCTGGCCCGCGAGAATGTTGTTGAACCAGCTGGAAATCGATTGGTTCGACGCAGCCTGGCTGACGCCCGGCACCACGTTCGGCCGGTCGTTGACGCCCGTGCTCGACGCCGTGAGGCCGATCGGGAAGCCGCTCTGCCACGTCCAGATCCCGTTCATCTGCCAGCCGCCCGCCACCGCCCGCAGCAGCGCCGAACTCGGCTTGTAGGGAATCTGCCACGATGCGGTCGTCACCAGCCGCTGCGGTACATCCTGGTAACTGCGCGCCCGCTCGCCCTTCAGGTTGTACCAATCCTGCACCGCGGCCCCGCCGACGGCCCCAGGCCGTCCCGTGCCTTGCATGTTGTCCAACAGCTTCGAATCGGTATAGCTGGCCAACAGCGAGACGCCTTGCGCAAAGCGCCGCTCCACTTTGAACGTGAACGCGTTGTAGAACGAGGAGCCGATGTAGTTGTTCACCAGCGCATTCAGGAACTGCGGATACGGCAGCAGCGATTGCTGCAGCGTGATTCTCGCCGCGGCCAGCGAACTGCTCGCCGGAATCGCCGGATTCCCGTAAAAAGGATTCGGCACGGTGCTGATCAGCTGACTTCCCAATGCCAGGTAAATATCGGGAAGCTGGTCGAGATTCTGATTGAGCATCGTGAGGTGGGTGCCCTTGTTGCCCACGTACGCCGCCTCGAACAGCCAGTTCGCCCACGGCGAGTGTTGCACCGTGAAGTTAAACTCCTGGGCATAGCCCCGATAGATGTAGCGCAGATAACCCGCGTTCGCCGCCTGCCCTGCCGAGGTGAGAGTTCCCAGCTTGCTGCCGGTCGGCAGGCTGATGCCGTTGGGGAACGGGTTTGTAAAGGTGTAGGTAGGGATCAGCCCCTGGCTGTTCACCGAGGTGATCATCGTGGTGGGCACGGCGAAACTCGCGCCGGCCGCGCTCGACCCCAGCCCGAACGTCGGAATATAGCTGATGCCATAACCGCCCCGAAGGACGGTCTTCGGACGCAGCTCATAAGCGAATCCGATTCGCGGGCCGAAATTCTTGTAATTCGTGTCCGTAACGCCGTTGGGAATGCCGCTGGTGCCGGGGAAAGTGTATCCGCCGGTGAGATTCGGATAGGCCCCTCCTGCCAGCCCTGACGGCACGTTCGGCGAGAAATTCGGGTAAATGTTGCGGCGCTCCTTGATCGGCCCCTCATATTCCCACCGCACCCCGAGATTCAGCGTGAGCTTATGGCTGACCTTCCAGTCATCCTGCACGAACAACGCGGAGAAGTTCATGGTATCGACCGAGTCCAGTGTGTGATAAATCGTTCCGCTGGTGGGCGCTCCCAGCAGCAGCGTCGCCAGGCCATATCCCGACGTACTGCTCGCGACCGTGGGATTCGCCTGCGTGAACGCCCGGCTGAAGCTGAACGCACCGGAGGAATTCGAGGTGCCCCAATCGCTGCGGCGGTAGAGGCGTTGCTCGTATCCGACCTTGATATTGTGATTGCCCTTGATCTTCGTCACGTTCGCGCCCGCGGTCCCGGTCGCCGTCGGGTTCCCGGTAGAGTCCGGCCGGCCAAACGACGTGAAGTCGGTAATGCTGATGTTCGGGAAACCGTAACCGAGATTGCTGGTCGATTGAATCAGGCTGGCATACTGCTGCGAGAATCCGAGTGAGGTGACATCGAAGTTGTGTCCGGGCGCGATGGTGTGCTCCTGCTCCCGATTCACGCCGATGCGCGCATCCAGCAGCAGCGTGGGCGTCAAAGTATCGGTGTATTCCACAACGGCGGTCCGGCGCGGATCGAGGATATGCCGCCCGTCGGTGTCGGCGATGTTCCCGAAGTAGTTGGCGAACCCCCAATCCAGCATGTCGCGGCCGAAGCGGCCGGACAGTCTCTTGGACGGCGAGATGTTGTAGTCCCCGCGGATGCTGAGATTGCTGTTGTTGATGGGCACCGGGCTGGTCAGGAACAGGTTCTGCGCGCCGGTGCAGGCCTGCCCCGGCAGGTTCGGCTTGGGATAGAACTTCAGGATGGCCGTAGCGATCGGGCTGATCGCGCTCGAAGGAATCACGTTGTTCGGGAACGGCGTCCTGACATACTGCCCCGGATTGTTGGGATCCGGAGTGGTGGAAGAGGGGTCGTAAATCGTAATCGGAGCGCAGCCGCTCGTCCCCAACCCGGTGAAGATGCCCTGGCGCTCGGCGTCGGTAGGAGAGGTGATCGTCTCCGAGGCGGCCTTGCGCTCGCGGTATTCGTCCAGGCTGAAAAAGAAGAACAGCTTGTCCTTTTTGATCGGCCCGCCGAACGTGCCGCCGAACTGATTGATGTGCTCCGCCGTGCGTGGCGCACCGTTCTTGTTTTGGAAGAACTCGTTGGAGTCGAAATTGGTGTTCCGGACGTACTCGTAAGCCAGGCCGTGATACTGATTCGTCCCCGACTTGCTGATGAAGCTGATGACGCCTCCGCCCGTCCGTCCATACTCGGCCGACATGTTGTTGCTGATGACCTTGAATTCCTGCGTGTTGTCCACCGAAAGAAAGGCCATCGCGCTGTAGTCGGTCATCTTCTCGTTGGCGATGCCATCGATCAGAAACGCGTTATTCAACGGCGTACCGCCCGCGATCGTGACTTGCCCCATGCGCCACGTCGAAAGCAATTCGCCGCCGAAATAGCCAATGCCCTCCACCGTCGGAATCAGGTTGGCCAAACCCAGCGGATTACGCCCATTGAGCGGCAGGTCTTCGATCTTCTTCGTGTCCATGACCGTGCCGAGCGACGACGTGTTGGGCTCCAGCAGCGGGGTGCCCTCATTGACCACCAGCGTTTCGCTGACCGCCCCTACCTGCAAGATCACCGGGACTGCCAGGGAGCGGCTCGCCTCGACAATAATGCCATCGCGGCGAAAGGCCCTGAAGCCCTTGCTCTCCACCTCGACCGAATACACTCCGGGCGGGACCAGCAGGAACTGATAGTTGCCCTCCGCGTTGGTGCTGGTTTTCGAGACCGCGCCCGTCCCCGTGTTCGTGAGCCGCACGTCAGCGCCCGCGATCATGGCGTTGGAGGTGTCGGCCACAGAGCCTGTTACCGTGCCCGTAGTCTGCTGAGCGAACGCCGGCGCGCACAAGGCCGCTGCCGTGATGAGAGCGGGAATCAGCACCCTGCCCCGCTTCGATAGCTTCTTTAACCACTCCATATAGATCTCTCCCACCAAGCAATTGGTTGCTACTACTCAATTCTCCACCCGAATCAGATCCACATATCCGTGTTTGGCCAGCATCTTGTAATAGCCGACGAAGTCGAAATCCATCGGCCCCTGCTCCAGTTCGATTAACCGGATCACCTCGGCCGCGGTGCGCTTCCCGTCGCACCAATACAGCAGGCGCAACGGAGCCGGTTGCGCCGCAAATCCCGGAAACCCTTCTCGCTGATCGAGCGGCAGGTCGTCCAGCGTGACTGGCCCGAATCGTTTCCGCCGCACGATTAAGCTCGCTGCCTCGGCCCGGCGCGGATCCGCTTTCGGCGCGGACGCACTCACCGGCACCGCGGCTTTCAGCCCGCCGGCGCATTCATTCGCCGCCTGCCGCAGCCTTGCGGATTGCTCCTCGGCAAAATGCCGGACGCTCTCCAAGGCAGGCTCGAGCGAAGCTCGCATCGCATCGCGTTTCTCCGCCGCCGCCAGGCGGAGCGCCGACAGCACCGCATCCCGATCGCGCTCGGCCTCGTAGCCGATTTTGGCGAGGCCCCAATAGAGTTCGCGCCCCAACTGGTCGGTGCTACGGGCCGCCAGAATCCGGTCGAGGTGCGGCTCCGCCGCGCGCAGGGTGTCTTGCATCGCCCGGTCCACCGTAATGTCGGCCAGCCACGGTACCTCGGATTCTCCCGCGCAAGCCAGGTAGTACAGATAAGCGCCCACGAGCGAGCTCAAATCCTCGAGCGAGCGCGGGTCCACGCGGCCCGGCGTGTCTTCGCTGTTGTGATGGACAGCTACCGCTCCGCTGCTGCCGCGCACCGCAATCGTCGGGACGCCGATCATGGGGTCGCTCAGGTAGCTGTCCGAAGTCGGGCTGTACGGCAGCAGTTGCGGCATCCGGCGTCCGCCGGCGCCGGCGTAATACGTCTCGGCCACCCGCATCACCAGCGCATCCTGGTACGAGCGCGATACATCCGGATCGGCGCTGAAGGAGTAGGCCCCCAGCACGTCGCGATTGCCCGCCGGGACGTCCAGATGAATGGCGCCTACGGTCCGTTTCATGCGCTCCAGGTGCGTCGCGATGTAGTGCGATGAACCGTAATCTTCGGAGAACGTCAGCACACGGATCCCGCGCCTGGGACGCGGCAGGCGCCCGGCCAGGATGGCCCGGTTGATGGCCGCGATCGCCTCGAGCATGCCCGCTTGTCCCGTCGAGTTGTCCTGCGCGCCGATTTCAAAGCCATGGCCGAGTTCCAGAACCTCCTCCTCGGAACCCTCGCCCGGAATCACTCCCGTAACCGTGAAATACGAGCCGGAGTAATACCTGGCATCCACGGCCGCGCGAACCCGGACTCTGACCCCCCGCCCGAGCAGGCCCCGCAAATACTCGCCCTGTCTGGGCGTGATGGAGAAACCAACCACAGGGCTGGACGTTTTGGTGAAGCCCCAGCCGTAATCGCCCCACGCATTCACCCAATAGTGGCCGTCTCGCAGATCCTGGTTTTCGGTGTAATCGCTGATAATGCCCGCCGCGCCCTTCTGATAGAGCGCCGCTTTCAGCGCGCCCCTCTCCGACAGGTCTGCCGGCACCTCCACCAGCACCATCTTTCCTTTGACATCGACCATCGCAAGCTCAGCCGCGCGAGTGGACCGGAGTTCGACCACCTCGGCTTCCAGCCCTTCCGGCGGAGTCGAGCCGCTCCACTGAATCAGCGAAGCGGGCTCCTGACGGTAGTCGCACAGCACGCTCATGCCGGCCGCGCCCGCGGGCTCGATCAGTTCCAGGCTCGCGTTCCGGACGTTCCACGCGAGAGGCATCGTCCACCATCCGAACTGGCTGACCCCATCGGCAGGCCCCGGGAGAAGCTCCACATTACGAAGCCCGAGCTCCGTCATCTTCTTCTGCAAATACTCGGCGCTTTGGCGGAATTTTGAAAAGTCCTGCCAACGATCGATGGAGTGCAACTGCATCACGAAATCGAGCGCCTCGCCGGCGCTCACCTCCGCGTGAACCGCCTGGACGATCTGCTGCAGTTGCGGAGACGGCCGCGGCGTTTGGGCAATGGCCGGCAGGGCAACGAGAAGTACACAGGCGCGCGCGGAGATCATGTTCATACTCACGGCTTCAACTGACCGAGCACCTGGGCGCGTAACGGAGTCCGATTCCCATCGTCATACAGCAGGTACTTCGCGCGGATTCTGGCGAACTCGGCCAGTTGCCCGCGCATGGCCTGCAGCACCTCGCGGCCCGTCTCGCCGCGCTTCAGCCGCGCCGCTGCTTCGTCACTGCCGAGCAGCCGCATGACGCCGTCCAACTGGAACTTGCCGGGATGAAACTTCAGGGTCGCCGACAGCAACTCCATCCCCAGCAGGACCGGATCGAAGACCTCCCGATTCACCAGCAGAATATCGAACCCTTCGCACTCCTGATCCTTGTAGACCGAGGCTCGTGGCGTGAACCGCCGGGCTACGAACCGGACTCCGGGGATCGGCCGTGCATTCAGGTAATCGGCAACCTCACTCGCGCGATACCACGGCGCGCCGATCCGTTCGAATGGTGTATCGGTTCCGCGCCCGACCGAAATCTGCGGCGACTCCAGCAGGCACACGCCCGGATAAAGAGCCGCCTCCGTGACATTGTGAATGTTCGGCGAAGGGTCGATCCACGTCAGGCCCGTCTCGTCGTACCACATCGAGCGCTTCCAGCCTTCCATGCGGATCACGTGCAGATCCACCCCCAGATGCTTCTCGCCGTTGTACATCTCCGCCAGCTCACCGGCGGTCATCCCGTGCCGGATGGGCATTCGCATGTAGCCCACAAACGAAACATACTTCCCGTCCAGAAGCGGGCCTTCGAAATCCACGCCGTTGATGCCGTTCGGCCGGTCCAACACGTAATAGGGGATGCCCTTCTGCGCCGCCGCTTCCATCGTGTAGCCCAGCGTGGTGATCCGGGTGAGAAACCGTGCTCCGTTCTGCTGGATGTCGTAGATCAGCGCATCGACGTCCTTCAACATCTCGGGTGTCGGGCGGTAGTGACCCGCGTTGTAGAGGCTGTAGACCGGAACTCCGGTGCTGCGGTCCACGCTGTCGTCGATGTTGCGGTCTTCGCGGTTCCCTTCCAGTCCGTGCTCCGGCGCGAAGATCGCGCCCAGTTTCACGCCCGGCGCGTGAGCCAGGACATCGACGATTCTGCGGCCGTCTTCCGTGACACCCGTTTGCGCCGTGATCACACCCACACGCTTGCCCCGCAACGGAGCAAAATCCTGGCCGATCAACACCTCGAGCCCGGTCTTCACCCGCGCGCCCAAGCATACCGGCGCGAGACATAGAAGAAGGACCGCTACGTGGCACTCGTGCCTGCCGCGCCCCGACTC
>Ga0335081_10004899_pt1 | contig 21168 bp, 18 predicted proteins | sample Lox_Sample_35_FD_206713 | JGI IMG/M metagenome (GOLD analysis project Ga0335081, IMG submission 206713) | Soil microbial communities from Loxahatchee National Wildlife Refuge, Florida, United States - Lox_Sample_3.5 | ecosystem: Environmental > Terrestrial > Soil > Wetlands | place: USA... | reverse complement strand
AGCCGCGACCGTCAGGGAGCGGTATATTGCCCACGCCGCGAAAGGCACGAAATGGCGCCAGCCGAAAAAGCAGGCTGGCCTTCATCCTGCTGGCTGCCGCTGCCCTCGCCGGTTGCCGGCAGGACATGCAAGACCAGCCCAAGTTCGTCCCCCTCCGCCCCAGCGGCTTCTTTGACGACGGTCGCAGCGAGCGGCCGCTGATCGAAGGCACGGTCCCACGCGGTCATCTGAACGACGACGTAGATTTCTATACCGGCAAGGGGCCTGATGGGAAGCCTGCCGACGAATTCCCCTTCCCCGTGACCAAGGACGTCATCGAGCGCGGGCAGCAACGCTTCAACGTCTACTGCACGCCCTGCCACGACCGCACCGGTCATGGCGAGGGCATGGTGGTGCGGCGCGGCTATCGCCATCCGCCGTCGTACCATACCGACCAGGTGCGCAAGCTCGCCAATGGATTCATCTTCGACGTGATTACCAACGGCTTCGGCGCCATGCCCGACTACGCGGCCCAGATCCCGCCGGCGGACCGATGGGCGATCGTGGCCTACGTGCGCGCGCTGCAATTCAGCGAGAACGCGACCCTCGCCGACGTGCCGCCCGAGGAGCGCAGCAAGCTGGAGGCCGCGAAATGACCGCGCAGGCGATGGATTTCCAGGTCTCCCCGGAACTGCGCGCCGATCTCCGCCAGTGGCGCACGCGCGCGCTAGTGGCGGGCATTATCGGCGCCGTAGCGAGTGCTGCCGGCTTCTTCGTGTCGCCCTTCCAGTTCTATCGCTCCTACCTTTGGGCGTACCTGTTCGTCCTGGGACTGGGTCTCGGTCCTCTCGCATGGCTGCTGCTGCAATATCTGACTGGCGGCGCCTGGGGCGTCGTCATCCGGCGGCCTTGCGAAGCCGCGGCGCGCACCATGCCGCTGGTCGCGCTGATGTTCCTTCCGATCGTGATCGGCATCCCCAACCTCTACGATTGGTCGCACGCGGCCAAGGTGGCGGCGGATCCGGTACTGCAGCACAAGCACGCGTACCTCAATCTTCCATTCTTCCTGCTTAGGGCCGCGTTCTACTTCGGCGGCTGGCTGTTCCTCTCATGGCACTACACGCGCTGCGCCGACCTGGAAGACCGTGATGGACACCTGGCCGTCCACGGCCGAATGAGCGCACTGGCCGGCCCCGGCCTGATTTTTTGGGGCTTCAGCGTGACCTTCATGTCCATCGATTGGCTGCTGTCGATCAACCCGAAATGGTTCTCCACCATGTACGGGCTGCTGTTCATCGCCGATCAGGGCCTTACCGGCATGGCGTTCCTCATCACCCTGATGGTGCTCCTATCCTTCCGCCGGCCGATGTCCGAAGTGCTCACGCCCCGCCATTTGCACGACCTGGGGAAATTTCTGCTGGCCATGGTCATGGTGTGGGCCTACTTTTCGTTTTCGCAATTCCTGATCATCTGGGCCGGCAACCTGCCCGAAGAGATTCCCTGGTATCTCTGGCGCATCAACGGCGGATGGGGCTTCGTGGCGCTCGCGCTGGTAATCGGCCACTTCGCGCTGCCGTTCGCCCTGCTGCTCTCGCGCGACCTCAAGCGCAATTTCAAGCTGTTGGCCTCTATCGCCGTCTTCATTCTGTGCATGAGGGTGGTGGATCTTTACTGGGTAGTTGCCCCTGAGTTCCGCAAACAATCTTTCGGCGTGAGTTGGATGGATTTCACCGTGCCGCTGGGACTAATCGGCATCTGGCTGGCCTACTTCCTGACACGACTGGAGAAGCGTCCTCTGATGCCGGCGAACAATCCTCACCTGGAGGAGGCGTTGCAGCATGGAAGAGAATAACCGGCGCCGCCCCGGGTTCGAAGAGACCGACGTCGACGTATTTGCGGTCGGCAAGTTCGCCATCGCGCTCCTGCTGGTGACGATCCTGGCGATGTTCCTGCTGTTCGGCGTGTTCCGCTATTTCCAGTCGGAGTCTGGTGGACAAGCCAGGGAAATCGATCCCACAAAGGTATTTCCTCAACCGCAATTACAGAAAACGCCGGTGCCCGATCTCACTGCGATTCGCGCCGCCGAAGAGCGAGTGCTGAACACTTACGGGTGGGCGGACCAATCAAAGGGCGTCGTACGAATACCAATCGCGCGGGCGATCGAGTTGCTGAGCGAGCACCCGCTGCCTTCGCGTCCGGCCGCGCCCGCCAATCTCGACGATGCCACTGTGCCCACGGCGAGCGGACTGGGTCCGATCATGCAACGGGCGGGAGGCCCGCTGGGAGAGGGGAAATGAAAAAAGTCGCAGTCTGCCTGCTTTTCGCGTTGTGCGCCTGGTCGCAGCCAGGGCAGCCGGCGCCGGCGCAGCAGTCTTACAGTTTGCAGGACTCGGACCTGCGGCCTGCGCTTCCGGGCGCGCTCCAGGGAGTGGGAATCGATCAGAAACTGGACGAGCAGGTGCCGCTGAACCTGCCGTTCCGGGACGAAGCCGGCCGCATCGTACCGCTCTCGACCTTCTTCCAAGGTAAGAAGCCGGTAATCCTGGCGCTTGTTTATTACGAGTGCCCGATGCTGTGCACGCAGATTCTCAACGGCCTGGAAAGCAGCCTGAAAGCGGTGTCGTTCACTCCCGGCCAGGACTTCGAAATTGTCAGCGTAAGCTTCGACCCCACAGACACACCGGAAATCGCGGCATCCAAGAAGCAACTGTTGTTGCGCCGCTACAACCGGCCGAACACCGCGAACGGCTGGCATTTTCTGACGGGCGATCCGGACAGCATCAAAGCCCTCACCGACGCAGTAGGTTTCCACTACAAATACGACCCCGCGACCAAGCAATTCGCGCACGCCAGCGGCATCATGATCCTCACTCCCGATGGCCGCCTGTCGCGCTATTTCTACGGCGTCGAATACGCTCCGCGCGACGTGCGCCTGGGCCTCGTGGAGGCATCGCAAAACAAAATCGGCAGTCCTGTGGATCAGATCCTGCTGTTCTGTTACCACTATGATCCTGCCACCGGGAAATACGGAGCCCTGGTGATGAGGATGGTGCGCTTCGCCGGCGCGGGATTCGTGCTGGCGTGCGGGGCTTTCCTGTGGGTTGCCGTCAGGCGCGAGAGGCGAAACGGTTTAGTTCGACATGGGATCTAGAATACCCTTATTTCCGGAGCAGGCGTCCACCTTCGCGCCCGACGTGGACCACCTGACGTTCTTTCTGCTGTCAGTGGCCGTCTTCTTCACGCTGCTGATCTTCGGCGCGATCTTTTACTTCGCCATTCGCTACCGCCGGCGCTCGGACCAGGAACTGCCGCACGTGGAGCACGGCGGCATGGTGCTGGAGATTCTGTGGTCGGTGATCCCCTTCGGCCTCACCATGGTGATGTTCACCTGGGGCGCCAGCGTGTATTTCCGCGAAAGCCGGCCGCCCGACAATGCCATGCCCATCTACGTGGTGGGCAAGCAGTGGATGTGGAAGATCGAGCACCGGGAAGGGCAGCGCGAGATCAACGAACTGCATATCCCGGTCGGCCGCGCGGTGCGGCTCACCATGACCTCGGAAGACGTGATCCACAGTTTCTACGTGCCCGCCTTTCGCACCAAGAGCGATGTTGTGCCTGGGCGATACTCGACTACCTGGTTCAAGCCCACCAAAGCCGGCAAGTATCACCTGTTCTGCGCCGAGTACTGCGGAACGCGCCATTCCGGAATGATCGGCTGGGTCTACGTGATGGAGCCGAAGGATTACGAGAACTGGCTCAGCGGTGGCGCGCCGGCTGGAACGATGGCTGAAGGCGGCGAGAAACTCTTCAACGATCTCGCCTGCTCCAACTGCCACAAACCCGACGGCAGCGGCCGCTGTCCGAGCCTGCAGGGGCTCTTCGGCAAAACCGTTGCCCTGGCGGGCGGCGGCAAGGTGACAGCCGATGAAACCTATATTCGCGAATCCATCCTGCAGCCGGCGGCGAAGATGGTTGCTGGCTATCAACCCGTGATGCCCACCTTCCAGGGTCTTGTTACCGAAGACGGCGTGGTGCAGTTGATCGAATACATCAAGTCGCTGGGTCCGAAAGGGCTGGTCCCGGGCGGTGGCACTTTGGGGAAAGAGGGCGAAGCGCCCAAGCGTTAGGCAACTATGATTACCGCAGCCGTACACGAACGCGAGCACTACCTGAACCAGAGCTACGGCATCAAGTCGTGGCTCCTCACCAAGGACCACAAGCGCATCGCGCTGCTGTATCTCGCCACCATCACCCTCTTCTTTTTCCTGGGCGGCGCCTTCGCCACCTTGATCCGCATCGAGCTGCTCACCCCGCAGGGCAACTTCGTCTCCTCGGAAACCTACAACAAGCTCTTCACCATGCACGGGATCGCGATGATCTTTTTCTTCCTGATCCCGTCGATCCCGGCCACGCTGGGCAATTTCTTCCTCCCGATGATGATCGGTGCCCGCGACCTCGCCTTCCCGAAAATCAATCTCCTGAGCTGGTACCTGCTGGTGATCGGCGGCCTGTTCGCCCTGTTTGCCATGCTGGCCGGCGGCGTGGATACGGGCTGGACGTTCTACACTCCCTACAGCACCACGTATTCGAACGGCTGGGTGATCGCCACCGCGCTTGGCATATTCGTCGCGGGCTTTTCCTCCATCCTGACCGGGCTCAATTTCATCGTCACCGTGCACCGCATGCGCGCGCCCGGCATGACGTGGTCGCGCATGCCGCTGTTCGTCTGGTCCACCTACGCCACCTCGCTGATCCAGGTGCTGGGCACGCCGGTGCTGGCCGTCACCATCGTGCTGGTCTTCTGCGAGCGCGTATTTCACATCGGCATCTTCGATCCGGCCCTCGGCGGCGATCCGGTGCTCTTCCAGCACATGTTCTGGTTCTACTCGCACCCGGCGGTCTATATCATGGTCCTGCCGGCGATGGGCGTGATCAGCGAACTCGTATCGGTATTCTCGCGCAAACCCGTGTTCGGTTACCATTTCGTGGCCTACGCCAGCATGGCCATCGCGGTGCTCGGATTCCTGGTCTGGGGCCATCACCTTTTCGTGGCCACGCAGTCCGTCTACGCGGGGCTGGTCTTCTCCTTTCTCAGCTACTTCGTGGCGATCCCGTCGGCCATCAAGGTATTCAACTGGACGGCGACCTTCTATAAAGGATCCATCTCCTACACCACGCCGCTGCTGTACGCGTTCGGCTTTATTGGCCTCTTCACCATCGGCGGTCTGACCGGCCTGTTCGTTGCCAGCCTTGGCTTCGACGTACACGTCACCGACACCTATTTCGTCGTAGCGCATTTCCACTACATCATGGTCGGCGGCACCATCATGGCCTACCTGGGCGGTCTGCACTACTGGTGGCCCAAAATGACGGGCCGCATGTATCCCGAGGGATGGGCCAGGCTTTCCGCCCTGGTAATCTTCCTGGGCTTCAACCTGACGTTCTTCCCGCAGTTCATCCTGGGCTACCTTGGAATGCCGCGCCGATACCACGTCTATCCCGACGAATTTCAGGTGCTGCACGTGCTTTCCACCGCGGGAGCCTCGGTGCTCGCCGTGGGCTACCTGATGCCCATGATCTACTTCGTCTGGTCGCTGCGCTATGGCAAAGTGGCCGGCGCCAACCCCTGGGGCGCGACCGGCCTCGAGTGGCGCACCGCCTCGCCGCCCCCGCTTCACAATTTCGACGAGACGCCCGTCGTCACCCACGAGGCCTACGATTACAGCACCGTGATCGGAGAGGAGATCGAAGTTGGCTAGCGAAGCTCACGCTCCCGCGGAATCGTTCGCGCTACGCGAACAGTTCGATACCGAAGCTCAGCAGAAGGACGCCTCAACGCTGGGGATGTGGGTCTTCCTCATCACCGAGGTCATGTTTTTCGGCGGCCTGTTCCTGGCTTACACCATTTACCGCCGGGCTTACGCGGAAGTCTTCGCCATCGCCAGCAGCAGCCTGAACGTGTACATCGGCGCCGCCAACACGGTGGTCTTGCTGTGCAGCAGCTACACCATGGTGCTGGCGGTGCGCGCCGCCCAACTGGGCCGCAAGAACACCATCATCGTGTTCCTGATCCTGACGCTGATTCTCGGCGGAGTCTTCCTGGGCGTCAAGGCCTATGAGTGGAACGAGAAGTTCCAGGAGCACCACGTGCCGGGCGTCGCATTTCACTTTGAAGGCATAGCGGCCGACCAACAAGGCCACGCACAATTGTTTTTTTCGCTCTACTTTGCCATGACCGGCCTGCACGCGCTCCACATGGTGATCGGTGTCGGGCTCCTGTCGTTCCTGATCTGGCAGACCCGCAAAGGCAGATACTCGGCCGAGTACCTGACCCCCGTGGACCTGGGCGGTCTTTACTGGCACTTCGTCGACATCATCTGGATCTTCCTGTACCCGCTGCTATACCTGATCGACCGCCACTTGGGGAAATAGCCATGACTGAACACGTCGATAGCGTCAAGACATACACCTTGGTTTTCGCCGCGCTGATCATCGCTACCGTCGTCACTACGGCCGTAGCATTCGTTGACCTGGGACCCTTCAGCGTGGTCGTCGCGTTGGTCATCGCGGTTTGCAAGATGCTGCTGGTGGCGCTGTTCTTCATGCACGTCCGGCACAGCACGCGTCTTACAAGGCTGGTGGTGATGGGCGGATTGCTTTGGTTGTTCCTCCTGATCCTGCTGACGATGGGCGATGTAGTAACCCGTGGCTGGGTAGGCGTCCCGGGCCGATAGGCGTCCGCGGCAGAATGCCGGGTAATGAGGTACCGCGTCTACCTGGAACAAGACTAGGACGGGGTGTTTGTGGCGACTTGTCCGGCTCTGCCCGGCTGCGTTTCCCAGGGCCAGACACGCGCCGAGGCCACCGCAAACATCCGTGAGGCGATCGAAGGCTACCTAAGAAGCTTGAAGAAACATGGCGACCCAGTGCCTCCCAGCATGCTCGAAGAGGTCATTGAGGTTGCCGGCGGATGAAGTCCTGATTCGAGAGGTAGGCCCCACCGTTGAGGAGTTCGCGCGATTTCCTTAGCCTTTCAGCAGAATTCCGCTCCGCGCTCCGCAAGCAGCTTCTTGAGAATGGAGCGATGACACCGCTCCTCGTTTTCGCAGTAGCAACCCACGGAGAAGTTAGTCTGCCGGGAAAGAGCAGCCAGCAGATCCAGAACTCTCGCCGCATCCGGCTTGTTCATCTCGGCCCGGAATCTGCGCTCGAACACTTTCCACGACCGCTCGTCCCGCGATCGCAGGGCGAACGTCACCAACTCCTGGCTCGGCGACAGATTCGGCAACCACACATCGTAATAATCGCGGTCCGCAAATTGCGTTTTCGGCACCCCGCGCGGCGGTCTGCGAACCGTGCCAATCCGCAAGCCCTCGTTGGGCCTCCTCGGAGACCCCAGCCTCACCACTGCAATCGGCAACTCCCGGTCCTCCTTCCCGACTCCAGTTATCTGACATCCGCTGTTAATGCGCGTCGAGTACCTTCCCGCTCAACTTGGCGCCGTAAGTCCTGAGATATTTCATCCCCGTATCGCACATGATCGTAACCACCGTGGCGCCCGGTCCCAGTTGCTCTGCCAGTCGCAAGGCGGCGCTGACATTGGCCCCCGTGGACGTCCCGGCAAAGAGACCTTCTTCCCTAGCCAGCCGGAAAGCCATGGCCATCGCCTCTTCCGTCGACACCTGTTCGATCTGATCCGCGATGTCCTTGCGCCAAAGCGGCACGACAAACCCCGCTCCGATCCCGTCGATCTTATGTGCGCCCGGCTGCCCGCCCGACAGAACCGGCGATTCAGACGGCTCTACCGCCACGACTCGGATTCGTTCCTTGCGGCGGCGTAATGCTTCCCCTGTGCCCCGAAGCGACGCCGCCGTTCCCACGCTCTGCACAAAGCCATCGATCACTCCGCCCGTCTGAATCCAGATCTCCTCCGCCAGTTTGTGATACGCCGCCAGCGGGTCTTTGTTGTTCATCTGATCGGTCCAGAAGGCTCCGGTTTCTGCCGCGACAACCCGCGCGGCTTCGATCATAGCGCGGGTCAACTGCTCCGTCATGCCTCCGCTCTCGCTCCGCACGATTTGAAGCTTCGCCCCCAGAATTCTCATGTGGTCGAGCTTTTCCCAGGCAAAAGCATCCGAAGTCACAATGTGCAACGGATGCCGCTTCACCGCGCAGACTAGAGACAGCGAAACGCCGGTGCTGCCGCCGGTATATTCGACCACCGGCCCGCCCGCCGCCAGCCGCCCGTCCGCCTCCGCCGCCTCGATCATGGCCAGCGCCATCCGGTCCTTCATGCTGCCCGTGGGGTTCTCGTTTTCCAGTTTCAGCAGAATGCGGGGACCATTCTCAGGCACGATACGGCGCAAAGCCAACAAAGAGGTGTTGCCGATGCGGCCCAGGATGTCCCGCGGCAATTCGCTCATCACGCCGGTTCTCCGCAGTCTGTAATTCTATTTCGGAAGCTTTGCGCCCAGTACGTCCAGTCGCTCGATCACGGGCGGCGCGGCGAGAAGGTTCGGGGCCTGTGCCACGAGAGCCCTGGCGATGGGTCCGTTGAGGTGATTCTGCCGTCCTGTTTCGTCAGTGAACGCATCGAATATGGCAAACGTGGCCGGTCCCAACCGCAGCGCGAACCACAATGGGGTTGTCATTTCCTGGTTGGCAAGTTGGAGCCCGTGGTCCAAGAGGGCGGCCACCTCGTCCTCCTTGCCGGGCTTCGCCTCCAGCCGCGCAAACAACGCAAGTGTAAGCATTTTCCTGCTCCTTCTTTGGCGAAGGATCGCCAAATCCGAGCTTACGTCTGAATCCTTCCTTCGGCGATAGGCAAGAACGCCATATTTAGTATCATAATTGCCATGCGCGTGGATGTGCTTGCCCTGGACGACGTTTTTGATTTGGGCTTGTCCGCAGTTCTCGATGCCTTTCAGACCGCAAACGAACTGATTGAGATGTCCACGCTTGCGGCGCCTCGATTTGAGGTCAGGATTGTAGGCGTGAGAAAGGCGGTCCGGACCTCTCAGGGTCTGAGCGTCCCGGTTCGGCCTATTGCCACCCGGACGCCCGACTGCGTCGTCGTCCCGGCAATCGGGTTCAAGATGCCCGGTCCGCTCGAGGCCGCGCTTGCCAGGCCCGACGTCCGGGATGCCGTCGGCGCGCTTCGACACTGGGCTCGGCGCGGCGCCACGATGGCCGCCGCCTGCATCGGGACCTTCGTCATGGCGGAGTCCGGCCTGCTCGACCATCATCACGCAACCACCACGTGGTGGCTGGCGCCCTTGTTTCGCAAGCGATATCCCGATGTGCTGCTGGACGAATCGAACATGATTGTGAAATCCGGCCAGTTCGTCACTGCGGGGGCGGCCCTGAGTCACATCGATCTTGCGCTGTGGTTGGTGAGAGGGATCAGCCCGCAGCTAGCGTCGCTCACCGCGAAATATCTCATCGTCGATTCCAGGCCGTCGCAGTCTGTTTACGCCCTGACGGATCACTTGGTCCACTCCGACCCTCTTGTGCAACGCTTCGAAAACTGGGCGCGTGCGCGGCTGGCGCGTGGATTCTCATTGGAAGAGGCGGCCAAAGCCATAGGTTCCAGCAAGAGAACGCTCGCTCGCCGCATGCAGAGCGTGCTTGGCAAATCGCCGCTGTCTTACTTCCAGAGTTTGCGGGTCGAACGCGCGGTGCACTTGTTGAAGACCGGCAGCGCGAGCGTCGACGAAGTCGCCACGCGGGTGGGATACGCGGATGGCGCGACTCTGCGCGCTCTTCTGCGCCGCCGGCTGCACCTGGGAATGAGAGAGATCAGGGGGACCTTCTAAATATCAATCAGCGGCCCGTAAAATCGATCATAGGGCGCAGGTCCTTGCCACCCGAATACACGCCGTCCGACAATCGGGTGCTGCGCGACGTGGTCCAGTTTTGAACCACTGCCACCGCAATTTCCAGAATGGCCGACCAGCCTGACAGAACTGAGGACCTTGAGCCTCAGATTGATTCAGATTCCCAATCGAACAGCCGGCCGCACGAGGTCGGCATCTGGCGGCCGGAGTATGATAACGTTGCTGCACCGGGGCAGTATACGCGTCAGGAATCGTCGGACTAGCGAATTCCCGGCAGGTCGACGAAGATCCTGGGCAAGGGAGGGTGAAGCGTGCAACTCGTAAGGCGATCAGCGGAGGCGCGGTTACACAGGCAACCGGATCTGTTTCTCAGTCACAGTTCCCGGGACAAGGTTTTTGTAAGAAAACTCGCCGAGGACCTTACTTTCTGTGAGATCGACGTGTGGTTGGACGAATGGGAACTCCAGGTAGGCGAGAGCCTCTATGACCGCATCGGTGATGCACTCGAGAGGTCGCGCTTCACGGGCGTTGTACTTGGAAACAATTTTTCTGATTCGCCTTGGGCGCGCAGCGAGCTCAAACAAGCCCTCGCCCGGGAGAGGAGATCTCGGCCCGGTTCCGTCCTCCCGTTGATCTGCGGGGACTGCGAACTCCCGCCATTCCTTGAGGACAAGGTATATATCGATTTCCGCATTGACTATCACGGAGCGCTTGTCAGGTTGGCTGGGGCTCTGCATGGAGTCAGCCGCTTGCGAGTGGAGGAGGCGGTACGGGTCTGCCAGGCAAACGCAATTCGACAGGTAATTGAGGCTCTGCGGTACTGTGGCGTCGAGCCATACATCGTCCTCGGTGAGGACGATTTCAATGAAATCCGGGCAACTGGCCACGTTGAGATGTTTGGCGATCGCGTCAGATTCGACCCCGAGAGAGTCCGCGACAGCGGCGTGTCCCGGCGCGTCCAAAACCTGATGACTCGCCTCATCGATGAGGTGTGGCAATAGCCGCGAGTCATCGCAAGCTCCGATTCAACGCCCTGATCGCGCAGGATATACCCGGGCGCACGGAACGAAGGGCGGTAAGACGATCGGCAGGCCGAGAGTCGTGTTTCGGAGGGACCAGGCGCAGGACATGAGGCGGCAGGGGATGCCGTGGGGAAAGGCAACAACGGTATTGGGAGTGCGCGTGGCGAGCGTGCGGCGGGCGTGCAACGGAATATCGGAGGGCCAATGAGAGCCCGTTCGCCAAATCCTCGTTAACAGCTTGAACTACAATGGAAAAGCACTTGGAGCCGCCATGTCCGTGCCCGCGCCGGCGCAATACAGCATCCGGCTGTTGCTTCCGTTTCATCTCAACGAGACAGGACTCGACCTGCGGGCAGAGCGATTGAAGAGAGCAGAATGGGTTGGCACGCCGTTGTGGGAGCAGCCGGACAAGCTGCACCCGAAATACACGGACGAAATTCTGCCGGGAGCATCGGCGTTTTTGTTTCCCGACGGCAATGCGGGGCCTTCGTACTTCCGCGTCCCCGCAAAGCTGCTCGATTCCTGGTTCCGGTCGGTGATCGCGATGATTCCGGACGGAGCGAAAGAAGAGAAGGCCCGGCAGCGTGGCGGCGCCGGCCGGCCGCGTCCGATCTCAGTCCCGGTCTCGCTGGAGCGGAAATACGGAATTGAGCTGTTTGTAGTGCATCGGCGCATCGGAGCGTTGTCGATCTGTTTTCAACAGCCCGTTCGGCCGGCGAATGCCGGGTCGGAGAATCTGTCTGAGGTGCGGCGTATACAGTATCACCTCTCGCAAATCCTGTACCGGACGCCGGTTTTCCGAGTACCCCACCCGGACCTGGATGGGTTTGCGCCTCCAGGAGAGTCTTTGCTGGGACAAGAACTGTGGTTGACCGACCCGCTGATCGATCGACTGGGAACGGCTGGTCAGCCATTCACATTGGTAGAGTTGTGCGACTTTCTGATCAGACCGATACGAGATTCGATTGAGAGCCTCGAACAGAGCCAGTTTATTGTCCATACCGTCTTGCGATTCGACAACCAAACCAGCTTTGCGGACCCGTCGAGGCGCGACGACTACACACAGCAACTGGCTGGCTTCGCACAGATCGAGGAGCCCGACCACGCGCCCGCGGTTCCGGATTGCATCGGGCTGCCAAACGAGGCGCTAAACACCAAGCATCTGGCGGCTTACTCCTACCTGGGAGGCGCACACTTCGTTGCCGATCAATGGCCGCCTGACGAGCACGGGTCGTACGACGACGCTCGCGTGGAGAGCGTCCAGCGCAAGTATTTCGTGGCATTTCTGACAACCCTCGCCAATCGTCTGGTCGCACATTCCTTCCTGGAGGAAGCGGTCCGGAACCGGTCAAGCAATGCCGCGATCGCCGGAATTTGGGACCGTTTCACGCGATTCGAGGCGGCGGGGCAGTTGATCGACATCAGCCGGCGGGAGGCGGTGAATCGGTGTTACCGGCTGGCGCAGAGCGCCCAACGAATTCCGGAGACGCTGGCCAGTTTGCATAAGATCTTCCGGGATGCGCAAGCATCCCAGTACGCCGATCGGTTGGCAGAACAGACGGCGCGGCAGGTTCAGTTGACGGAACAGCAGTCCAAGATACTGGCCGCGCAGGAAGTGGCCAAACATCGGCTTGGACTCATCGAGGTTTTTATTGTGACCGTATACACGGCCGAGCTAGTTCATATCTTTGGAGATACGGCCGAGTTCGAGCATATCTACACCTTCGCCGGAGTGGCAGTTCTGAGTCTGCTGGCGCTCATTACGGTCAAAAGGCACCATGATCACGCTGCGGAGGGGACCCGCGAGAAAGCCGGCTTCCTGGTAGCTTGCTGGATCGCTCTTGTTCTGTGGCTGGGCGGCGGATTTGTTTTGAAGTTCGCGAATGTCCTGAAGGCGCCAGGAGAGCCCAAGGTCGTGCTGCCTCACCCGAGCCCGCCGGCCGGACCGTCGGAACCGCCGCCGCCCGCCCGTTGATGCGCCGCGCCTGAACCGGAGGGCCACTCCATCAGAGCCCGAACAACGAGTTCGAGAACCGTCGCGAGTGAACGCATCAATTGATATTGAAGTTGAGACCAGCCGGCCGCGTCGTCGTCCCTCAACCAAGTGTGCCCCGTGTACTTATCGAGGATCGTTTCGATATCCCGCTGTTCCTTAACGTGAGCGGCGAATTGCCGCAGGCCGTTCATGTCGCGATAAGGTTCGCCATCGAAAATACGATGTAACTCCTGCCCAACCGGAGATGAATCGGTCCCCCTTCTGATCGGACCAGGGAGACTCTCATCAAAAACAACGTACAGCCTTATAATTAACAGGCTGAATTCACCGGCGGTCGTGACGGGCGTCCGCAGCCGCTCTTCGAAAAGGTCCCGATAAGCTTCAGTACTGGGCCTGTATAACTCAAGGCCGAGAGATTTCGCGCACCGGTTCGCTTGATGGAGCAGATCTTCGATGTTCGTCGCCAGTTGCGCCAGATTGAGTTCTGAAGATGCGCGGCTCTCGTGCGCCGGGCCGGCCATCAGCCAAGCCGAAAACCCGCTGCCAACAGCCCGCAGATCCTCTTTCCAGGCCGCAAGGTTCAGGGTTGCCGCGGGACCGTCGGCGGCGGTTGCCCAGGTATCAGCCACACGATCCATTACCTTTTCGAAGGAATCTTCCTGCGACCCTTCATAAAACTGCCGCCGTTCCTCGGCGCCGAAGAACTTGATGCCTTCGATCCAACGGGCGTAGGTTTCACGATTGAGCTGGTATCGCCCCACGACGCGTTCAAGCACTTGTGGATCGGAATAAAGCTTCTCCGAGATGCACCGGTCGTACAGCGCCCATAACTTGCTCATGAGCTCGCGGAATTCAGGCGCATTGGACCGCTCCCGCTCCGCAATCAGGAAATCGAAGATAATGCCCGGACCTTCGGAGCTGTTGAAGATGGAACGGAGCGGACGGCCATGCATCGCCAGTGATGCAAACGGCTCCCACGTCGAGATCAGGTTGATGTCCGAATCCATGGCCCGTTTGTAGAGACTCGGATAGTCGCGAATATACTCAAAGTCGACCCGATCCTGATCGATTTCGTTCCTGCGGAGAAACCAAAGCAAGAACAGATGACTGGTGCTCCCTTTCACCGCTAAGGCACGCAGGCGCCGCGGCTTACTATCGATGACCTTGACCTTGCCGTTGGAAATCTCCAGAGAGCGCGAGTCTGTAAGTATGTGGTCGTTGCCCCAGGAGCGGTTCAGGACGCCGACCGCGTGCAGCCGCCGCAGAATCGTGGGCGGCACGCCGCTTAGACAGCCGGCGGCGGAAGCGATGAGGTCGAACTGCCGGTCCCGGAGAAGATCCAGCTTCAAGCTGGAGCTTTGCACCATTTCGAACGCGATGCCACATTGATTGAGCTCTCTCTCCATGGCGAGAAATGGAAAATAGCCCGGCCAGAGATCGAGGGCCAAGCGCAGGCGCGGCCGGTGTTCCCGCGGGCGCGAGCACATTTCAACCGTGCTCCGCAGCTCCTCCAGGCGCAAGGTATCCATGGAGCTGTCGGTCCGCCAATCGGCACGGTCGCGGCCGAAGCCGTTGAATTGTCGTGCAACAGTCTCCCGCACCCGGCCGTTCAGCGCCTTTAAGAGCCGGACTAGGTCCCACGGCAGGAAATTGTCGGTGGAAGACCAGTCATCTTTGAGGCTCTGGTGCAGGAGTTCGGCCCAATCGCGGTTCGTACTTTGGACGTGCGCGGCGAGTTCCTTGTCGTTGAAGCCTTCGAGTGTGTGATAGAGGAGGTTCCGGCGATCGAATGGAGTGCCGGCATCCGCCATGGCTTCCGCGAGGCGCCTATGGACCGCGGACAGATCCTGTTCGAAGTAGTCGGATTGCAGCGCGTCAAGAAGCGCCACGTTTCGCAACCGCAGCTTTTGAGCGGCAAAATCCCGGCGCCCGTCGAAAAGGCATAGATCGAGCATCCGGGACTTCGAGAGGGTGTCCCACAGGAGTCGAAGGTTAGCGGGGCGAGTTGGCAGCAGGCGAAGGATATCGCTAAGCGGCACGGGCTCCCGCGAGACGGCGAGCATCTTCACCGACTCGTCAACCCATGTTCGCGCTGGCTCCTGTAACTGCTGCATCCGGGTTTTGAAGGATGATACAAGCTGCCGCTCGACGCCTAGAGCGACATATTGGTAGTCGACCTCGTCCAAATTCCGGCCCCGCCGCCGGACGACGCTGGCCACTAACGGTAGACCTCCGGTGAGGCGATGCAGATGCGATATCTGTTCCGGGTTGCCTTGGATGCCGTTGTCCCGAAGAAGCTCTGAGAATGCGGATAAGGATAGACCCTCGATGTAGATAGGCTCAATGGTCAGATCGGGGTAACTGAACACAATCATTCCACGCGCAGTGATCAGAATATGGCACCCGTGCGGTAGGTTGTTGGCAATGCGGGTGAGGCGGTCGGCGACGGGAGGATCGGTGATGAGGTTTTCGATTCCGTCCAGGATCAGCAGCACGCGCCGGCCGGCTGCCGCGAGTGTTCGCAGACTTTCCTCGATGCCATCCGCCGATGCAATATCGGACAGGGGCGGTAAGCCGGCTGTCGCATCCGCCAGATCCTTTTCGACACCATCGACGAGGTTGCCGAGGGACATCCAGCCGCCGCGTTTGAACGGGAAGCGTTCATCACGCTGGAGGTCAGCCGAATAGGCGAAAACCGTCCACATAGGATCGGTTTTCAGTGGGCTGGCGATATGGGAAACCAGCGCCGTCTTACCTACGCCCTGATCGCCGAGAACGAGGTGCAGCGCCGGAGGTCCGTTCAGCAGGTCCCGAAGCTGTGCGATTTCGCGGTCACGCCCACGAAGTTCTCGATTCCCATTCGACAGCCCCGCACCGGACATAGCAGGCCCACGTCGGGCGCGCGTGCCCGATTAACTGCCATCTTATCATGCCCGCTCAGTCGCTCACTCTGACGTTTGGTCCTGGATTTCGTCGGCCAATTGAAAAAGCCCTACTTCTCCCCCGTCCCCAGCAGCGTCTCGAAGTGCGGCGCTTCCGGCTCGCGATAAACCACCGCCGTCTCCACGTTCTTGAAGCCCGCGCCCTTCAAATACCGCTCCAGTTCCAGTTCGGTGAACCCCAGCCACAGGTCCGCGTACATCTCGCGGGCTTCTTCGAAGTGGTGCCGGTTCAGATCGAGCACCGCAATGCGTCCGCCGTTCCTCAAGATCCGCCGCGCCTCCGCCACCGCCCGCTCCGGATGGCTGGCGTGGTGCAGCGCCTGGCTGAGAAAAGCCAGGTCCACCGTTCCGCTGCGGATCGGCACGTCCTCCAGATCGCCCAGCCGGTACTCCATGTTGGCGATGCCGTGCTTCCGCGCCAGTTCCGCTCCGAATTCCACCATCTTCTCCGAGTTGTCGACGGCGATCACCTTCTTCGCCCGCTCCGCCATCAATTGCGAAATCGTCCCTTCGCCCGCTCCCAGGTCCGCGATCACCATCGGCGGCATCAGCTTCAGCAGCGCTTCCGCCACCCCTTTCCACGAACGTCCCGGCACGTACTGCCTCCCGAACTTGCCGGCCAGCTCGTCGAAGTACCGCCGCATCTGGTCCTGCCGTTTGCGGAGCGCCAACCGCAGCGCCTGCCGGTCTTCAGCCGCCTCGGGAATCTCGGCCGCCGCCTTGCGCAGCAGTTCCATCAGCTCCGCCGGCGCCGTGAGCCGGTAAAATGCGTTCTTCCCGGTGCGTCGGTCGTCCACCAGCCCGGCCTGTTTTAGCTGCGCCAGGTTCGTCGAAATCTGGCTCTGCCCTTTCGCTAGGACTTCCTGCATCTCGGCAACCGAAAGTTCTTCCTGCTCCAGCAGGAGCAGCAGCCGGAGCCGGTTCGGATCCGCCGCCAGCCGAAGAGATTTCAGGATTGACGCCATAATCGAAATAGTATAGTATCAATATATCAAGATTTCTTGATACGAGGAGAGGTCAAGTATGGGCACCGCAACGCTGAACCAGACCGCCACCGATTTCAAAGTGGCTGACCTGTCACTGGCCGATTGGGGCCGCAAGGAGATCTCCATCGCCGAGTACGAAATGCCCGGCTTGATGGCCATCCGCCGCAAGTATGCCGAAGAGAAGCCGCTCGCCGGCGTGCGCGTCACCGGTTCCCTGCACATGACCATCCAAACAGCCGTGCTCATCGAGACATTGGCCGACCTGGGCGCGTCGGTCCGCTGGGCAAGCTGCAACATCTTCTCCACACAGGACCACGCCGCCGCCGCCATCGCCGCCGCCGGAGTGCCGGTGTTCGCGTGGAAAGGCGAATCGCTGGAAGACTACTGGTGGTGCACCTACCAGGCTATTTCCCATCCCGATGGCAAAGGCCCGCAATTGGTCGTCGATGACGGCGGTGACGCCACCCTCCTGATCCACAGGGGCTACGAGCTCGAAGAAGGCAGCGATTGGGTGAACACGCCTTCAGCCGCGCGCGAGGAAGACGTTATCAAGACCCTCCTCAAACAGATCCACTCCGAGAACCCGCGGCGCTGGCACGAGATCGTCAAGGAATGGCGCGGCGTCTCCGAAGAAACCACTACGGGCGTGCACCGGTTATATAAGATGCAGGAGGCCGGTAAACTGCTGGTCCCTGCCATCAACGTCAACGATTCCGTTACGAAATCCAAGTTCGACAACCTCTACGGCTGCCGCGAATCGCTGGCCGACGGCATCAAGCGCGCTACCGACGTCATGGTGGCCGGCAAGATCGCGGTGGTGCTCGGCTACGGCGACGTCGGTAAGGGTTGCGCCCACTCGCTCCGCGGCATGGGCGCGCGCGTTGTGATCGCCGAAATCGACCCCATCAACGCGCTGCAGGCCGCCATGGAAGGTTTCGAGGTCACCACCATCGAAGACACCCTCGGCCGCGGCGACATCTACGTTACCTGCACCGGCAACTGCGACATCGTCACGCTGGAGCACATGCAGAAAATGAAGGACCAGGCGATTGTCTGCAACATCGGCCATTTCGACAATGAAATCCAGATGGACCGCCTCAACGCCTCGTCCGCGAAGAAGACCAACATCAAGCCGCAGGTCGATATGTACACCTTCCCGGGCGGACACAGCATCTTCGTACTGGCCGAAGGCCGTTTGGTCAATCTCGGCTGTGCCACCGGCCATCCCAGCTTCGTGATGAGCAACAGTTTCTCCAACCAGACCCTCGCCCAGATCGACCTTTGGAGGAATCGCGACGCCTACAAACCCGGCGTGTACACGCTCCCCAAGAAACTGGACGAGGAAGTCGCGCGCCTGCACCTGGAAAAAATCGGCGCGAAACTGACCAAGCTCACGCCCAGGCAGGCCGAGTATCTCGGCGTGCCGGTGGAAGGCCCCTACAAACCCGACCACTACCGCTACTAATTTGGCTCAGAGCCGCGAACGTAAGTGAGCGGAGGCTGGCGCCATATCGTGTTAAATTGAATGACATCGCCTCTGGAGGGCACCTTGGCAGACAATCAGAAACACCTTTTTACGTCGGAATCCGTTACCGAAGGCCACCCGGATAAGATTGCCGACCAGATCTCCGACTCCGTGCTGGACGCGGTCCTTGCGGATGACCCGATGGGGCGCGTGGCGTGCGAAGTCCTGGTCACCACCGGCACCTGTATCGTCGCCGGCGAGATCACGACCACCACTTACGTCGACGTTCCGCGCATCGCGCGCGGCACCATCGAGTACGTTGGTTACAACGACGCCACCTATGGGTTCGACTGCAGCACCTGCGGCGTGCACAACCTGATCCAGTCGCAGTCCCCCGACATTTCCATGGGCGTGGACACCGGCGGCGCCGGCGACCAGGGCCTCATGTTCGGCTTCGCCTGCGACGAAACCCCTGAACTGATGCCCCTTCCCATCATGATGGCCCACAAACTGGTCCGCCGCCTTTCGGAAGCCCGCCGCCAGGGCGATCTCGACTTCCTGCGGCCCGATGGCAAAAGCCAGGTCAGCGTCGAATACGTCGGCACCACTCCCCGACGCATCGAGGCGGTGGTCGTCTCCACGCAGCACTCTCCCGACGTCTCCACCGAGGAACTGCGCCGCGAAGTGAAGAAACACATCATCGACCAGGTGATTCCTTCGGGCATGGCCGATTCGCAGACCAAGTATCACATCAACCCCACCGGCCGGTTCGTCGTCGGCGGTCCGCACGGCGACACGGGCCTCACCGGCCGCAAGATCATCGTCGACACCTACGGCGGTATGGGACGTCACGGCGGCGGCGCCTTCTCCGGCAAGGATCCCACCAAGGTAGACCGTTCGGCCTGCTACATGGCCCGCTACATCGCCAAGAACATCGTGGCCTCCAAGCTGGCGAGCCGCTGCGAAGTGCAGCTCGCCTACGCCATCGGTGTAGCCGACCCCGTTTCGGTCCGCGTGGACACGTTCGGCACCGGCGCCATTCCCGACGAGCGATTCACCGAACTCGTGCGCGAGAATTTCCCGCTCACCCCGCGCGGCATCATCGACCACCTGAGACTCCGCCGCCCCATCTACCGCCGCACCGCCGCCTTCGGCCACTTCGGCCGCAGCGAAGACACCTTCACCTGGGAAGCTACAGACAAAGCCGAAATCTTGAAAGACCAGGCCGCCGTCGCGCACGCAGCCGTGAAGTAGGCCCTCCGCTCGGGACACCTTCGGAGCCGCGACCGTGAGGGAGCGGAGAGCCGCCGAATCGATACACTCTGATTCCCTCGGTGTCTCCGCGCCTCGGCGGTCGATTTCCATGCGCCCCTACTCCATCAACGCCGCCGCTTTCTGATCCAGGAACCACATCACTCCGCGGCCCGGATGCGTCCCAATCTGCGCCGGGTATCTCTTCGGCTCATACTCGCCCTGCATCACCGCCCGCACCGCCTCCTTCTTGTCCTCCCCGGCTACCAGGAACACCGTGTGCTTCGCGGCCGTCAGCACGCCCGGCAGCAGTGTCACTCGCCACTGCTTGAATTTCTCCGCGAACGTCGCCGCCGCGATCCCATCACGGTCGTCGATCAGCGGATCGCCCGGAAACAAGCTGGCCGTATGTGCGTCCGGCCCCATCCCTCGGTGCACCACGTCGAAATGCGGCATCTCCCCTCGCTCCAGCCCGAAGAAGTCGCGGATCTCCTGTTCGTATCGGGTCGCCGCTGTCTGCGGCGGTAATTCCCCAAGGATGCGATGCACCTGCGTGTGCGGGATGTGCGCCGGCCCAATCAGGTAATCCGCGGCCAGCTTGTAGTTGCTCGCCGGATCGGTCGGCGGCACGACGCGCTCATCCACCCAGAACACATGCACCCGGTCCCACGCGAATCGGGAAGCCGCCAGGTGCTGAAACAGCAGCTTCGGCGTGCTTCCGCCTGAAACCGCTAGAGTCGCGTTCTCTTGTCTGGAAAGCGCCACCTCCAGGAGGCTGGTGATGTGATGCGCGCACGCGTCCGCCGCCGTCTGCGCATCCGGCGAGGTATGCCACGGGACACTCATTTCCCAGTAGGATACGCGGGCCGCGCCGCGGAAGCCAGCGTCTTCTCGAAAACCGGGTCGCGCCGCACAATTCCCAATTCCTCGCGCATCAGCAGGTATTCGCTCGGTGGTGGAAGATTGGTGCACTGCGATACGCCATTCACCGTGGCAATCATCCGGTCGCCCTGGCGCGCCATTTCCACCGTCAGCCCTTCGCCCGTCAGCCGGACTCTCAGCGACACGCCCGACTCATCCAGGGTGATGCGGCCTTCGCCCCGCCTCCGCGGCGCCCCGGTGCTCGCATCGGCCAGACAATTGTTCACCCAGATCCCCAGGTACAGGGCCGGCACGTAGTATCCGCTGGCGCATTCCAGGTCCACGCTCGAAATCTCCGGCAGCCGCGCCAGGTACTCCTGGTTCTCGAATACCTGCGCCAGCATCTCGCGCCACCGCGTCAACCGCGTCCAGGAAAGGTCGCCCACCAGAATTCCGCGCCGGCTCGTCTCCGCCACACGTTCGAGAGCCGTCCGCGGCAGCGACCCCGCCATCGTCGCGCTATCCACGATCACCTTGTGCGCCATCGCCGCCAGCGGCCAGAATTCCGCCATCCCCGCCAGCCGCGCGCTGCGGCACCAGAGAATCAGCGGAAGGTCCGGCACCGCTAGCGGCAACACCAAAGGCGGTAAATCACCCAGCGCCGCGTCCGATGCCGTCAGCTCCACCTGCTCGCAGCAGATCTGCCGCCGCTGCCCGAACGGCATCCAGCACTGCGAGTAAACCCGTTCGGTGAGCGCCCGCTCTCCCGCCCCGCGCAGACGGATCACGATCGCGCGCGCCGGGTGCTCCGGCATCAGCGCCGCCAGCGT
>Ga0335081_10004898_pt1 | contig 21170 bp, 24 predicted proteins | sample Lox_Sample_35_FD_206713 | JGI IMG/M metagenome (GOLD analysis project Ga0335081, IMG submission 206713) | Soil microbial communities from Loxahatchee National Wildlife Refuge, Florida, United States - Lox_Sample_3.5 | ecosystem: Environmental > Terrestrial > Soil > Wetlands | place: USA... | reverse complement strand
AAGTTAAAATCAATTAGAACCAACCCAGTCTGGCTTGCCCCAACTTCGCCGTAAAGCCGAGTGACAGCAGCCCAGACGGCATCGATAAATTCACGCTCGGTCGGCCCCGATTCTCGCTCAACTTGAACCGCCAAGTATCTCCGCTTGACCCGTTTCAAGCCTTGCCCTCCCTGATTACTTTGATGCCCGGCGCGACAAAGCCACTAGCAAGTTTCTCACGGTTACGAGAAACTATTTTTGCTGGGTTTGTTGAAACGGCGTCGAGGGCTGAAGCTTCATCTAAACCTAACAGGTAACCTAGACTTGCCATATCCCTGGGTGAACGCACAAACCGTTCCTCGCCTACTCCGCTGGAAAGCACCAATGGCACATGAAACTCAAGGGCGACAGCGACTTCCCGACGAAGACTCATAAGCAGTCGAACACGCGGCGGACCCTCTAAAATCAAAATGGGCTTGATATCAACTTCCAATGCAGCTATGCATCCGCTTGCCAACTCGGCTTCAGCGCGGTCAAAAAACCGTTTATGGTAGTCAAGACTGGCAAAGTTCAAGAGGTCGACGCGTCTGTCCTTGGCCGCTTGCCTGGCAACTTCCTTGTTGTCGCACGAAATGCAAATAACCTCGAATTCGCGTCTGAACCTGCGCAGAAAACGAGTTAGCTCCGCCTCAGACCGGGGGTGAAAATCGGCGCGTGACACGAAATCAACGCATGCGCGGCGGCACATTGCTTTGAGTTTTGCATATTCTTCGTTGTTCAGTCTTGAAGTTGATGCAAAGGATATTTGGGCGTACCCGAGGCTGGCAGCTTTGGTTATTAGCCTTTGGGTGTTCTCTTGATCGTTAAGGTTGATGCGTAAATGCAGGTCAGCAAAGCTCCGTTTCACGGTAGCATCCCCGATGACTTGCAGAAATCGGCAATTTGCTCAGAAGTTTTGTTTTTAAAATGAATCTTAACGTGGATGGGGTCATTTTGCGTGAACTTGAACTGACCACAAAAAGCAGATTGTTTGTCGAAACGAAGATACAAGTTGCCTCGTTCCATATGCAGCCTCAAATCGGTGCACAGCTGCTCCTTGTCGAGTGAGCTTAAGCCGCCGCCGATTTTTTCCAGCGCTTTTGAAAGCAGTTTCTTTTCTGTTAATTTGGCTATAACAAGGGCGATGGGGTTTCCATGGTGTCCTGTTAAGTTGGTTGTTTCAAAAAGGATGGCTTGAGCCAGTTCTTCCGGCATCAGGTTTCTTACGGCAGCTTGAACTTTCTGAGGATCTTCCGTTGCATGCGCAAAGACTCGAATATCTATATATTCTATCGGCGGTTTAGAAGACATTGTACACCGTTTGTGTTTTCGAGCTTCTAGCTTTTAGCTTTTTTCTTCGGCTTTTTCTCGGTTGCTTCAGGTTCGGTTTTGGACGCTTTAGGTTTCGCTTCGGCTTTTGCTTTTTCAGCATGCATTTTTAGGGTGTCAACGTTTTCGTCGTGTGTTGATTTGCGTTTGAGGTCAAGCGGTATGCCAATTTTTTTGGCGTCTTGCTTGGTTAAACACGCTTTTTTCAGTTCGCTTAAGCTGAATCCTCGGCTTGTGCTTTTTTTGCCGTTACGTTTAGTTATAGTTGCTACTATGTGATGCATTTTTTACCATCTCTGTACGTCTTTATGTCTTGCGCCTCTCTGGTGGCTTGGTCTCGCTTTCTCTGCGCCTCTTCCACGGTGCCTTAACCCTCTAACGTTTTTGCCTGCGCTTGTTAAGCTTCTGAAGACTCGTCCGTCATGTTGCTTTTCCGTTATCCAGTTTATGTTTTTGTCAGATTTTATAACTGGACTGCTAGGGTCAACCATGATTATTTCGAACCACTTGTGTTTTCCGTCTTCGCCAACCCAGTAACTGTTCAAAACTTCCAAGTTGGGAAACTTTTTTGCCGTGCGTTCTTCAGCTATAAGCCTGATACTTTTGCCTGCTTTGAATTTGGCGACACCCATACGTTTAGGTCGTCTACCGGAGCGTGGACGCAACTTTCGCAATCCACCTCTTCGCACTCTTGTGCGTGCTACGACGAAGCCTTGTTTGGCTTTGTAGCCTAATTTGCGGGCTTTGTCAAGTCTTGTCGGGTGCTCGAGGCGTAGGGTCACTGGCTGCTTGCGCCATTGTACCATGCGTTGCCTGTTGAGTTCTTTGACGAAGGATTCTTCGCGGTCTGCCCATTCTTGAGCTATGTACTTGTATGCCATTTTCTATTTTTTCCTCCATGTAATTTATGCTTACGGTTCAGTCCACAAGGGACCACATCCCATCGGATAATGACTATCCGCCAGCAAGTTCCCAACAATAAAGGGTGCAACAAAATAAACCTTTCCAGCGAAATGGCAAGGATGGCTGAGATTCCTACAAATTGGTGGGTTCTGAAGGTGGGTGGCGTCAAAAAGTTCAGGCGACGGATAAAGCGCGTAGTGTTTACTATTGAAAACTCGCAAAAGCATTATCTATGATTAAAGCGGACAGGGTTTCTTGCTTAGAAAATGGTTTTTTTCGGTCAAAGCTGAAATCGTGATGCCTACGGCACATAGGCTGAGCTCCAAGAGAAGAAACCTTAAAGAATAATGATTCTCTCTTAAGTTACTCCTGATTATTGAATTCGAGGATGATGTGTTATTAGCCCAAAAAAACGTGCCCCAAGAAACGCGAAAAACCGCGGAAGAGGCTTTGGTTATCCATTTGAAATAGGAGACGAATACGAAGTAGAGATTGAGCAAATGAGCCCTAACGGCGAAGGCATTGCCAAAATCAAAGGCTTTTTAATCTTCATCGGTAACGCGAAATTAAACGAACACCTCAAAGTGAAGATAACGCATCTGGAAAGCGGTTGCGCAGACGCACAAATAGTCACCTAAGAACCAACCAGCTTCCATCTGGTTACTTTTTGCACGCCATATTGAAGTCGTTAAACAATTTCAGTTCTCCATCCGTTATGCCCGCTCGACGCAGTTTAGCGACGCACCTCTGATACTGTTTTTCGGTGAAAACCGCAAGCTTGAAGGCTTCTTCATGTTTGGTTGGGTCTGTCTTCCCCACAAAATGGTAGCTTTCTTTGCAAGCTCTCCCTTTCTTTAGAGCAACTTGATGTTTAATGAATCGAGTGAGCGGCGGGCAATCTTGGGTTTGCATACCGAAAGCGGTTTTAGGGTAGAGTCGGCAACCACAGGGCCGAATCTCGTAAATAGAGCATGCTTTGTTGACCAGGAAGGGGCATGGTGTGTGAAGGGTATAGTCTTCGTATTTTGCTTTGTCTTCCTCCCATAGTTTACCCAGCTCATCGAAGAGGGCTTTGGTTTTGGCTCGGACTTCAGGGTGCTCTTCGAGGTTGGTTTCAATTTCCCCTGCAGTTAAGAAATCATCCAACGTGCAGCAGACACCGCATTTAGTGCATAGAAAGGGCAAGTTAATGGACCACCCGCCTTTTTTGTTTGCGAATTCTAAATGCAGATAGAACGTGTCAACCATCTGGAATCCACATTATAACATCGCGGTTTGCGCTTTCAAGTTTTCTCTCTAAACGTTCCTTAGTTGTTGGTCGGCCCTTCGCTGATTCATCCGAATGGGAGACTTTCAAGCCTTCAAAGACAAAGTGGCAAGGAAATCTTGTTTGGAAAATAAAACCAAACTGAAAACTCTTCTCTATTGGTAAGTTGGTTATCTTACCATCTTGGCCTGCTTAAAAGTGCGTCGTACATCTTCAAGTTTTGAGCCCAAGATTTCTATGTTGTCGATGTTGCCCAGGTCTTTCCGGGCGGCAGTTCTGATGTGGCTGATTTCGTGAGGATCGAGTCCCATGGCTCGGGCGCCTGTTGCGTCGACGGCGACCACGTCTTTTCCGGCTATTATCAAATCCATTTTAACTGGGTCTCCATAGGATGGGCCTCTGCCTTCCATCGCTACGAACCCGTCGATCACCGTTAGCACGGGTTTTATGACTGTGTTGATGTCGACTACGACTTTGCTTATGCCATTCATGTGATATTTCCCCTTGAACTTGTCAGGAATCAGCCCGAACATGTTCTTCATCCCCAACGTAACCTTGGTCGACATGTGCGTCTTCATCTTGGCTGCGCTGATTACGGCAGATTCCATGACGATGCGTGGCACCGTGATGTTCTCGAGTGTTTCGCAGCTAGGAATTGGGAGTTTGACTTTGTCTTTCTCGTAGCGTAAATTGATGAATTTGACGCTGTTGCGTTCGCACATTTCCTTCATGCCTGTGGATTCGTAGGCTTTGTCTGCGTTTGTTATAGTTGCGTCTGACTCAACAACGAAGGTTTCAACGTCTAACTCTTTGAGCCGCAGGATTATGGCTTCCACCACCACAGGGTCTGTTGTGGCGCCGCTGTCCCATGTTTGGGTGTTTATGAAGTTGACTTTTATGAGAACCCGACTGTATCCAGCTAGGGCTGATTTGTAGTCTATGAGGTCTAAAGCTTTCCAAACGGGTTCATGTCCCCGCTCGCCTTTAACAAGCGCAACTGACGACTTGTCCATAGTAAACACGGCTTTCTATATGCCAAAGTCAACTTAGCCTTTTTAACCTTTCACTAAACGCAAAAAGCAAACCGTATCACGTTGAGAAGGCGGTGTCTGGTCTATGCTGAGCAATTAAATTAATTGGAAAAGTTTGAAAATTTTTTCTTTGTGGTTTGGGTTTCTTTTTTGGTTTGGGGCTTGAGACGGTTGCAGGTTAAGTCAAAAAAAGTCAATAAAAGTCAAAATAAGTCAAAAGAGTTGAAAAAACTAAAGAAGAGGCAGAATTACAAGTCCAGTAATCAAGCCGCCAGCTAACCCGAGCAAGATTGGGAAGGGTAAGCCTGGGAAAATACCTTTTCGTTCAAGCATGAAGAACGTGACGATAGAGCCCGCCATGATGCCTACCACCGAAACAATGCATGGCAACACGCTGGATGGGAAGCTAAAGAACATAGCACCAGTGAGCATTGAGTAGAATACGAGATCACCTAAGCCCATCTGGATATCGCGAAAGTCATAGCTTAAACCCTGCAGGTCCTCAAGCCCTCCGGCGGACTGGGCGATCTTGCCGACGGGGCCTCGATAAACCGCGAAAACATCATAAACCGCCAGGAAAGACAGAATCAACACAGCAGTCCAAAGCTGGATTTCAAACCCGAAAAAGATTCCAAGCGCGCCCCCTATTCCGACAACCGCAACATTTCGGGCGATGCTTCCTAAACGGAAAACAGCTAAATCAAACAGAGCCGTGATAACAATGGATAGAGGAATCCATAATACGTCGAGGCTTGGCACGTAGGAGAGAATAGCTGATAAATAAACAAGCGACAGCAGCATAGACGCCGTGGTCATGGCAACAACGATCAAGCCTTTAATTATTCTTTTGCTTCTACGCTTCAGCAGAAGGTAGAACACGGTTGCTGCTACAGCCACCAATATAACAAAGTACAGGGCGTTGCCAAACGAGCCTGAAGCGGTGTTCTGGGGAAGAGGTGTGACAGGTATGGTTGCTGGCTGCTGAGGGCTCAAAAGATATGCACAGCCTAAACCAAAGATTATGCTTGCCAGTATCGGAATCAAATATATGATTTCGAACTTGAAGCTATCCTTCTCCTTGCTTTGTGGAAGAGGTTGATTTGGCTGCTGCGGCTCACTCATAACGTTTCCCTAATATTTTGTCTGCTGATAATCCGTGCAAGTAGTCTTGCACACAGAATAAGGTTTCCTTTTTGCTCAAGTTCCACAGGCTAAATTAGAAAAAGGCATAAACCCCAAGTCTTTTAGCCAAGGAGCACCCGACTAAATTTGGTATTTTTCCCCTGTCTTTGGCGCCACCGCATCCAGCTCCAATGTGGTTTTCGCCCAGTTCGCAAGCAATTCACAGTTGCCTTCTGCTCCGTGCACAGCAAAAACTTTAGGTTTGCCGCCGAGGCGTCTTAGTCCTTCTTTAAGATGGCTTGCTCCGCAGTGAGAGGAGAAGTCGAAATGCTTGTACTGAGCTTTGACTTTTTGCACTTTGCCGTCAATCGTCGTTACACCTTTCTCTAACAACTGTTTGCCTGGGGTTCCTGGAATTTGATAGCTCACTAAGAAGATAGCGTTTGCGGGTTTTTTGCCGATTTTGGAAATGTAAAACTGGGATGGACCACCTTTCAACATGCCTGCAGGTGAAATGATCACGCACGGATCCTTTGTTGCTCTACGGCGGTCGCGCCAACCGTCAACCCAGTCAAGCGAATGCATGGCGTTCGTGAAAAGCCGCGGGTCTCTTAGAAACTCCTTATGATCCATTATTATTCTGCTTGCTTCCCGAGCCATCCCATCTAAAACTATCGGAAACTCAAAGTGGTGCGCTGCCAGCACGCAGGCAATCTCTTGCGCTCGCCCCACGCCGAAAGCGGGCACCAGAACAGTTCCGCCGCGCTCAACTATGTCGCTTGCTGCTTCCGCGAAGTTTTTTTCTAGCTCAGGACGCGCAGTGTGGTCCTCGTTTGCGTAGGTGCTTTCGGTTATAACTGCGTCAAAGTCGCCGTAATCCATGGTTGCGCCTTTGAGCAGCATGGTATCTTCCATGTTGTAGTCGCCCGTGAAAAGAATCCTTTTGCCGTCTGCTTCAACCTGCACCTGTGCGCTTCCAGGAGTGTGGCCAGCGTCAAGCAGTTTTACCTTCATGTCGCCGATGGTTTGTTCTACGCCGAAGTCCAAGTGATGGTTACTCCGCATCAAGGTTTTAAGTTCCAAATACTCAAAAGGCAAATAGTAACCTGACAAGTGGATGAAATCTTGAATTAGAATCTGCGTTAACTCAAGGTTAAGCCTGTTGGTGTAGAGGGGTTTCTCGTCGTTTATGTAGAATATTGGCAGCGCGCCTGAATGGTCCAAGTGGCTGTGAGTAAGAATTAAGCCGTCTACGTCTTTGGGCGGAACATGCATTGGGAACCCAGGCTGGTTGGCAAGCATGACTCCGTAGTCTAAAATAATCTGGGTCTTCTCTGTTTTGACGGATATGCCCATTCTGCCGACTTCTCTAGCGCCGCCTAAAAATCCAATCTGCAAACAAACCAATCCTTTATCTTATTGTCCTTAGGTTTTCCCCTTAAACATTTAGAAATTAACTGTGCTCTTTTAAAAACATATTTATCCATTCGTGACCTGCGCAGATACAGAACCCTTCTTAATCGCCTTCAAAGCAGCCTCAACACTTAGCGCGCAATCGATTTTTGCGTTGACCTTGAACAACTCTGACACTTGATGCGCGTCACTGCCTGCCGTACCAGGTAAACCCATGCTTTTTGCAAGCGCTTTGGCCTCACTGTTAGCTTTGATAGAAGAGTTTCCGTTGAGAACTTCAACGGCGTCGAAATTGTAGTTTCTCGCCAAGTCACCCATGCCGTACTCGCGGAAGGGATGCGCCACAGACGTTACTGCACCGATGCTTTTTGCGTAATCAACCACGCATTCAGGGCTCCAAGGTTTTGGCGGTAGCTCATCAGTACCCAAAACAAGAACGTCCCCGCGATCTGTACTGATTTCCACGCCTGGAATGATTAGGATGTCGGGGTAAGCTTTGGCTAACTCGACTGTGGCTTTAATAGCCCTTACGCTATCATGGTCGGTCACCGCTGCCACTTTTATGTAGCTGTGGGCAGAAAGCATGTCAACAATGGTTTTGGGTTGAATAAGAGAGTCAGAAGAATAAACAGTGTGAATATGAAGGTCAGCGTAAATCAAATTTACTCACTCAACTGTCTGCGGAGAATGTTGCTTAAACGACCTAAAATCTCTTTAGTAGCCGACGCGTCCGCCTCAACCGAATCAAACGCCAAACCCTTTGCTTCGCAGGCTGCTGCAGCCGCGTCTTTAACGGTGTCCCACCAAAGCTTAGGGTCGTTGAGCAAAGCTACACCTGTATAAGCTGATCGTTTAATGTACTCCGCTGTCTGGGTTGCCACGTAATCGATGGTTTCTAAGTCAAGAGGCGACGTAGCTTCATGCTGACTTAGCGGGTAAACCTCGTCAAGCTCCAGTGGGACAACTCCGAACGGAGCAGCGTAGATGCAAACATGAATTTTACTAGATAATTCATCGCCTAAGCTTCGTAAAAGCTGCCTAATCTTCTTGAACTCAGGCGCTTTATGGAAGGGTTTGTTTCTTGTTTGTGGCACGAGGAAAAGGATTGTGGCATCTTTCGGCGGGTCATAGCGTTCGGTTAATCGTTTGCGGTAATGGGTGATTTCTGGGCGCACCAACCCAACGGAATCGAAATAGAAAAAGCCGCTGCATTTAACTGTTGGACTATAGGTTTCGAGAAATTCGGCGTGGTTGCGGAGTTTTTTGAGAGCTGAAAGCAGCGCGGGGTGACCGTGGACTCGCATCTCCGTGTGTTCCCACAGCCTGCCATCCCTTATGGCTTGCTTGATGCTTTTAAGTTCAGCCATACAAACGTAAAGGTTATGCTCAGCCAAGAAGACTTCCCGTTCCTCCTTCGGCTTCTTCATCAAGTCCTTCGGTCTCTCCAATGCGCACCGAGGACAGCAGCATGGGAAATAATCAAGCTCCGCAAGTCGCCATGTGCCAGTCTCAGTCATATACCGATCTTCTCGAGCGTAAAGGGCGTATGCAGCTGAATCGAAAAGATCACACCCAAGAGCCACCGCCAGCGAGAACATCGATGGATGGCCCGCGCCGAACAAATGCAGAGGTCGGTCGATTGGCAAACCATTTTTAGCCGTCAAAATCATATCTGCCAACACATCGTAACGATAGCTCTCCATAACTTCGGTGGGGCTTCCCAACGCGTGAATTTGGAAGGGCAGCTTTCCCATTTCAACAGCTGACTTAGCTACAAAGTCAAGATGTCTTCCCCCCTGCACAGGTCCGACCCACAGGATGTCGTCACGTGTCTTAATTTTGAAGAATTCCTTTGCTCTTCGTAAAGTTTCCTCAACGGTTGTTTGGGCTTGTTCTTTGGTTATTTTCCAGCCCGTAGGTATGTCAAGCATAACGGCTATGTCGCTACCGACGCTTTCCTGATAAGTCACGATTTCTTTTTGGTTGACTTCAACCCCACCATAGACCAGAATTTGGTAGGCACCCGAATCAGTCATGATGGCGCCGTCGTATCCCAGAAACTTATGCAAACCTTCCCGGATCACTCTCTCGCCATAGCGGTTTCTGAGTATGTAAGAGTTAGTAATGACCGCTTCGAACCCGAACGTATCCTTGAGCTTCTTAGGGGTCACCAGTTGGATGCTCGGGTTAATAACTGGGAAAAGGAGTGGCGTTTCCACTGTTGCAGTTTTAGTTTTAAGTTTGCCTATTCTTCCGAGCAAGTCCTTCTGCTTTATTTCGAAACTCAACTTTGAAGCCTAAACAAGAATCACGACTCGCCTAAAAAAACACTAGCCTGCACGAGCGCAGGCTCAGAATCACTTTTTCCTTTCTCAGCTGCTATTCTTAGCTACACAGTAGGTGCTTTGTATGTCAGCATCCTTATATCGAATTGTTTGTCTATACTTGACAAAAGAGATGCTAAACTATGGTTATCTCCATCGACATCAGCGAAAAACCAAAACTAAATGACCCAATCCTTATAGAAGGGTTACCCGGCATAGGATTTGTAGCTAACATCGCAGCATTGCATCTGATAAAAGAACTTAAAGCTACAAGGTTCATTCAGTTATTTTCTTCATCCTTCCAGGATTTCGCGGTGACAACTGGAAATGGCAGAGCGCTCTCTCCGACGAATGAGCTCTACTACGCGACAAGAGGAGATGGCGGTCGCGACTTAATTATATGGTACGGTAACACTCAAGCGCTGACGACTGTTGGACAATATGAGTTGGTCGGCAAAGTGCTTGATTTAGCTCAGGAATTCGGGAGCCGCTTCGTAATTTCCATAGGCGGCTTCAAGAAAGATGAGGCTCAGGCCATCCCTGGAATCTACAGCACAGCTACAGATTTGGATACGATGCAGGAAGCGCTTGATTTGGGAACGAAAGTTATGGTGGGGCATGTTTTCGGCATCGCTGGTTTGTCCGTTGGAATAGCCAGAATTAGGGACATGAAAGGCTTTTCTTTGCTTGTAGATACGCCGGGCATGGATCCCGACGTTAACGCAGCACGTTACGCCTTAACTACTCTTGGAAAATACTTGAGTCTAAACGTGGATTTGTCAAGGGTTGAAGAAACGGGCGGCGAAATCAAAAAAATCTTGGAGTCATTCGGCATAATTAGAAGCATTACAGAAGAAAAGAAAAAAGAAGAAGAACAACTGCGCTGGTTTATTTAGGCTTTAACTTCACTCATGAACAGCTCGTAGACCTTTTGAACTCGGTCGGCAGCTGGACCTGAACCTTCGATTACGCCTTTTTCCGTTAGTTTCACTTTGTCCATGACCCAGATGAAACCCTTATCGTCGTACAGCTTAACCATGGTTGGAAAGACCTTTTCAAGTCTGTTAGCCAAGGCTTTAAGATCGAAGGGTTTCTCCGCGCTTGAAATTTGAGCAACTACGCTTCCGTTGATGAAAAGCCGATGAATTGTCTTTCCAGCTTCGTCCCTCGCGTCAGCAAGGCAAAGACTCATGTTGTCCGGGTTAATGCCGACAAGTGTGCCATTGAATGCTTTACCGTTAAGAGTCACTATAGAAACTGTTTTATCCGCAAGTAATGCAACTTCATTGAAATACTTTCTTTGTGCTACAGACAAGATTATTTTCTCCTTATTGATACGAGATTACACTACCAGTATTTATCTTTAATATACAACACAAATCAGAAAACGATCGCAGGCTAGCATTTTACAAAAACAGCATCACGAACAAGTTTAACGAGTCTTTGCTTTCTTATTTTTCAGATCATTATCCATTTCGAAAGGTTTGTAGTTTTTATAATATCGAAAGTGATAACATACATATGTGGTCCTTATCAGTTTTGAGGGAAGCACCGTTCAATGGTTGAACAAAAAAGGGTTCAGTGAAGCTCTCGATTGAAATAGCATTCATTTGAATATTCGGTTGATGATCATAAAATCTTTATTGGATGCCCTTAACTATTCTCTGGAAAACTACTGACAGTCTTGGTCTGGGCGAAAATGAGAGCTTTCGTTTTCGTTTTGCTGGTAGGGATAATATTAGCTTTACCGATGACATCCTTGGGGGTTCCTGCAGGGTGCCACAACATATTTACAGTAAGGGATACGAGTGCAGGAAATTCCACTTGGTCGCAAGGGTTCGTTGTCACTTTCCTCGGAAAGGTAGTATACACATATATTCAATATTCCTTTACTGGTCCAAGTTCGGGACCTGTGCCATCGTTTCCGCTTCCGGGCATCCCTTGGGGTATCGCAATTGCTTTTATGATGAACCTTGGCATTGCGACAATTTTCGTAACAATCTTGTGGCAAATACTATAGGTAGTGTGGCGTCATTAACATTTTCAAAGAGAAGTTCGCCCAAAACTACTTAAAAGGATTCATGACAAAAGACTTAGCAGTATCCTAGAAAAGTAATCCAAATATCGGAGTATTGCCGATGATTTGAAGAAAGAAAGAAAAAATTTAGGCGAACTAAGTCCTTCTTGCGAAAATCAAGCTTTCCGTTGGCAGATATTGACGTTAGGATTTCTTAGGTTTTATAGCTAGCTTTAAGGTAACGTCTATGGTGTATTCTTTGTCGATTTTTTTAGCAGAAACATTCCATTCCTTGACGTCAACTTCCATATCCTTGAAATGGGTCATAATTGATTCCCGGTACTGATTTATTGTTTCGCCAATCTTCGAAATCCTTTCAGTCATATCAATATGTTTTTCAGACAATTTTCCACCTCCCACAAAAAAGAACAATTTGTATTCAAATAAATCTGAGCGTGTTTTTAAAACCGTGGGTGATTATCTTTTGAGGCTGTTACTCGTGTCCTTTTGTTTCGTGGTGCACTGTATCTCTGTGTCTTTGCATCTCCGAATGGCTCCTAAAAGTTTTGCCGCAGTCTGGACAAGGAATCTGGCCGGGGTTAACGCCACTAATGGGCGTCTCTTGAGATGACGGCGCTCCTAATGTGTGAGGCTGATGAGGTTTTTTGCTACTCATAACTTACACCTAAACACATTACAGTCGTGTTAACGCTTTCTTAAGCCTATGTGAGTGTGGCGAGACAACAACAAGAGAGTTTACTTAAATATTCCTAACAACTTCAGCTTTCATTGCGTCTAGGTAAATTCATGAACTTACTCTCAAAAAGCAATGCGTGCTTTCTCAAAACGAGTGTGAATTCACCATATTTTTTATTGCTAAGAGCCAATCTTTTTTTCTGCAGTTTTCCGTTGGTACAAGCTCGCTCGACTATGAGATCGAAACGGGTTCGAATACTTCGATCGAAAAATCATTTTTGATAGATTCCGCTAGAAGCACAATGATAGGAAAAACGGAGATTGCTGTACGTTTATGAGAAGTCTGAATTTGGCCTACATCGTTGACAAAGTAAAAATAAGTTATCGGGATATGCAATGCTTAACATGAATTATGAAACAAAACTGAGGATTCATAAGAAAAATAAACGTGGCTTCCCGTTAATTCAAATGTAAATGTTGGGCGATCGTGATGACCATAGGTTTGGGTTTCGTAATCAGTGTTTGTGATTTTGTAAATGGAAAAACCTACAAAAGCTTAGATGAGATCACGGAAAAAATAATATCTAAGGTTCGCCCAGATGACCTGCAAGATTTCTTCGAAAAAATCGCTATTTTTAGTTCAACTAACAACCGATATCAAGAACTTAAAGCGAACTGCGAAACAATACTTGAAATGAAACACAGTAAAATCATCGCCTAAAACTATGAAAGGACTAAACAGCCTACAGTTGCTGGGCATAAATAGAAACAACAGAGAGAAGTGCACAAGAGAAACCACATGATAATTGGATAAAATAAGAGATGGTAATGTGACTGAAACCCGATACTGTTGTTATTTGACCTAGCCGATCCTAAGCCTCCTCGTATGGTTTTCTCAATTAACCATGAGACTAGAGACCAACGTTGTTTAGAGTCAGATTATATTAAGGATTCATAAATCATATATGGTTTTCTGAGCAAATAATCCGAAAACTGGGTTATCAATGGCGTCGCAAAGCACCTTAAGCAGAAGTAAGTTCAACGAGTTGCTGCTCGAATCAATTGACGAGGCACTTTCATCTTTGGGTGAAAGCCAAAAAAGAGCAACATACGTTAACCTGGAAACGAAACTCAACATCAAGAAACAGGAGATTCCAAACAGAATAAACGCTTTTTCTGAAGCTTTGAAGAAGCTTTTCGGTTTGCGTGCTAAGTATCTTGAGATCATTTCAATGCAAAATCTGTATGCAAAACTTAGAGGCAATGAATACGTTTCCAGTGAACGGATCTTTTCCAAGGTCACATTATACGATTATGTGTGTTTTATGAGACATAATTTTGAAGAAATAAAGCAATCAGAGGTAGAAATCGGAATTTTGGCAAGTGAATATGATGAAGCTATCTCATCACTTTAAAATGCAATAACAGAAGTTTTGCGTGGCATGAAAGAGACAACAGTCGATTTTTCACACACAAACCCCATACTAGACACAGACTTCACGGAACCAAAAATAACTTCTCCCCTTTCTTTATTCAAGGGACAGAGATAAGATTCACCCAAAAATGTTGCAGAAACAAGCTACGGTGTCTCAAAACGCGGTTTTATCATCAGAACATCTTCAACGTAAGCCCTAAGCGGTTCAGCTACACTCCATGCCTGCGAGATGCAGCCCCGGCCCATGTTTGGCGGGTCAGAATCGCATATTTCATTTAATGTCCCCAGCCCTGCATGCCGGACTCCGATACTGAAGAAGGGCACAACAAGCTTCTGCAGCAGGCTTTCACGTGCGCTTTCGCTGTAGCTTTGGGTTTTGAGGTAAGCTGAAATGTATGGTCCGGTTAGCCACGGCCAGATTGTTCCATTGTGATAAGCCAGGTCTCTGCTGATTCGGTCGCCCACGCATTTTCCGAGGAACTTTGGGTCACCTGGCGACAGCGTCCGCAAGCCGTAAGGGGTCACATGTTCACGTTCCACAACGTTGACCAAACTCTGCCAACGGTCACTACTAAGAATCGGGTATTCGAGCGAAACAGCAAGAACCTGGTTCGGACGGAGTGACGCATCAGCCTTGTCTTGCTCTAAAACGTCGAAGAGGCAGCCCAACTTCGGGTTCCAGAACATATCGCCAAAACTCGCCCGTGCCTTGAATGCCATCGAAGCGTAGCTTACAGCCAGCGCTTTTTCCCCGAACCGCTCCGCTAGCAGCCGCATCGTACACAGAGCGTTGTACCATAAGGCTTGGATTTCGACAGCTTTCCCAGCCCGAGGCGTCACCGCCTTCCCGTTCGCTTCTGCGTCCATCCATGTTAGCCTACCCCAATGCATCAACAAACCGTCTCCATCTAACCGAATGCCGAAGGCTGTGCCTTTCTCATGGCTGCTAATTATCGTCTTCATGCTATCCCAAAGCTCAGCCTTCACAAACTCGAAGTCACTTGTGTACTTGAGGTACTGCAGAACCGCGTTTATGTACCAGAGGGTGCCGTCAACAGTGTTGTAGGATAGTTCACCTGACTTGTCGGCGATGAAATTTGGGATAAGCCCATATTTGCAGTACCGATTAAAGGTTTGCAGGATATCCCGGGCTGCGTTGAACCTGCCCGTAACCAAAAGCAACCCTGGCAGCGAAACAAAGGTGTCTCTACCCCATGGCTCAAACCAATGGTACCCCGCCAAAACGGCTTTTTTCCCCTCTGCGTTAGCAGCTACGAAAGAGTCGCTGGCCAAAAGAACCCAGCTTAGCCAATCGGTCACTGGCACGTCAGGCTGCAAACCGTAGAAGCCATAGAGCAGACTTCTTAGTCGCAACTGCTCGCTGAGAAATGAAGCATTAACTTCTTTGATTGTGTTGCCGATAGAAGCCAAAGTCCCCCGTGCAGCTTGCCCATCAAAGTCTGCAGAGGCGGTGATCGCATACGCTTTGTCGCTCATGGCTGATAGAGGCAACTCGAAATAACCAGGCTGAAAACAGTCATCCCTGCTTGATTCACCTCTCGCAGCCTCTGCACGATAGAACAAACCGTCAACCCAATTGATTTCCTCATGAAATTCGCCCTCGGTCGCATAACAGACTATGGTTGCTTCGGGATTCTGGAAGGCGATTTCTGACTGTTGGCGGCTGCTTTTCTGGGTGAACTGCAAAGGGTTTTCGGCTCGGTCCACTGTGTTGTGGAAGTGTCGGCAGGTCACCATTGGGTAAACCCTAAGCTTGCCCTCTAAGGAGGCTTGGTTCTTGACCTTGTAGATTACGGAGACTGCATTCTTCCCTTTTAACATAAAAAATGTTTTGCTGACCTCAACCTCTCCTGCCTGATATGTGAAGGTGGGAAAGGGTTCAACTGAGAAAGCAGTCAGAAGAGTGTGTCCTTGCGGGTAAATCGAGTCCGCAAACTCATTAGCGCCTAATCGGAATAGGTCGCCGCCTATTAAAACATCCTCATCAAGCTTTGAGAGGCAAACCGTGCGTTCGCCAGGGGGATTCAACGCTGCAACAAGCAGACCATGGTATTTTCTCGTGTTGACTCCTAAAACCGTACTTGAAGCGTAACCACCCAACCCGTTTGTTATGAGCCATTCTTTGCCCAGTGCCTCGTCAAAATGGGAAACCTCTTCGCGGTTGAAGGCTAAGGAAGGCAACTTCATTTTAAGGCATCAACTTGGCTATGTTCTTATCACGTGGAGCACAGAAATAGTTTGCAACGGGAACACATTTTGTACGGAAAAGCAGCAGATGCGGCTTTGTCAGTTTGTATTCTGTAAGGGTTTCAGCGTATCCCATGCCCTTCGCGAAAACCAATTCAGCCGCGTCGTAAACCTTGAGAAACTCTGGAGAAACCTCCTTCTTGAGCAAACCAACCGCGTCAGTGCCAGTTGTCAAGACGGCGTCAGCTATTGCATCCATTCCTGCCAGCGCCACATCATCCAGGGTAGCATCGTTGATGACGGAGCCGCCCTTCACGACGTAAGTCACTTTTAAGCCCATGTTCTTTAGCTGCTCAACCAGCAGGGTGTCAAAAACGATTTCTCCCGCGTTGTCCGCCAAATAAAGCACGCTATTCGCCCTTTTCGCTAACTCGTACGCCCTATCAATGTCGTCTATAAATAGATCTTTGCTGGCTTCCCTGATGCATGCAGCTAAATTGCTAAGTGTGAATTTGTGTCCAGGAATGTCGAACTCCATTATGTTTCCCACGATGGCAACCAAGCAAGCCTTCTTGAAACGTTCCTGTTGACCGTACCCTGCCTCAACCAGTTTTCTCGCGTGGGGCAGCAACTTGAGCGCTTTCTCGTTTGCGGCTTTTTTGGTTCGGCTGTAGGGGTCACTGTTACCTGTCAACTCTTTGATTAGACGATCCCGTTTCGTTCCTAAGTCAGCCGCGACGGATGATGATTTGAATTCACGATTAAGAAGTCTAACAACTTCAGCTAGGCAGCGGAAACGCAGTGCTGGGTTAGTTGTCGCCTGGTAAGTTTCGGTTTGCGCCCGCGAAAGCAGGCATGATTCACATTCGGGTTCAACTTTCAAAGCAATCACATATCTACAGTTTTGTTGCGTCGGCAAATGCACGCAGAATAATATATGGGTCTTTCGCCTTGACGATGCCGCTTGCAACAAGAACCCCGCTGGTTCCCAACTTCAACGAAGTCGCGACGTCTTCGCTTTGGCTTATCCCCGCTCCGCACAGAATCACGATGTCACGATTCACTTTGCGCACCAGCTCCACGGTGTTTGTGACTACTTGAGGCTGCGCTTTCGAAACTGCTATGCCAGTTCCGATAAGTTCAGGCGGCTCAAAAGAAACGATGTCCGGGTGCATCGCAGCTATGCTTGCGCTTACCGCTGGGTTGTTAGCGCATACGCAGGACGTCAACTCTTTCTCGCGGCACAACGAAATAATCGCTTCTATCTCTGAAAGCTTCAGCTGCCTTTCAGAATGATTAATCAACGTGCCCACGGCCCCTGCTCCTTTGATTGATTCAGCGAGGACGTGACCTGTACTGTTCCCAGGTTTAATCGGGTCAACATGTTGGGAGAAAACTGGAATCTCAACTGCCTCAGCAACCCTTGCGATATCGGCGAATTGTGGTGCCACAACGATGGATGCGCCTGTTTCCCGCGCGGCTTTTTCAGCGGCTTTTGCAAGTTCAACGGCTTTTTGACCTGTCGATTCAAGGTAAGTTTTAAAATTCACTATTATTATTGGCGTTTTTACCTTCAAGCACGCTGACCTCGTTTAAAGGTTAACTCTTTTAGCTAATATCATTTGCCATATTATAGCTTTAAGAAAAAAACGCCTCTGAATTTTTTGCTTGTTGTTGATGTTGTTGTTGAACTCACTATTTCAGTTGCTAAAAAAAACGCCAAGAGTCTAAAGACACAAGGTTCTTTCTTAATAGTTTTGTTTATTAAAGAAAAGAAAGAATCTTGTTGCCTACGGTAAGGAGGGTTTGACTTGAATTGCAGCTTTCTTGCCTGCTGGCTCCATCAACATGCCCACAAGTTGCCCGTTCTTAACTAGCGCAGCCCGCTTGATGCCTTTTTGCTCCATAAGCTTCATGGCGGAAATCATAGTCTCGTTCTCCTGCAGGTTTATTAGGGGTGTGTAGTTGAGGTCTTTTGCCAAGGTTTTCTCAGGGTTCTTCCGTTTCTCAACGATATCTTGAAGGAGGTCGCGGTCGTTGAGTACACCCACAGGGTTTTGCTGTTCCATTAGCAGAACCGAGGTGACGGCGTTTTTGAACAGTTTATCAACGATCGCAGCGGCGGTTTCGTTGGTTGAAATTGTGACACTGGGCAGTTTGGTGCCGGCTTGGCTGCTAACTTCTTGAATTTCGATGCCTCTCTTCCAGATGTCTGAGAGCATTTCGCTGACTCTTTCAATCTGGCTCGGGTCAGTGGAGTAGAACGTGTCAGCTAAGTAAAATGGAGCTTCTGATCCGAAGTCATTAAGGGGCGGCATCTTGAACATGAAAAGGTGCTTGTTGTCAACAAGCATCATAGTAAGATAGCTGATTGGCACATGTTTGACTTCGTAGCGTGTGGCGAGTTTCTGTGCAGGTGCAAGGTTATCAAGATCGATAGACGCCATAACTCTGATTTTTAAGCCTTTTTTGAAATAGTTTACTAGCGGGTCGTCTTCGGCTAATCGGTTGATGCTTTGGGATGATGTGATTACTACGATGTCTTTTTTGGCTGCGTCAAGAACCTTCGCGACTTTGCTCCATGCTTCGTCAGCGTCTTTGATAACCAAGGTTTCGCCTATCGGGATTCCGCTTTTGAGCTCCTCGATTCTTCTTGAGGCTTCAATTCCTGACTGCCACATCTGCCCAAAGAAAGCTTTCAGCACTGAGATGAACATCTTGTCGTTGATCCATAAGCCTTCATCTTCCAAATTCAGCACGGAGGCTTCGTTGCCAAATGGTGCGTACAACATGGCTTCTTCCTCGTCTTTTATGAGAAATCTTGGAAAGAACTTGGAGGTCATACCAACGTGGCGAAGTTTCATGGCTAATTTGTCCTCTGCAATGGTGCGGTCAATTTTTTCTACTATTTTATAGTTTTCGGGGGAGATGTCCGTGATGATTTGCAGTTGAACTTTTCGGTCCTGTGAGACATTGAGGGCTGAGTCGAAGACTCCTGCAATATCCTCTTGGATCAAGCCAAGGGCAGTGGTTAAGATGATTACGTCGTGGTTTGCTTCCTCAATCATAGATAACATTTTTGAATGAATCTTTTTCTTGCCTGTGATGATTGAGAACTTAGCCACTGGATATTCGGATTCGGGCGCGCTGATAGATTGCCACGCCGTTAAAAGTGTTGATTTCTGATCGGTTAGGTTAGAGACCTCGTTCTTTTTCGCGGTTATGAACGAGTCAACAAGGGCTTCAAAAGCAACTATGGTGAACCGTGTGGGCCGCTCTAGAGTAGCTTCGATGAAGCCTTTCTCCTGCAGCTTCTTGAAGGTGCGGTAGGCTTGAACACGCTCCATCTTTAGCCTTTTGGCGACAAAGCTGGTGGATTGCACGCCGCTTTTGGCTAAGAACATGTAAACCTGTATTTCTCGTTTTGAGAGACCTAGGATTTGGAGAAACCTCGTAACGTCTTTTTCACTCATCCAAGCAACCGCCGTCTAAAACTCTCGCTGAATCTTAAAGGAACGGATGTAACTCGGTATTTATATAACTAATGCTTTTTTGTAGACTTTTCGTCTAGCTATATGACTACAAATTATACGCCTTGTTGCTTAAGCCCATGTTAAGCCAGCGTCTGCTGCGCTGTACCCTTCTCGCTTTTCACCTTCTTTGCGGGCTTCCAGGATTTTCGGATGAAACTTGGGTATTCATCATTGTCCTTAAGCAGACGCCTAAGGAAGACCATTGTCTTCCCGTCGGTTAAGTAACCACTACCGAAGTCACCCCACTCAGCACGCAGAATTGCGACTTCCCGATCCCGCTCGACCTTCGCAATGACAGATGCAGCTGAAACTACAGGGTAGATTCTGTCGGCTTTGTGCCGTGAAACGATGCGGGTTTTGATGTTGAGACATTCACGTATGTGGTTTCCGAAACGGTGCTCAACTGTGTCTGCCGCGTCGACAAAGACTTCATCAGGCTTCAACTCTTCGATGACTTGAGCCATTGTCTGGGCCTCCAAACGGTTAAGTTTGTGCAGACGCCGCGCGCTCTCAACTGCCACGTCAATCTCGGCGGGTTGCACTCTGATGACGTGGACTTTTTCTGTTAGCTGTAAAATCGCGGGGTACAAAAGCTCCCTCTTCAGTGGAGTAAGTAACTTGGAGTCTTTGACACCTAGCTCCGTTAGAATCGGCAAAACCTCGGCTTTAACCATGATGCCAGCAACGACTAGCGGCCCAATTACGCATCCTCGACCCGCTTCGTCAACGCCAGCAATCAAGATTTTAGCCAAACAGAGTCACTCGTTAACGAATGGCATCGGTGAACTAGGCTATAACGCTTTTCCAAAACCTCCACTTTGGAAGAAAACGATTGGACTGGAAGTCTTTTGGAAGGCTTTGATGACAGTGTATGAATTGCCTTGTTTTCAAAAATACGGATTACGAAATTCAGTAACAGGTTTTTGCTTAGAGCTGATTTGGGATTGTCTTTTTTGGATTGGCTGTTTTCTGTTGCTATTGTTTTTGCGCCACTATCATTGCGTGCATCTTGTCGAATGGCTCCAAATTCACGACCTCCGCTATATCAAAACCTCTCTTGCGCAAAATGTCTGCCTGCTGACGGTAGACCGCCTCAGGATCCATGGTGACATCAATGCTTTGCGCCTTCACAGCGATCATAACCCAGCCCATTGGCTTAAGGAAAACGTCAGCGTTGTCTGCAAGCAGTTTCGCCTGTTCAGGCTGCGCTACATCACAATAAATCACATCCACTTTGCCCGAGATGAACATCGCGTACCTTTCCGGCATCCGCGCGTCTGCTAGAATCGGCGAAATGTTCGGGCGATAAGTAGCGACATTGTTAACTAAATCGCGGATGGAGCGTTGCGCAAACTCAACGCAACATACATACCCCGACTCGCCAACGATGTCGGAGACATGACTTGGAGTTGTTCCCGAGGCTGCGCCCAAATAGAGCACTTTACTGCCTGCTTCGATAGGCACGTTCTGCAAGCCTTTGATGATGGCTCCGGCAAGCTTGCTTCTGAAAGCATCCCACACTCGATACTCAACTCCTTTGAATTTGACGAGCCGTTCTCCATAAACGTTCAACCCGGGCGTCAAGTTGCGGGTGGCTAGGCGTTTTTGACCGTCTTCAAGCGTGACTTCGTAGATTTCCTTGAATTTCGGATGCGGCTTAACCCTAACGGTCAACGCCGTTCTCTTCTCCGACGCCTATCTCTGTGCGGTCCTCCGCGGCTCTCCTTAAATGGAGGTCTTGCGCCTCCGCCCTGCTGCGCGGGTGGTCTAAAAGGCCGCTCACCGCCTTGAGAAGGTGGTCTAAAAGGCCGCTCACCGCCTTGAGAAGGTGGTCTAAAAGGCCGCTCACCGCCTTGAGAAGGTGGTCTAAAAGG
>Ga0335081_10004897_pt1 | contig 21172 bp, 17 predicted proteins | sample Lox_Sample_35_FD_206713 | JGI IMG/M metagenome (GOLD analysis project Ga0335081, IMG submission 206713) | Soil microbial communities from Loxahatchee National Wildlife Refuge, Florida, United States - Lox_Sample_3.5 | ecosystem: Environmental > Terrestrial > Soil > Wetlands | place: USA... | reverse complement strand
CCCGACGATCCACCGAAAGCCTCTGGGAAGAAATCGCAAATCTGCTCCCGTCGGTTTCCTCGCAGGAATGCGCGAACTACTTCACGGCCTGCGGATATGTAAATACTTAAATTGAAAATGCTCTAGTACGTGCGAACGTCCCAGATACTGGCCGAACTCCACTGTCCCGTCGAATCTTCGGCTTTCACTGCAAACGTGTGCCTTCCCATGCCGGTCGAGACCCAGGCCTGGAATGGTCCTCTGCCGTTGATGGTTCGATTCAGGGTTCCGTCAAGGTAGACCTGATATTTCACAATCGGCCCGTTGGGGCTGGTTGCGCCCGCATTCAGGTTGGTCGCCGGGCCCGCATGTTGGCCGTTGTAGGGTGTGGTGATGGTCACCGTGGGCTGCCCGCCCGTGCCGCTCGTGTAGCTCGCAGCCGCCGACATATTGTTCTTCACGCTGGGCTTGCCCACGGCCTTTACGAAGACGTGATACGTTCCCGGAGCGAAGTTGTAGGGCGCCAGATTCAGCGAGTTGGTGCCGGTGTAGAAGTCACCCAGCGACATCAGGTGCTGGCCGTCGCTGGAAATGTAGGCGGTGTAGTGGTCAAGCGTGGACTCGTCGGCCACATGCCAGCTCAAAATGCTGCCGCTGACACTAGCCGATATGCTGAGGCAGTTATCGATGCCGCTCTGAATTTCGGTGCCTTCCTCATAGTCATGCCAGGTGACCACCTGCACCGCATCCAGGCGGCCGGTGTAGTTGCGAACCGCGCTCCAGGAATCGACCCAGGTCTTTCCGCAAAGTTGCTGGATATGGCGGCCACCCGGAGGCGCCCAGTTCGCCACTACGTCATTGAAGCCCTTCCACGTGGAGGCCCAATTCAGCTTGGAGGAATGCTCACCGGCGATCCGCTCGAAATATTGCGTGTAGTCCAGGCCTTCATATCCCTGTTGCAGGGGATTCTTGGGCGACAGCCATCCATACGCGCCCACGCTATCGCTATTGGTGAAGGCGCCGGCGTTCTCGAAGACCCACTCCAGATCGGTGTTCTGACTTTCGATGGTGCTCCAGTTGATGTTGTAGGCTTCCATACCGAACTGGAGGACGAGGGCTTTGCCGTTGCTGGCATGGATGGCGGCCGACGAACTGAAGTAGCCTTGCTGGCGCGCGAAGCTGATGATGTTGAGCAGCGCCTGGGTGGCCGAGCAATGAGGATAGCACGAGAACCACTCGAGGGCGCCCTGGTCGATCATCAGCGCGAAGCGCAGCGCGTTCTGGTGCTCCAGTTGCGACTTCAGCACTTCGGTGGCGCCCTCTTCGTAACTGCCCGGTCCATACCAATCAACAATCACGCCATCGAAGCCGCGGCTGGTGAGGTCCGCGACTTCCTTGGCCACCTGATGGGAATCCTGCGAACTGTAGCCAATGTTGGGATGCGTACCGTGCACCCAGTAGGGAATGTACGTGGTGTAGATCTTCGCGCCTTGTTGCGATTCCGACAGCAGCGTATGCACGTCGACCTTGCTGACGTTGCTGGCCTTCAGATCGCCATTGTCCACGCATTGCCCGTTGGTGACAGTGGTGATCTCGCATCCACGGAAGGAGTTCGCCGCTGCCGTGTTGTTGCTGGTTTCAGCGCTCAACGTGGTGGTAGGCTCGAGGGATTGATATTGGGAAGGCTGGGATGCGTAACCAGGATTTGCAAAGCTTAGGACAACTGCCAAACCGCAAAACAGGGACAGCCAGTAGTTCTTGAACATCAGACCGCTCCGAAGCGCAGGGGTGGGCATGCCCCACCCTGCTAAGAAATGGGGCCCGGCACAGAACCTTGGGGGATTGGAACGAAGGCGAGTATAGGAGCCGGAAGGATTAAAGCGTCCCCCGTCAATGCCTGAGCTGCTCTTACTTTTTGTACTTAGTTCCCGGAGTGATACTGATCAAATATCTAAGGGTGCGCGGTCAGTGAGACTGCGGGCGGGATTGCTGCCGGCTTAAAGACGGAAGATGGGAAACCGCGCGCGCAACGCCATCATCCCGGGGAGACTCTGAACAAGCTGCTGATCGCACTCGGGGCTAAAGCTCGCACTGATTTTGCCGCAATTGCGGCGCGGCTGAAGCCGTGCGCTTTCAAAACTGAGGCTGAAGGTCGTCCAGCCCTTCATGCACAAGAGCAAGAGCAAGGAATCGGTGGTGGCGATACGGATCGGCCGGACCTACGACTGCCCCACCTACACTGTGGCGCCCAAAGCGGAGAAATGAACTCGTGCTTAAGAGGCGCGCTCGCTGCTGCAGCGTTGACGGCGCATGCGGCGTCTTTCGTGTGCTGCGTTCAAGGACGCTCTCTTCAGTTGTTCGATTTCTGCGAACTGGCGCGCTGCCATCTCCTGCACCAGGTCCAGTACCGTCTTCTGCTTGATTTCGCCAATCTGGATGAGTTGCATGTGCGGATTCTAAGTAGCGCGACGAGGGCGTACATCCCCTGTGAGTAGCAGGGCGCTACAACCAATGGACTAGCCATTTCCGGGCAGCATCAAAGTGCTAGCATGACGGTGCGCGGTAACTTTTTCCGCTGGAAGTCGGGTAAGCCGTTTGCGGTTCGTGACGATGCCATCGTTTTCAAAATTTCGCACAGTGCAGGGCCGTCCGGCGATCATCGCGCTCACCGGCTTCATGGCGGCGGGCAAGAGTAGTACGGGCCGCGCCTTGGCCTGGTTGCTGAAGTGGGGATTCATCGATCTCGACTGCGAAATCGAGCTGCGCTCGAAGCGCAGCATTCGCGAAATTTTCGCGCAGCTCGGGGAGAGCAAGTTTCGCGAACTCGAGGCGGAAGCTCTGCGGTCGGCCGTGAAAGCAGCAATCGGTTCGACCGTGATTGCGCTGGGGGGCGGAACGTTTGTCGATCCGAAAAACGCGCGCCTGTTGCGCGAGTCGGGGGCGCGCGTGATCTTTCTGGAGCTTCCGGTCGAGCAACTGTTGCAGCGCTGCCGTGCCCTCAGCGAACGTGGTGGGCAGAATCCCCGCCCCTTGGCGGAAAACGAGGAGGCGTTCTGCGCTTTGTATGCGCAGCGGCTGCCGTTTTATCGCCAAGCCGATCTCGTGGTGAACGCCGACGGCAAAACGCCGGAACAAATCGCGCACGAAATCGCGCAGAAGCTGCGGCTGCACGATTCCAAATCTACAACCATCGCGTGATCTTCCGCTCCGCCGCCTGATATAAACTTGAGGTTTCGTAAGCTAACATGTCCCAAAAAATCCCCGTCGGAATCCTCGGCGCGACCGGAGTGGTCGGTCAGCGCTTTATCCAGATGCTCGAAGCCCATCCCTGGTTCGAGGTGGCGTGGCTGGCTGCGTCCGATCGCTCGGCTGGGCAGACTTATGGTGAGGCGGTGCGCTGGCGCCTGAAGACGCCCATCCCGGAAGGCGCGCGGCAGATGAGTGTCTCCAATGCCGCGCCCGAGGGGGCGCCGGGCGTGATCTTTGCCGCGCTGGATGCGGGCATCGCGCGCGAATTGGAGCCGCAATTTGCTGCCGCAGGCTGCGCCGTGGTCAGCAACTCCAGCGCGTTCCGCATGCAGGAGAATGTGCCGCTCGTGATTCCCGAAGTTAATGCCGATCACGTCGCATTGCTGGAGCGTCAGTGCTGGCGCAAAGATTCCGGCGGTTACATTGTGACGAATCCCAACTGCTCGGCGATCGGGCTGGTGGTGGCGCTGGCGCCTTTGCATCGCAACTTCGGCATCGAGTCGGTCTTTGTCACCACTATGCAGGCCGTCAGCGGCGCCGGATATCCGGGCGTGGCCTCGCTCGACATTATCGGCAATGTGATCCCCTACATCGCCAAAGAAGAAGAGAAGATGGAAGAGGAGACACGCAAGCTCCTTGGTACTCTCGAGGGCGATCACGTCGAGCCTGCCGCTTTCAGCATGACCGCGCACTGCAACCGCGTCGCGGTCGAGGATGGCCACACCGAGTCGGTCTCGGTCAAGCTGAAGCGCAAGGCCTCGCCGGAAGAGATCATTGCCGCGTTTCGCGAATTTCGCTCGACGCCGCAGGAACTTGAGCTTCCCTCGGCTCCTGCGCAACCCGTGGTTTACGATGTCGCTTCCGACCGGCCGCAGCCGCGCTTCGACGTGGATCGCGGCAGCGGTATGACGGTCAGCGTGGGCCGCCTGCGTCCCTGCGGCGTGCTGGATTACAAATTCACCGTGCTCTCGCACAACACCATCCGCGGAGCAGCCGGCGCCGCACTGCTGAATGCCGAACTGTTGAAAGTTCGGGGCCTGCTAAATCCCGGCCAGGTTAGCGTCCAAACACAGGCCGCGAACCCTTCGGCTACCTCAGGGCAGGCTCTGGGGCACCCGTCCGGAACGCCCGAGCCGCTCCCTAACTCGGATCGGGTTGGTGTGCACTCGTGATCGTCATGAAATTCGGCGGTACCTCGGTCGAGGATGCCGCTGCCATTGATCGCGTCGCCTGCATCGTCAAGTCGCGGCTCGCCGAGCGACCGTTCGTCGTGGTCAGCGCCATGGCGAAGGTTACCGACCAACTGCTGGCTATGGCTGCCGCAGCGGGACGCGGCGATCGCACCCAGGCGCTCGACATCTGCCGCGCTTTGCGCGAGCGCCACTATCTCACCGCCGGCGAGCTGCTGGGCACGGGCCTGCATACCGGTTTGCACGGCGAGTTGGGCGCCGAATTCGATGACCTCGATGAACTGCTGCGCGGGATTTCCGCCGTGGGTGAGCTTACACCGCGCACCTCCGATTACGTTGTCTCCTATGGCGAGCGGCTCTCGAGCATGATCGCAACGGCGGCGTTTCTGGCGCGCGATCTGCCCGCGGTGTTCGTCGATCCACGGAAGGTGATCGTGACCGACGCGCAGCACAGCCGCGCTGTGCCGCTGGTGGAGGAGATCGACAATCGTCTGCACGATTGCGTTCGGCCGCTGATCGATGCGCAGCAGGTCCCGATCATGGGCGGCTTCGTGGGCGCGACGCGCGAAGGGGTGACCACGACGATTGGGCGCGGTGGCTCCGATTTTTCCGCCGCGCTGGTGGGCGCGGGCCTGAACGCTGAACGCATCGAGATTTGGACGGACGTGGATGGCATGAAGACGACTGACCCGCGTCTGTGTCCCAACGCGCGGCGAATTAAGGTCATCAGCTTTGAAGAAGCAGCGGAACTGGCTTACTTCGGCGCCAAGGTCCTGCATCCGGCAACCGTCTTGCCGGCCGTCGAGAAAAACATTCCCGTGCTGGTGCTGAATTCGCGAAACCCTTCCAATCAAGGGACGCGAATTCTGGCGCGCACGCCACGCTCCCGCTCGCTGTTCAAAGCCATCGCTGCCAAGAGCCGCATTACGGTCATCGACATCGTCGCCGCGCGCATGCTGATGGCGCATGGGTTTCTCGCCAAAGTGTTCGAAGTTTTTGCCCGGCATCGCTGTGCCGTCGATGTGGTCTCGACTTCGGAGGTGAGCATCTCTCTCACTGTCGATTCCAACGAAGCCATCCCGCAAATCGCTGCTGACCTGGAGAAGCTGGCGTTCGTCAAATACTCAGGGAGAAAGGCGATTGTCTGCCTGGTAGGCGAGAACCTGCGCGACACGCCGGGTGTGGCCGCGCAAATCTTCGATTGCATCCGCGACATCAACGTGCGCATGATTTCCCAGGGCGCATCGGAGATCAACCTGACGTTCGTCATCGACGAGGAGCAGGTGCCGGAGGCGGTGCGGCGGCTGCACGCCAAGTTTTTCGCAGAAGTCGATCCCGCGGTGTTCGATTGAGGCAGGGATTGGTTTGACCTGCAGCTTTGGAACAGAGCACGACCTTGGTCGTGCCGCAAGGGATAATATTTCCCTGGGCTTCAGCCCCGGCAGGGGCCTAAAGCTCACCCTATAATGAGCGCCTATCGGCACGACTGAAGTCGTGCCCTGAAACAAATCGCCGATGCGAGATCCTCGGAACATTCTCGTGCTTGGTCCGGGCAAAACGGGCTCTGTGGTGGCCGAGGTGGCGCTCGCGCGCGGACACCAGGTGGAGAGCATCGATGCCGACGTGAACGAGAATGGCGCCTGGCTCACGCCGGAGCATCTGCGCGACCGCGATGTCGTCATCGACTTCACCACGCCGGAGGCGGTCTTGACCAACATTGAGCGCTGCGTTGCGGCGGGCAAGGCGATGGTGGTCGGCACCACCGGCTGGTACGGCGAGATTGAGCGCGTGCGCCGGCAGGTCGAGCAGGCCGGAACGGGGTTCGTCTTTGCGCCCAATTTCTCGTACGGCGTGAACCTGTTCTTCCAGATTGTAAGGGCGGCCGCACCGGCGCTGACGCACGGCTACGCAGGTTTCATCAACGAGATCCATCACGTGCACAAGAAGGATGCGCCGTCGGGAACGGCGATCGCGATGCAGCGCATTCTCGAGCAGGCCGCGGGCAAGCGCCTCGAGATCACCTCCGAGCGCGAAGGGGAGGTGCCCGGCATTCACATTCTTGAGTTGGAGTCGGGAGGCGACCGCATGGTCCTGACCCACGACGTCAAGTCGCGGCGAACTTTTGCCGAAGGCGCGGTGCTTGCCGCCGAATGGATTGTCGGCAACAAAGGCTTCTTCGAGTTCAAGGACATTTTCGGGCAGATTTGATCTGCATTATCAAACGGGAATGTTACGGCAGCACCCAAATTTGCTTTGCCACTGCACCTAGGGCGTGATCTCAAAAACGATGCCGTTGTTATACGCTCCGCCGTACGTCGTAGTGCCGTAAATATTGCCGTTCGCGTCCAGGGTCACGCCTGCTTCGGGATATTCCCCGTCGTGGCCCACACCAAACTGATGCAGCGAGGTGTAAGTCCAACCGCCATTGACCGGTGTGAGTTTGAAGACATTTTCCGGATAGCAATAGGTCGTGTCGTAGAGATTCCCCGCCGCGTCCATGGCGGGTGTGCCGCGCGGCCCGCACTCATCCCCGCTTTCAGGAAAGGTGTAAAGCACGGAGAAGGTCCAACTGTTGCCGGAGGGTGTCAGCTTGAAAACCGAGCCTCCAGGGTGACCAGCAGGGTAGAGGCCGGGGGTCGCGCCGTAGAGGTTGCCGGCTGCGTCAAGAATCAGTCCGCCATAAGGATCGCCACCGTCGTCTCCGCCGGTGAAGCTGTAAACGAAACTCTCAGTCCAGCCGCCATTCGCAGGCGATAACTCGAACACCGTCCCGTCGCCATAAGCGCCGCCTGATAGCGTTGTGCCGTAGAGATTGCCGACAGCATCGACGACCACGCCAGCGATAGGGAAATTCCCGTCAAAGCCGGTGCCGAAGCTATGGATCACGGTGTAGGTCCAACCGCCGTTCGAAGGCGATAACTCAAACACGGAGCCCCCGCCGTAGCTGCCGCCGTCGTAGGTCGTGCCGTAAATGTTGCCCGCCCGATCGAAGACCACGCCGGCATAACTTCCTGCCGGGAGTGGATAAAGCGTGGTTTCCCGCCAAGGGGCAAAAAGGTTGGGCACAAAGTGCGGCGGAGGTTGCAGATTGAAGACCGCGCTGTCGTTGTTGATGCCGTAGAGCGTGCCGTTAGGGCCGATGGTCAAATCGCCGAATGAGCCCGAGTTGTAAAGCCGCGCGAATGTCCAGTTGCCATTCCTATGGGTCAGCTTGAAAACCGCACCTGGGCCGCCGTCAGAGTTCCCTGTGGTCGCACCATAGAGGTTCCCTGCGCCATCCACGGTCACGCCGGCATAAGGATTTCCGCCGTCGCCCGCGCCACCGGTGAAGTTGTACAGGATGCCGTAGGTCTGGGCTTGCGCCGGCCATGCGGTCAGTATTGGCAGGGTGAAAGCCAACAGCATGGGGGCTATCCTCCAAAAGCTTCGACTCGAAACCGGGCCGGGGAGTTGAGCGGGCTGCAACATACTAACCTCCATACGGAAGCGACCGTCGTCGGCCATCTTAGACCGCAGCACTGTACACCCATTTTCAACCGGAAGTCGATAGTGATGCTGACAGGAGTAACCTGGCCGCGAATCGAAATTTTAGCAATTACTGCTCCAGACGGCGGTTGTCACAACATCTAATGGCAAGGAGGGATGAGGTATGAGTAACCGAATCAGCAAGTTCGCATTGGCGCTGGTTGGCGGACTTGCCGTGTTTGCATCCGGAGTGGTGGTGGATGTGGCCCTGCTGGGACACGAGCGCCGCATCTTCATCCCATTCCTGGTTGCGAACTGCGTCGCGGGGCTGGTGGCGATCGTCGCCGGACTGACGTTTCAACTGCACCATGAGGAGCACCATTTCCGCTTCGCCACGGAGAAAGCGGTCGCCATGGCGGAGCTCAACCATCACCTCCGTAACGCGGTGTTTCCGCTGCTGCTGGCGGTGCAGCGTTTCAACGATCCCGAATCCACCCGGCTGGCGAGCGAGGCCATGTCGCGCATCGATATCGCGCTACGCGACGCGGCCGTGGATGCCTACAGCGGAAAGATCCGTTACGCCGAGGAAGTGGCCGGTCCCGTAGCCGCCTGAACGGGATGCGGAAATTCTGCGGCCATTGCAGAAGTGTAGCTGGCGGTTGCGCCATAACCAACCATGCGATTGTTCCTCGCAAAACAATCGAGTAGGTCTCATGGATTCTTTGGCTTGGCGCGGGTGTAGCGCTCCATCTCCGCTGTCCACTTCAAGAAGCGCACCAGTTCCCTGCGTTCCCGCCACATGAACCCGAAGAACTCGAGAAAGCCGATGCTCTGCATCTTGATCCCGGTATAGGTCTCGATCCGCCAGCGCAGATAGGGACTGCGCCAGGGCGCAAGGCGGTGGGCGCGAGCCGAGTTCCAGAGGAAACGCAGGATGTTGCGCATCGTTGACGTTAGTATAGCCAGCGACGATGTAGAGGTCGGTTACGCCAGCCTGGCCCAAGCCTTTGTAGGGGTGGTGTATCGCAAGTTGGCGAGGAGTTGGGGCCGCAGCACTGGTGGCTGGCAGAAACTTGTCCTCGCGTTGGGCCCGATAGCGAGAATTGCTCGCTTCGCGAATACTTGCGCGGCCCTCGCGTGATACGCGACAGTAACCGCTCAGGCGTCCCATACGTAATCACACGATGGTTGCAAGCCGGCACTTGTTTCTGTGCGGCAAATCACAGACAGCTTGGTTGAATATCGAATATCCAGTTACAAGCACATCCTGACTGTGGTGAACTTCGACGATTTGGGCCTCGATGCCGCTCTCAGGCGGAGCGAAAGGCGGATGTGATTCTCATTTCCTGTCCCTAGCGAAGATCGACTGCTGGGTGAATAGTTAAGCTTCTTGACCGACCCACGGATCTGGCCGGATGCCGTACGTTATTGTTGCCGTCATTCTTGCCGAAGCTGCTGCCATCCTTATCCTTGCACTGAGCTGCGCCCGCCGGCGTAAAACTGTCGAGAACCTGAATAGGCAAATGCAGGAGCAAGCGAACGCATTCCGCAGCTGCCGGCAGCACCAGGAGCTGATGTTTTCCGCCAACCCTTACCCCATGTGGATCTATGACAAGAAGACGCTGCGATTTCTGCAGGTGAACGACGCGGCGGTAAAGGCTTATGGGTACTCGCGGGCGGAATTTCTGGCGATGACCGTGGTTGACATAAGACCGGAAGAGGACATTCCCAGATTTCTGGAGGCGATCGGCAGGAGGAATGAGGGGTACACGCGGGAGGGTATTTTCCGTCACCGCCGCAAAGACGGCAGCACCCTGATGGCAGAGATCATGGCCTTCGGCTACGACCGAGACGACTCGTCGCTGCGAATGGTGCTGGCGCTCGACGTCACCGAACGGTATCGCATGGAGCAAGCGGTGCGCGAGTCGCAAGCTGACATGAAGGCGCTGATCCACAACGCACCTTTCGGCATTGCGCAATCCTGGATTTTGGAGGACCGGCTGCGAAGCGCCAACCCCGCACTGCTGCAGATGCTGGGCGGTTACAGCCTGGAGGAGGCGCTTCAACTCAGCGTCTCGCAGCAAATCTATGCCGACCCCAGGGAACGAGACCGGCTGATTGAGATATTACGGCGCAGCGGGCAGGTGCAGGCATGGGAGACCAGCCTTCGCCGGCGCAACGGAACTCCGATTCCGGTACGCATCACCGGATCGCTCGCCACAGGAGACGATAACAGGACAGAGATTTTCTCAAGCTATATAGAGGACATGACCCAGCAAAGCAAGCTCGAACAGCAGGTCCGACAGGTGCAGAAACTGGAAGCGGTAGGACGGCTGGCTGGGGGAATGGCCCACGACTTCAACAATATTCTCGTCGTCATTAAGCTCTCCACCGAGATGATGCTCGGGCAAATCACGCCCGATAGCCCCTTCAGCAAACCGCTGCTGCAGATTTCGCAGGCTGCCGACCGCGCTGCCGCCCTCACCCGGCAGATGCTGGCCTTCGGCCGCCAGCAGATCATGCAACCCCGCGTCCTCAACCTGAATACCGTAGTCAGCGAGACTACGCAGATGTTGCGCCGGGTGATTGGAGAAGACATCGAACTGGTCGCCCATCTTGCGGAAGATGTCGAGAACTCGAAGCTGGATCCGGACCAGGTCACGCAGGTGCTGTTGAACCTGGCGGTGAATGCGCGGGATGCCATGCCGGAAGGCGGAATTCTTCACATCCAGACGGAGAACGCCGACCTCGACGAAAACTACGCGCAGGAGCATCCCCCGGTCCAGCCGGGACGCTATGTCATGCTGGCGGTCACCGACACCGGCACCGGGATCGAGCATTCCGTTCTGCCTCGCATTTTCGACCCATTCTTCACGACCAAAGAAATCGGCAAGGGCACCGGGTTGGGGCTCTCCATCGTTTACGGGATCGTCAAGCAAAGCGGCGGATACATCTGGGTCTATAGCGAGCCCGGCCATGGGACGACATTCAAGGTGTACTTCCCCATCACCAAGAGCGCGGTCGAGCCGTCGCTCCTGCGGGCCGAATCCAGCGCGCACATCTCGGGGCAGGTGTTGCTGGTGGTGGAGGATGATCCGGCCATTCGCACCCACGTGCGGGAATGCCTGCAGCAGCTAGGCTACAGGGTGCTGGATGCGGAAAACGGCGCCGCAGCCTTGAAAATTTGCCAGAAACTTCAGGGGCAGATCGACCTGGTGCTGACGGACCTGGTGATGGCCGGCAAGAGCGGCCATGACCTCGCCAATCGCCTTGCAGACTGGTATCCCAAGGTTCGAGTGCTGTTCATGTCCGGCTACACCGAGGACAGTGCCAGCCGACGGGACATTCTGCTGCGCGGCAGTCCATTCCTGCAGAAGCCGTTCAGCGTAGCCGAACTGGCCAAGGCGGTGCATGAAGCGCTCGTTCTTGCTCCGGCTCCGGCCCAGTCACTTTCCCCTCGGTAGCCAGCGCGATTGCCAGGCTGGCATGGTTATGGCGGTTTCACAGTTTCTGTATCAACCTTGAAAGGGCTCGGCTTTAGCCGCGCCGAACCGCGCGCAAACAAATTGGCCTTTAGGCCTTGAGCTATGCGGCCCCTCGGCGACGAGCCGACCTCTTCCGGTTAGCTTTCGGCACGCCTGAACAGGCTGCTGAAAAAAGAACCAACTTAGTAATTTCGGTCATTTTGACGAACGAAGATTCAATCACTTGCAGTCCGTTTTTTCGCCGAAATGACTCCAAAAAGACTTTTTCAGCAGCCTCTGAAGGCGTGCCCCTTCAAACCGGACACAGCTACACTGCAACGGCTGTTACCGCGAGGAGGTTGCCGCGGGACAGAAGCAGTTGCCGTACGATTCAGCATCGAGTCCTTCAATGGCACAATAGAGTGCCGGAGCGCCATTCGGAGGCACCCGCGCGGCGGAACTGGAAACGTTGTAGAGCTTCAACCACTCGGCGCGATCGGCTTCGTCGCGCGTGACTTCGCCGTACACGCTGGCAAGATTGGCGGCATTCACATCTCGCATCTTCCACTCCCGATCGAAGGCATATTCTCGCTTCCACTCGCCGGCGGTCGTGCGGCTCGCGAACAAAAGATTTGTGAGGTAGTAAACGGAGTCGCCGGCAAGCGAGCCGTCGTTCCGGAAGCTCGCAACGCGAAATCCGGGATTCTGGTTGTAGACGGGCGAGATCGCCGGATCGATGAGCACGAACGCCGGATCGGCGCTGGAAGCGTTGATCACCCGGAAATCATCGGTATGCGTGTGTCCGGCAAACGAAACGATGACGGTGTCGTGATGCTTCGCCAGTAGTTCGTCAAACTGCGCCGTCCACTTCGGCTCCCACATAGGCACCAGCGCCGAGGTGCAGATCTGGGCCGGCGGTTGGCCGCTCTTCAGCAGTGACTCATATTGAAACAGGCTCGAGTATCCGTCCATTCCCGGAGGAATGTGGAACATCAGCCAAACTTTCTCATGGGCTTGCTCAGCACGGCTGAGCCGCTCTCGCAACCACGCGAAAAGATCTTCGGGCGCAGTTGAGGACACCGGGGTACAGCCAGCGCTGAACTTCTGCGGCTGATATTTGCTCGACAAGAAGACGCTGTTCAGCGAGATGATGCGCGCGTGGCGCACCGCTGGATTCGCGATGTCATAGCTGCCGAGCGCCTGCCACGAGCTTGTAAGCTGGTCGTCCGACTGGGCCAGTTTGCGGACGAGTTCGGCGGTGTCGCGAAGGAACGGGCCGCCGGCTTCAATGCTGTAATCCTGGCAATCGTCGTCGTTGTTGCCCGGGGTCAGCAGGATTGCGGTGTGGGGAAATCTGTTTCGCAGTTGCAGCGCCAGAAACTCCATGGTCTTCAGGACAAACCTGCGATAGGCTTCCGGCCCGTTGTCCTTCGCCGTTTGCCGGTATTTTGCCGGAAACTGGTGCGCCAGCATGTCGCCGGTGAGCAGAATGAGCGCCGGATGAGGCAGGGCAGTTCGCATCGCGTCCAGGGCCGATTGCAGCAGCCACCAGTTGGTATCTTCGCCGTACTGGCTGAACGCAGTCGAGCTGGAGCGATTCAGAATTGGCTCCCACGCTGTGGGAGCGGCGGCATTCAGTGCATCCACCAGCTTCGGATCGGTCATGGGATTGAAGTGCAGGTCGGAGGCGATCAGAAGCGTTTTTTCCGACGGCCGCTGCGCTTCGGCAGCAGCAGGAACGCAGGACAGCGCTGGCAGCAGCACCAAGCATATACAGGCAATTCGCCTGGCGAAAAAGCGTGCGGCACGATGGCCCGTATAGGTTTCAGGAATTTCGCGGAATGTGCTGGCCCTCGGCGCGATTGTCAGCGGCATTTTACGACCTTACCTGCAGTACCCCGCGTCAGCGTAAACGGAGGCGGCTGCCGGCTCTTGTCGGCGAGAATTACCGCCAGGCGCATGGTGTCGCCGCTGATGGATATGTTGTACGTGGCCGGGAGATCGCGCGGGGGGGCGTTCTTTTGCACAGGGCCGCCCGTCTCCGGCGTGTAAGTTCCGGCGACACTGAAGTCGCCGCCGGCGATAGGCGGCATCGGGTCCGTTATGCTGCCGTGGGCGCAATCAAGTTCAATGGTCGCCCCGGACGCGTTCTCCTGTAGGGAAATGCCCCTGCCTCCCCATATCTGCGAGCTATCGGCGCCTGTTTGTTGCGCGAGAACGGCAAACCCAGACAGGAGGGCCAGGCCGCAAAGCCACACGCCCCCGAGGCTGCGCCGCAGCATTCTCGTTGTGATGTTTCGAGACAGCCGTGCGATGACGGCAACGAGCGCCGTAACGAACTTCATCCCATCCTCCGTGCTTCACCCGATATTACTACCTGATCGAAGCTATTGTGCCCGCCCATCTACCCCGGTGGCACTTGCTCTACAATCGCGCTGAGCATGACCGCCGCGCACCGCACCATCTTTCACGTCGACATGGACGCCTTCTTCGTGTCGGTGGAGGAGTTGTTTGACCCTTCGCTGAAAGGCAAGCCGGTTGTTGTGGGCGGGCAGCGCAACGAGCGTGGCGTAGTTTCGGCAGCGTCGTATGCAGCGCGCAAGTTCGGGGTGCACTCCGCGATGCCCTTGCGCACTGCCGCCAGGCTGTGCCCTCAGGCCATTTTTGTCGACGGCCATCCCGAGCGCTATCGCGACTACTCGGCCAAAGTCTACGAAGTGCTCAATCGCTTCTCGCCCAAGCTGGAGATGGTTTCCATCGACGAGGCCTACGTCGACATGACCGGCACCGAGCGTCTGCACGGACCGCCGCTGCGCGCCGCAGATGCCCTGCACACGGCGATGAAAGCGGAGACGCAACTGAATTGCTCGGTCGGCATCGGCACCTCGCGGCTGGTGGCCAAGGTCTGCTCCGATCAGGCCAAGCCGAACGGGGTGCTTTGGATTCTGCCCGGCAGAGAAGTCGAGTTTCTCGCGCCCCTCGATGTGCGCAAGATTCCGGGCGTGGGCAAGGTGATGGAGAAGCGCCTGCAGGAGGAAGGGATCGTTAAGGTCGGCGATTTGGCCTCGCGCGATGAGCGCTGGCTGCAGCGGAATTTCGGCGCGCTAGGCGCGGCTCTGGCTGGAAAATCGCACGGACTCGATGCGGGCGGCTGGTTCGACGCCGACATCGGCGAAGACAACGGCCCGCGCTCCGTCAGCCACGAACACACGTTTTCCCGCGACACCGCCGACGCGCAGAAATTGGAATCCACCCTGGCACGCTTGTCGGAGATGGTTTGCCGCCGCTTGCGCGAGCAGAAGCTGCACGCGCGCACTTTGCAATTGAAGCTGCGCGATTCCGGCTTTCACACCATCACGCGCGCGCACACGCTGCAGCGGCCCTCCTCGATTGATTCCGAGGTCTTCGCCGCGATTCGCGAGCTCTTTCGCGAGAATTGGAAGGGCGATGCCATCCGTCTGCTCGGCGTCCACGCTTCGCATTTTGAAGCGGAGAGCGAGCAGATCAGCCTGGACGGCCAGCGCGCGCACGAAAAGTGGAATCAGGCGCTGCTCGCCGCCGATCGTCTGCGCGAGAAATATGGCGAGAATGCCGTCTCGTTGGCCACCGGCATGAAGGCGCGTTTCCGCGAGCGTACTCACGAGAACCCGGCCGGGCTGCCGGGAAAGAAGCGCATCCCGAAGCCCTGAAGTCGAGCTTACCGTTCCCACTCGCGGAAACGCGCTCCGAACCTACTGTCCCCGGCTTGCCGGTGGGACGATGCCGTTCATCCGCAGGTATACCACCATCTGACCGTAGTGGTCGAAGGGATGGCTAAGTGCGATGGTGGCCAACGCCAGCCGCGTAGTCTTCCGCGAACCGAATGGCGACGGCACCTCACCCAGGACATTGCTCTCGTTGATCGAGTTCAGCGCCTTCTGCAAATAGGCGAACGAATCGTTCAAGTACTTCACGATGTCCGCTTTGGACGTGAGCTTGCTCGGACCGTCCTCGCCGCCCATTTCTGCCGGGGGCTTTTCGCCGAGAATGGCGGCTCCAAACATGTAGTTGGCGCCCGCGATGTGCTTCACCTGGTCGGCGAAGGTGCGTACGCCTTTGAACTCGCCGGCCGAAACAGGGGGAGCAAAATTGAACTTGTCATCCGGCATGGCTGCCGCCGCGTCAGCAATTTCGTGCTGCATGCCGGTGAGCCGGTGACCATAGACGCTCGCGAATGTCGGTTTCTGATCGTTGTTGGCCTGCCCGACCGCAACCGTTCCTGGCACGCCCAAAGCCAACAGCAGAATCGCTGTCACAACCTCTTTCTTCATCGAAGCCTCCACAAAAAGTAATGCAAGCCAAGCCTTCAGGATTCTAAAGCACTCACGGAATTACCGCATTCGCCCAAATGCCGGATCAAAATCCGGACACGACGGTGCTGTGGCGAATGGCCGCGACAAACCGCTGGAAATCATCCGGCGGTTCCGATCTCCGCGGAGGCGAGCCCAAACGGCCACTCCCGCCGGCGCCAGGCACGCACCAGGTAAATCGTCAGTCCCGCGATCAGCAGCGCGAGGGCGTATCGAATCTCGCGCAGGAAATTTGTTCGCGCCAGCAGAATGAAGGTGAAGCCTGCGATCGCCAGCAGCGCCGGCAGCGGATACAGCCACATGCGAAACGGTCGCGGCAAATCCGGACGCCGATGCCGCAGCACGATCACCCCTACCGCCTGCACGATAAACTGCACCATCAGCCGGATGACTACCAGCGCCGCAATCACATCGGCCAGGCGCAGAAAACAGGCGAGCATCGCGCCGCCTCCCACAGCCAGCAGTGATACGGTCGGGAAACGCCGCTCAGGATGAACACGCGCGAACGCCCTGAAGTAATTGCCGTCGAGCGCCGCGGCGTAAGGCACGCGCGAATAGCCCAGCATGGTGGAGAACACCGACGCGAATGCCGCCCACATGATGAGGATTGTCACCAATCGACCGGCCGACGCTCCGTAAATGCGCTGCATGAAAATCGAGATGACGTAGTTTTGTTCCCCGGAATGCGACGCCATCTCCCGCCACGGGACGACGCCGAGTACTGCGATGTTCATCACCAGATAGATGGCCGCCACTGCCAAAATCGAGAGAATCACGGCGCGCGGAATCGTGCGGCCCGGGTCCTTGATCTCGCTGCCCAGGTAGCAGACATCGTAGTAGCCCCAATAGTCGTAGGTGGAGATCAGCATGGCCGAGCCCAGCCCCTGGAAAAATGCCGGGGAGAGGCGGAACGCGTCCGGCGGAAAGTCGAAGGCGCGCGCCGCGCTGAAATGTGTAAGCCCGGCAACAATGACCCAGCCGAGCGTGATAGCCACGCCGATCCAGAGAAGCTCGGCCAAGCGCCCGATGGCGGTGATGCGGCGATACAGCAGCAACACCACCAGCGCGGCGGTTGCAATCGCGATCCCGGTCTCCGGCATCACCAGTACGGTCACTTCGAACCGGCCCAGCAGCGGAATGCCGAGTTGCGCCGTATGCAGCGCGATGGTGCGCTGCAGTTGCGGCCACAAATAGCTTGCGTACTGCGCCAGGCCGATGCACCCCGAACCGACCGACAGTGGTGCACTGAACGAAAGCTGCCAGATGAAGAGGAACGAAAGCAGCCGTCCCAGCGATTTCGGACCGTAGATTTCGCTGAGGTAGCGGTAGGACCCGCCGGCGTCGGGGATCGCCGCGCCCAACTCCGCCCACACCAGGCCATCGCACAACGCGAGCAGCGCACCCAGAACCCATCCCAGCATCGCCTGCGGTCCGCCCGCGGCCGCAATAGCGAGCGGCATGGTGACGAACGGCCCCACGCCGATCATGTCGATCATGTTCAGTGTGGTGGCTTGCGTCAGGCCAATACCGCGAACGAGCTGTTCGCTGTGGTGACGCGTAGAATCGGCGTGGCCCGAGGAGTGCGATGGCTGCTCGCCCTGATTATCGTGCCTCATGGCCAACGCTCAGCAAATTTACGTAGAGTCGGATGGCCCCCGGCACGCCAAAGGGCAACTGGCGGAAGAATGCGTATCCGGTGTAGATGTAATAGCCCTTGCCGTACTGCGCGAGCAGCAATCCGCCTTTCTGCGGCTGCTCGCCGGGATCGTTCGACGCCAGCAACGGGGTGTAATGTGAATCCCACTGGTCCATGAAGTAAAGGCCGCGCTCCTGCACCCAGCCGTCGAAATCGCGCTCGGTGATCTGGTTGGGATAGTGAAAAACGGGACTCTGCGGATCGAGGATGGTCACCGGCGCCTGCTCGACCGTGACCCGCTCGCGGCTTAACTCCGCCGGATAGGGCGTGTAGTGGCCGGCATTGAAATCCGCAGGCGAGGTGTTGTATTGCACCAGCAACGTACCACCGTTTTGTACATAGTCCAGCAGCCGCCGGTTGTCCTTCTTCAAGTCCTCTTGCGTGTCGTAGGCGCGAATACCGAGAACGATGGTTCCAAACCGGCTAAGGTCGCCGTGCGCCAGATCGTCGGGCGACAGCAGAGTGACTTTCAGTCCAAGCTCACGTAGCACCTCGGGAATGTCGTCGCCCGCGCCCATGACGTAGCCAATGTTCAGTGCTTCCGGGACCTTTACGTCCACGATGCTGGCGCGCTGCAGCGCAGGCTGATAGTAGAAGAACCCGCCGAGATCCGGGCGCGCGACCAGACTGTATCCCTCCGCGTACTCGCGTCCGTCCGCGTCCAACTGCGCCCGAACCTGATAACGGGCTTCGTTCGCGCCATCGGGCATTTCTTTGAAGGCCGCCGTCGTTTCTCCCCGATCCTTGAACGCGACGCTCTGCGATTGCGGCGCGACATTCCATCCGCTGGGGACTTCGGGATGCACAATGCCACTGCCGCGGTCGGCCGTAGTGCGGACCGGCACATTCAGCAGTGCGGAAGGGTTCGCACCGGCAAGCAGGATCTGTGTGGCAGGCGAGGCCTGGATGGAGAAGCGCGGAACAACTGCCAGGGGCATCGACCAAACGTCGCCCTTGTCGTCGTGCATGGGCGTGCGGGCTACGCTTTGAATCACGCCATCGGCGCCATTGATACTGTATTCCAAACGCACTGCAACCGGCGGCGGCGGCAACGCCAGCGTAACGTATTTCGGATTGTCAATCTTGTAGATTGCGTCATTTTCCGGATCGTCGCGATGGAAGTACGCCTTCGTCGGCTGCGCGTCGACCGGTGGCGAGACGCGAAACATCAGTGCGCAACCGTCTTCCGGAGCGATCCGCTTCGGCGGCTTGTCCAGGAATAGTTCGGACTTCCAACCCTCCGGGACCTCGAGCGAAAACCGTTTTACATCCAATGGAGCGGTATTGCCATTGTGAAACGTTGCGCGCAAGAGGAATGGTTTGCCCGCGGTGATCACCGCCGCCAGTACATCACCCTCGCCGGTCGGGAAGGTCGCCGCCATTGGCCGTCCATCCGGAGTGCCCGGCCCAATCTCCAGGTCGAGCCCCAGCGCGAGGTTGGCGGCCTCCTCGAACTCCTGCTCTTTGGTGCGCAAGTTGACCAGCAGATCAGCTTTCTCGATTGCGGAGAGTTTGGCGGCCTCAACTCGTGCGATGAGCGCACGCGTGAGGTCCAAGCCCTTGAGCAAGGGCGCGCCCGCCGACTGCGGATTCTGGTTTGCCGCGACGGTTGCATCATCGATGGTCTTCGCGATCGCCTGTAATTGCGGGCGCAACCAGGAAACCGCAGATTGATCGGCGCCAAGCCGCGATGCCAGCGCCGGCAGCGACGTATCCATACCGTCGAAGAAATCGTTTTCGTGTGCACCCACGGCGGGGGCGGTAATTCCTGAGGAATCGATCAGCTTGTAGTAGGTAAAGCGCGGACCTTCGGGAAGGTTCCAGGCGCCCGCACCCTGCGAGAGCTGGTGCTTCAACCCCTTCCACGCAAGCTGCACATATGTCTCGCCCAGCAATGGATCGTACTGCGAGGTTTCCAGCTTGATGGTCCAGTCCTCGTTGGCGCGCACGTTGTCCATGTACAGCTTCTTCGCCTGCCACGGTTGGAGCCCGTCGCGGATTTGTTCGGGAAATCGTGCCGGATCGGCCGCGGCGCGGAAGGCTTCGCGGGTCAGAATCCCGGAGGCCTGATGATTGCCGTGTCCGTCGCGAGGACTACCTTGAAAGCGTGTGCAGATTACATCCGGACGAAACGTGCGAATCACGCGCACCATGTCGGCGAGCGCAATGTCGTGTCCGCCCCACTTCTGAAAAGTCTCTTCGGCGGTCTTGGAGAAGCCGAAGTCGGCGACGCGGGTGAAGCGCTGCTCCACACCGTAGTAGCGATCGGCGGCCAGCAGCTCCAATGTACGGATGATGCCCAGCTCGTCGAAGAGATTGCTTCCGGTTTTGTTCTGCCCACCCTCGCCGCGGTTGAGCGTCAACTGCAGAACACTATCGCCATGACCGCGCGATTCCAGCGTGAGCATGCCGCCGTCCTCATCGTCAGGATGGGCGACGGTGTGCATCAGCCGCGCCGTGGTATGCAGACGGCGCAACATCAGCTTCAACCCGGTGGTGCCCGTATCCACGGACAGCGGCTTCGTGTTTACCCAGGGCGAGGGAACCTGCGCCGGCGCAGGCACCAGCAACAAGCACAGGGAGAACGAGAGTACGGTGCGGAATAGTGGGCGGGCGCTACGGTTCAGGAGACGCATTCGTAGGGATTTGGCTGCCTACAGATTACACAGGAAAGCCGCTTTGCGCTCTTCGCCGAACGAACCTTGACCTAGCTGATACTTTTGCCAATCCACCGCGGGAGGACATTCGCAACATCTGCCCGGCAGGTCCCAGGTGTCGCGGCGAAAAGCGAAGAGGGGATGGTGAACGGCGGTTCTCAGACATAGGCCTCGTGTACGTAACACCACTTCCACTCGCCCGACTTAAAGGCTTGCATCACGGGGTGTCCGGTTTCGTGAAAATGTCTCGTGGCGTGTCGCCCGGGAGAAGAATCGCAGCAGCCGATGTTTCCGCACACCAGGCACTGGCGTAACTCCACCCAGCGTTGCCCCGCCTTAACACATTCGTCGCAAACCTCGCCGCTGGCTTTGACGTTGGGGTTCGCGGCTTTCAGGTGCTCACATTTAGCCATTCCTCCTCCTTTCATAACAGCTAACTTGGATGATCCCCTGCGGGTATGGGATTCGCGGGCAGAAATGGTACTTTGGAAGGCTTTTGATCGATGCCGGCGCTGCGTCAGCAGGAGAAAAGCGCCAGAACACCGCTGCTCGCGCCTTAAATCCGCGCCTCGCCACATATTCACAATTCGTTGACGGAACCTTTTCCCGGCTTGTTCGTATAACGCTGCAGAAGTCGATCCGATGCTGGACAAATCAATGGCAACCCAACCTCCGCATTGCAACCGGCGCGCGGTAGTTGTCGACAGCAAAGCCGGCCAAAGGAGAGCATCATGGACGCGAAATACAACTGGCTGATCGACAATGGTGCGGTCCGCCTCGCCCTGAACACCGTAGCCCTGGCGCTATGGTTGGCAATGTCGGTGGGTCTGCTCGAACTCGCCGCAAGAGTTTAGGCAAAGTTTAACGCCGCGCGATTCCAGGTCGCGCTAACGAGGCCCCGGCTGTTGCCTCCGCTGCACTGGCCGGGTGACGGACGAAACCCCGCTCCCTCCAGCGGGGTTTCGTGTTTAACAGCAGTGGCCAGTGACCAGTGGTGGCTAGAGCGTTTCTAATTTAAGTATATACAGTTTTATGGGATAATGATCCCGCCGTTAGGGAGGCGGCGGGGATGCATTCCTACTCTCAAGACCTGCGGGATCGGGTGCTGTGGGCGTTGGAGCGC
>Ga0335081_10004895_pt1 | contig 21175 bp, 23 predicted proteins | sample Lox_Sample_35_FD_206713 | JGI IMG/M metagenome (GOLD analysis project Ga0335081, IMG submission 206713) | Soil microbial communities from Loxahatchee National Wildlife Refuge, Florida, United States - Lox_Sample_3.5 | ecosystem: Environmental > Terrestrial > Soil > Wetlands | place: USA... | reverse complement strand
TTTGCCTTTATTTGGGGTTTGAGGGAGACATCCGTAAAGCGGGTGCCACGAGCGCAAACCACTGGGTCTATGAGACTTGGGATACCAACTCAGCCGTCTGGAACGATCCCGCAGCAGCGGATGCTCCAAGGCTGTTTGTATCCTTCCCCTCGTTAAAGGATCCTAAGCATGAAGCAGGAGAAAAACAGAAACATACAGGCGAAGTAGTGACTTTGATTAATTGGGAAATATTCAGTAAGTGGGAGAAATCAAGATGGGGCTACAGACCAGATGATTATAGAGAGCTTAAGAGACTTATAGAAGATAAAATGCTTGCACAGTTCAAACGCTATTTCCCCGAGATTGCGTCCCTGATAACCTACCATGAGCTTTCAACGCCAATAACTATGGTTCATTTTGTGAGGAGACAGTTCGGTGCGTCCTATGGGCTTGATGTTACACCACGTCGCTTTCTCTCCCGAAGTCTTCGCGTACGAACCCCAATCAAAGGGTTATACATAGCTGGTCAAGACGTAACGACTCCAGGGATAACCGGAGCAATGATGGGAGGAGTACTTGCTGCAGCAGCGATCGATCCTCGTATATTCCGTAAGCTTTGACGACATCCGACGCCACAAGATGGCTTGAAAAAGCAGGAGAATAACCATGAAAAAGATAGCGTGGTCAGAAGTAAAGGATGATCTTTCAAAATATTTGCATATCGCCGAGAAAGAGGAAGTCATCATCACGCGCCATGGAAAACCCGCCGGTGTCTTAATCGGATTCGAAGATGATTGGATCGATTATCGTCTTGAGACTGACCCCCGTTTTCTGCAGCGAATCGAGAAAGCGCGGGATAGCATAAGGGCTGGAAAAGGTATCAAACTGGAAAATGCATAGAGTGTATTCAGCCCGCGGGTGGAGAGGGGCTCTACCTTCCTGTTACTGGTGAAGGTACAATTCTTATTGGTAAGCGCATCTTTATTGGCTGGTTCTGTGAACCCAGCAGCGCGGGTTGCTGTGGCTTTAATGGTAGGACCGCCTGCAATAACGGCCGCATCATTTGAGATACCACATGGAGCTCATAAATATCGCAGTAAGAGTTCTGCCTTGGCAATCAAGAGGTTTCCCATACGCAGAAATTGTACCTACCTGCTGCTGATTACGATGATCCATTCCTTAATTTTGTGAAAATGAATTAAATTCAATCAGGTTAAAACGAATTTATATCTAACTTTATTTCTTCCCCAGAAGTCGCGAATCAATTTTATAATCTTCGATTTTATTTATAGTAATTTTCCCCATGTCTGGGTGGTTGGGATTAATGAGAATGTTAAATTCCTTGTCGATAATTGCTGAAGGAACACGAAGAAGGAAGGATTTATTAGATTTCGCCCACGTCGAGCCAAATTCTGCTAATGCGGCTGGTGCTGGGCTTGATCTCCAATCGGCCGGCAGGTCAGTAAGAGACACATGCTCGATAGATAAACCACTAGGGATATTTATCGAAATTATCATCAAATCTGGGGGGACAAGAGAGAGAGGCACATGAACAAGAAATTCTAATGAAGCAAGGGCACGGCTTTCCGAGGTGTAAATAATTTCAGTTCCCTTTCGATTCCACCTACCCCCATACAGTCGCGCACCAAGTCCCGTCAAGTCTGTGCTCAATGAGGATTTTGCAATCCTGTATACCTCCATTAGGAGAAAACTCCATGCTCAATCCGCCCAAGTTCATCCAAAACCATTTCAGCCCCAAATTTAGAATTTAGCAGGCTTACCGGTTTCTTATCAGCTAATGCGGCACTCGGCGTTTTCATCCACTCTAGAAATTGTTCTCTTTCTCCAAATACTTCAGTGCCCCGCGCTGCTACTTCAGCGAGCTGCAAGATTTGCTCCGATACTGCCCGATTAAAATGCTTTTTAGGTGTATATCTCTGGATCGTCCGCTCAGTCACTGGGAGAAACTCAGCTAATTGGTGTATTGAAAAACTACAATATTTAGCCAAGTGCAACAAAGCCTCTTTTGTCACACCCATATTACTTAATTCAATTAGATCCATTTTGCCCTTGATGCTCTTATGAAGGATTTTTCTCCCCCCTAAAATCTCTTCTATTGTCGTTGCATATGTCATGACTTACTCCTCCACAATCTAACTGCGACATTTGTCTAAATATTAACGTAATTTGTCGTGACTGTCAACAACATAATTAGGTCGTGTCAATCTAATTAGGTTGGAACTGATGGGCTTGTGAACCTGACTTGATGATCTGTCCAGTTTAGCGGAAGCAGTCAAAACATATTTCCAGAATGCTTCTACAACCGAGTTGACAGCTTTCTTATTCTCTGATCTTTGGGTTTTCAATTTCAATGCTTTTTTCAAAGTTTATTTATTTGTACGCGGAAAATCTGGTTGAAGTCGCAACAATAAGATATCCGACAATGAATCCGATCAAGTCAAAAATCAACGACCAAAAAAAGGAATCGCTTAATATTGCCTGATTTAGAAGTTAGTCGCATTCTGTAGCACCCTTTGACACTGAATTCTACTTGAGAATTACACTTTCAATTGATCAAAATGAGCAGTTCCAGTGACAGCGTGCATGAATCACGATTTTATCTAGTTGCGTCTTTTTTCAAAGGTCGAGTTCATCACTCAAGCTTTTCGCTTCGATGACCACGCCGGACTGATTTCCGACAAGGCTTTGCACATAGAGCTTGGAGGCGGCCTCGGGGGAGATACCGTATGACGGGTCCATGCCGAGCGCCCGGAGTGTGTCGGTTATCCACGGCGGGCTGACGATGTTGACCCGGATGCCACGGGGAGCTTCAAGCGCGGCTGCGCGGACGAACCCCTCCAACCCGGCGTTCACCAGGCTGATTACACCGCTCCCTTTCATCGGGGATCGCGCTAGAATGCCGCTGGTAAGCGTGAAGCAGCCGCGATCGCGCATCGAGTCAATGCCGAAACGGACCAGGTTCACCTGCCCCATGAGCTTATTATTTAGTGAGAACTGAAAATCCGCATCCGTTAGCTGCATCAGTGGCGCGAAGCGCGCCTGGCCAACCGCACTGATGACTGCGTCGATCGCTCCAATCGTCTTGTACATCGTGCGGATGGATTCTGGATCGGTGATATCCACACGAATTTCCGAATTCCGGCTGGCGTGCAGCACTTCGTGATCACGCTCCAGTGCCGCTACGACTGCTTTACCGATGGTGCCTGTAGCCCCGACCACAACAACACGCATGATTTCCTCCTTCTTGGCTATTAACCTGCAGGTAATCATCCCTCTCGCAAAGTATTTTCAAACAGTTCTGGATGGTCGAGTAGGCATCTCATATACCGCACACAGGCATGGTTTGTGTTCCCTGTTACTCCTCCCTTTCGGTATGAGGAGTGTCACACTATTCTGCCATATGAAGTATTGTCTCCTATGGCAACCTTTTCGAATCCCTCCGGAGATCGGAGTGTTGCTTCCCCTGAGATGATCATGAATAATTCCTCGGAGGCGCGATGAAAATGGTAAGGGAACGAAAATTTGCCAGAGTCCAATAAGACAATATAAAATTCGAGGTATTTAGAATTCATGAGTGTCCCAAGTCTAGGACTCATATGCCACTCAAAATGAGGAACGCGTGATATTCTCTTTTCAAATTTCAGGCCTTGGCTACGGAAACCTTTCGGCATTTTCCACCTCTATTCATTATTTGTTATCACCATAATGTGGCGGCTTTTTCCGCGTCCCTCTTGAGCAATTCGTTATGTTTCTTATCGGAATATTTTATGATAAGAGGCTAACGATTCGGGTTAAAATTTGCATTCTTCGCGATTCACTATTATGTGCATATTCCAGAGGAAGAAAAAAGCGCATGATTCGGACAATGAGTCCACCAATCGGAGCAAATAGCTACTCTTTTTCTAAATCCTGCTGGTTCTCCCAAGCGTTTTCTATGGTCACAAGCTGGATTTGGACAGAACGGCGTCGGTCACTCGGTTTTTCATGTCGTCGACACCGCGTCATGCAGCTTTTTTCATTGTATCCCGCGCTAAATCGAAGGCAGCCTTCAACTCATGTTTCGCCGTTTCGACGCTCGCTTCCAAGGCCGTAAAGTCGCCACTTGCCGATTCTCGCAGCTCTTGCAGTTTGCTCGACAGTAAGTCGCGCTTCTCCTTCAGATTTCGAATACGCTGCTCATATTCAGTCTGGAGACCGACCGGTGATCTTGAAACTCTGCCTTCGTATTCTTCGATCGTCGCCGACCATTCCTTGAGATCCCTTACCATCCTATTGATATATGCTTTCTTTTCCATTTTCATATCCACATCTCCTTCCTGCTCCCGACGACCTCACTGCGAGGTCTCTCGCCGACTGGACCTTATCCACCGCAATAGCAACCGCAACATACCGAGCCGTTCTTATCTTTCTATAGAAATTATAACACTACCCCCGAAACATTTCATGGTCATCGCGAGGGATAAAGTAGCAGTTAAACATAGTTAGAGTTCGGCTATTGCTTATAGATGAACTGAATTATCTTGCAGAAGATCCCCGCGCAATTGAGGATATATGCCTCATTCAGCACAATGTCAACCACGGTGAATGGGTAATTTTAGGGGATGCGTTAACAAATTCGGAATGTAATGTTGATTGTTTACAAGATTTGCAACTCGTGAACTTAAGGAAGTTGTTGTTGCCGGAAACATAGTATCATAATATCCATAATTCAAACAGAATTATTCACCATACTAACAAAACAGGCCATCTGGCCTTCATCTACAAGTGTGGAATGTCAATTTTGTGACAATTGAAAAGAATGCCGGTTGAAGTCTGCCGTGGTATCTCGAGCCGCCGTAGTTCCTGTTTACGCAAGTGCTGTATTCGCAAATCAATCCCTATCACTTCGCATTCCCGGTTAACTGGAACGGCGCCCAGTAGTATGGATGAGGATATCTTTGCTTTGTTTCGAGCTGGGCGGTCCTGAGCGCCTCCCGTTTGTCCTGTTTGCCGAGTTCTCGGTAAAAGGTCTCCATAAGAAGGGAGGTGGACTGATCATCGACTTCCCAGAGGCTCGCTACGATCGAGCGCGCTCCTGCGTACAAAAACCCCCTGCTCAGTCCGATCAGGTCATCGCCGTTCGCGATCTTGCTCAGTCCCGTCTCGCAGGCGCTCAAGGTGACGAGATCCGCGTTCAGTTCGAGGGAGTAGATTATATCGGCGGTCAGCATCCCATTTGATCCCCGCTCCGGGGCAAGGAGCAGGGCAGATTTCAGCGGCGACGAGGCATCAAATTGACTGTGGGTGGCAAAATGGATATAGTGGAATTGTCCGGCGTACTTCATGAATGCCTCCACGGTCGCTTCTTTACGAAGCAATACTTTTGATTCCAATTTTGATTTTGCGACATCAACAGCTTCCTTCTCTGCAAAGGCAAGATCGTACCGGTGATCGCCAAGATCGGGATTCCCGAAAACGAGGATATTGCCCATCTTGTTCGTTGCCTTTGACTCGAGATACTGCATGACGCTGGCGCTGGGCATAACCCGGATGCTGTACTGATCAATCAGGAATCCCTTGCCGTCATGCAGGCCATTGAAGGGCAAATAATGCAAGGCTCCGTGGGGCACAATAGTGAGGTTCTTCCCATGCACTTGTGCTTCGATAGGTTTGAAGAGACGGTCATAGAGTCGCCTGGAACTATCCATGAATCGGGTTGAACCAGGTTCCTCAACGTATTTCCGGAATTCCTGGACATCATCCGTCAGCCCCTGGCTGTCCAGCTTCACAGCAGAGAGCCCACCGTCGGAAAGCACAAAGGCATACATGTCCCTGTCGAGGTAGTAATATTCGATCAGCGCCTCTTCCTTCGGAAGATGGGCCTGAAGTTCCCTAAGAGGTTGTGAAGTAACCGTAATAAGTGAAACCAGCTCCGGGGCCTTATTGTTCAGCTCTTCGCGGATCTTAATCTGTAAACTCCGCGACCTGCTTTTATCCAGGGCCGAATCCTGGATGATGGTCTCCGCCTCCGCCGTATCGTTCATTGCCAGCGCAGCTTTTATTGCGTTCGGGTCGCCGCCCCTGACGGCGAAGTTTTTCTTTGAGGCCAGAAGATCGACCAGCGCCCGTGACTTTGCCCTCTCCACGTATTCAAATGCCTTCTCATACTGTTTTTCATGGCAGAGGGCCCGCACCAGATGGAAATAAAGCGCCTGCTTGTCGCCGATGAAACCGATCTTGCTTGACTCCGTATTGATAGTCGATCTCTGCTGTTCTATTATCTCCACTGCCCTGCCATAGAAATCGATGGCGTCTTTGAAATATCCGTCCCGTTCTGCAATTTTGCCTCGATCATATAGGATCATCCAAAAGATCTCGCCGTTTTCGCGGATGTGCGGCGCATTGAGCAGTGCGTCATATCCCTCCCTCGCCGCAGTCACATTGCCGGTTTCTAACAGACACTTGCTGATCATGAATTTCCGGGGGATCTCCTCATACACGGCCAGGCTCTCGCCGTGGATCATAGCGCCGAAGAATAAATCGGCCAGCATTACCTGCGCCGTCGGATCATTTTTATTGATCTCATCGAGCGCTTTACGGAAATCGTTCAGAGCAACATAAATCTTGGCGACCGCAAAGTTTCTACTTGCCTTCATGACGGGATTCGCAATGCTCAAACGGTCCAGACGGTCAGCCATCTGCAGTGCCTGTGCCTGTTCTCCGTTTAGGGCAAAGGCAAGGCCGAGCGTCCCCAGGATGCTGATCTGCGCTCGGCGGTCTACAAAGAAGTAAGCCTTTTTCGCTTCTTCCACCGCCTGCGGATATTGGGCAAGATCGATATACGCCTCGGCCCGGAGAACATGTGGCAGGTAGGTGATGTCTCCCAGCGCCTCCTTGTTGTCTGCATATCTTGATCTGGCCATTCCTCCCAGAATGGGAGACTCGCGGGCAAGCTCATCCAGATCGGTAGAGGACTTATCGCCCTGCCTGATGTTCTGCTCAAGCCGGTCGCAGCAATCAAAGAGCCGGTCATAGCGCTTTAATCCCGCATAGGACACGCACAGCACCGTCAGTTTGGCAGAACTGGCATGTCCCGTTTCCCTGATCTGCGCCTCGGTAGTTTTGCTTGCTTCCTCATATTTTGCCGATGCATACAGGCGCTCGCACTCCGGGATGGCGCCGTACACGCACCCCAGAAGCGGGAGTAGACAGGTAATAATGATCAATTTTAGTGCAGATCGCGGCGGGGGATTTCTATCCATTTTGTTCTCACGGAGTCCTTTTCTTCAATTGCCTGATCTGCGGCTGGTTTGTCAGTTCCTGCGCCCAGGATCCGACCAGAGAAGTCATCGATTCCGGAACGAACTCCTGCCAACTTCCCGTGAAGCTCGATTTCCTTGAGGTCTCTTGACTTCTCCATATTTCCCGGCCGTTGGCATCCAGTACCCGGATACTGCCCTTCACAATACCATAGGAACCGGGATTTCCCATGCAGCCCGCTTTATAGACATATTCCGTCATATCGGCCTCCACGAGAATATCGTAAACTCCCGGCGCGGGCTTTTTGACAACCGTCAAGTCGACGAATACCTGTTTCAGCGTTCCTTCGACTGTTTCCGCGAAAATCTGACCGAATTTACCGGTGACATGCATTGCTAGACAACCTCTGCTTACATCGGTCGGCTGTGTATAATTCCGCGTTGACTCAGGGATATAGACCCCCGCCTTGAACGGTAATTTATCGAGGATCGCTGTGTCAGGAAGCTGTGGACTCACACCAGCAAGGTCAGCGTAATAGGCGCAGCTCGAAAGAGCGGCAGACATCGTGATCGCTATTATAACCAAGATGTTCTTCCAACTTCCAGGCCTGTTCATACATGCTTCCCTTACTTTCCCGTTATCACCTTTACTGTCTCCTCAAAGAACTCTGCGGCCTTTTCGACTTTATCGACACCTTCATGTGTGCCCGTGATCTTGATCCCCCGCGTCTTCATGCCGAGGTCACTCTCTTTAGTGGTAACTTGATATACACCGCCCTGCGTTGAGGTGCCGATATCGCCCAAGGGCGCGCTACTTGCGTAAACGATGAGCTTTTCCTCTCCAAACGGAGGGCTTACTTCTAGCTCGAATTTATCGTTTCCGGTCGGAACCTCATACATCGCGCCTCCGTTGAAATAGTTGTCCGTTCGGTACGGGTTGGGTAGGATCTGAACCATATCGCCGGAGACGTCTTTGTAAATGACCCGGGCGTAGAAGGGTTTATTTCCTTTGATGTATACCTTGACCTTTTCGCCTTCCTTATACGTCTTCTTGTCCGTCCATGCCTTTACCGTAAGAGGCGCTGACGGATCATCTGCCATCGCCGGACTCTGTGTGGCCATCTTTTGCATCGCGGCCGTATCGGGAATCACTTCAGCTTTTATCTTCATTTTTAGGCAATCGCCCGAATTTGGGTCTTTGTACCATTCCTTTGTCGGCTCCTGAAGGAGCTTTACTTCCGCATGGGCGTAAGCTAATAAAAGGTCTTTTTCGAGTGTAAAGTTCTTGACTTCTGTCTCGCTCTTGATGTACGTCGAGGCAAACTCTACAGCCTTCTTCTTTGCGTCTGTGAGAGCGGCATCCTCGGTCTGCTTCCGGGACTTGTCGTCACCCATGCAGGCACTACCTTCAGATTCGGTGATGGTGGACTGGGCCGCATGCAGGCCGGAAGCAAGCGCAAGGCCTATCAGGATCGTAAGAAAATATTTTTTCAAGACCATTCCTCCTATTTCAAGATATACACCGGATTGTCCTTCCCAAAATTGATAATCAGTGGTGTCTGGGTGTGGCCCAGGCTTTTCGAGATATCCGCAGTCCTCTCTTTGGCATACTCTCCGAGTTCCACCAGGCTTACCTTCCCATCGTTGTTTTTGTCCGCCTGCCTGTTGTTGTTGAGCCCCTGCAGAAGCATATACGAGAACAGGCCGTTCCCTTGATATCCATCCAAGGCTTCCTGCAGCGAGTTGGCCGAGGCATAGATATGGAGCCCCATCTTCTTCGCAAGCACCGACATCCGGGCGTCGTACAGACCGCTTACGATTGCGTCCATGCCACCGGCGTGGCAAGTGTCGAAGATAAAGAGTTGTGAGAGCGACCGAATATTCTTCGACATCTCCACAATCTCGTTGGAGCTGATCATGCTCGCTTCGCTCACCGCTCCGTCGTAGTCGTGGGTCAGCATGTAGTACTGGTTCTGGAGCAGCACTCCGTGGCCGGCTACGAACAGGATGAAGCTGTCCGTGGCTCTGATAGTTTTTGCGAGTTCATTGATCTTTCTCAGTATAGCTGACTTAGTCGCTTGCTCGTTTGTGAGTAGGGTGTAGTGGATGTCTTTTGGTTCGTAGACGGTCATCGATTCCTGCGTGAGTCTTTCCTCGACGCCTCTGGCATCCTTGACCGCGTACTTGAGGTTCACGGTCTTGTCTTGGTATTGGTCGATGCCAATTGCGAGAATGTAGAGGTGCGACGCTTCGACTTTTTGCCTGGAAGTGAACTTGAAGGTCTTCAAAGGGCTCTGGACCGTATTGGTGCTATTGAAGGCGCTGATGCTCACCTCATTCTCGCCCGGAATCACGTCGAGTGTGCTGCAGTCTTCATAGACATCGCCCTTGGCTTTACTTATTATCGGGGCTGTCTCGGCTTTTCCCTTGATAGACACGCTGCGCATATCTTGGTAGATGGAGTTACTGGTCATGGCCATGATCTTTGCTTTCTCTGATGAAACCTTTGCCATGTCGCGGTAGTACCCATCAGATTGAATGAGTTTTCCGTTCTGGAACAGCCGCATCTCACCGATCCCGCCGCCGCTGTTCTTAACTTTGTAGCAGACCTTGACCTGGGATTGATCGGACTTTGGGGGTTCAGATGTGAATTCGACTACCGGCGGGGGATTCTTGACGGCGTCTTTCATCGTAATAGTAACCAAGCCGCTGATGTCTTCGCCCTTTAGTTTGGCGGAGACTATGTCAGGACGATAGAAGACATCATAAAATTGATCGACGCCATACTCTTTACCTTCAAAGTTAACGTTCAAATATTGTGCGCCTTTTTCAGAAGCGTTGTAATAGCCCTCTGAGGTGATTGCCAGCCATTCTCCATCCTTAAAACCGATCAGGACTGCCATTTCTTCTTCGGTTGTGGCGTTCCAGATCCTGACCGAGGCATCGATTGATTGGGAAACCATATATTTGCCATCCGCAGATAGCGCGGCATATCCGATGCCCATGGCAAAATGACTGCTGGAGAGCACTTTATACGTTTTGATGTTCGAGCCGGAATGTATATCCCACAGCTTCACAAGTCCATCGGGACCGCCGGACAGAATATATTTGCCGTCGGGCGAAAAACCTACAAACGTCATGCCTGCAATTGTGGGGTGGGCCATTATGTTTAGCAGTTCGTCTCCAGAATAGCTGTCATAAAGTTTTACTGTGCCATCAGATCCGCCCGAGAGTGCATATTTCCCGTCTGGAGATAAGGCGAGCGAAAAAAAACCGCTATGCCCTCTAAATGTGTTGGGATGTCCTGAATACGTGGATATAGCCTGACCCGTTGAAACATCCCATAAGGCGATTGCGCCCATTAAGTATGGGGTTAACGCATATCTCCCATCAGGGGATAATGCAGCTGACCTTACTACACCCCGTGTTCTCCATTCCGATATTTTATTTCCATTCTCAATGTTGTAGACACTCAAGTAGCCTTGCTGGATAGTGCTTTTGTGATACGTTAAAACCTTGCTTCCATCAGACGAAACCGAGACAACCGTGGCGTCGTCTTCTCCGATTGTACGCAGTTTCTGACCTGAAAACACATCCCAAAGCGTAAGGTGTTCGCCGCCGATGAGAGCATATTTTCCATTAGGAGTAAAGACCACAGGGCCATTGGACTTGGCTTGAATTTGACCTATTTGGACTCCGCTTGACAAATCCCAGAGTTTGGCGATATCCTCGGATCCTATAGTCAAAAGATGCTGCCCATCAGAAGAAAGACTGGCGGATGAACCTACCGGAGCTTCCTGTTTAAGGCTCATTTCTACACCACCGGCATTTAAACGAATTTCAGGAGTTGCCATGGTGCAGGCAGTAAGAATCAGCAAAAGAGGCGTATTCGCGATTATTCTCAAACTTAAATTGCGCCAGTCGGACATATTTTTCTCCATTTTTACTCAAGGGCTTTAAATAATTTTCTAAATCGGAGAGTCGGTCCCAAGTGAAACTTTCTCGCCACAACAGTGACGAAGTTTGAATAGGGAATCGTTTTAACTGATTGGTCTATCGTAGTATCCATCTCTGCTCCTTTCTGATGAATGATAAGAAAAAAGAACATGATAAAGCGAACTACTGGTAGAAATAAAATTATAAAATTTGCTATTATTCTTATCGGGGTCTTATGATATAACTTTAAGGAAATAAAAGAGGATTTAAGGAGTTTTATGTGAGTGACAACGTTGATAGTTACTGAATGAAACATACAATTTCGAATAATGGAAACTGTTGTGAAGTTCAGGAAGCAGCTCTTATCGTAAAACTAAATAACAAAAAGCATGCTACAAACTGTATTTCTTGATCCCATTGCTAAATTTAACCAAAATTTTGATCACGAGATCCGATAATGCTTACATCATGTAGTACCCCAATGCTTTTTTTATTTTAGGAAGTCCTTGGGGTTACAAATTTCAATGCCTTTTTTTGAATTTATTTTTGATACGTGGAAAATCTGGTTGAAGTTGCATACGAACAGGCTTTCTTCGGACGGTCGTCCTTCCGCCCTTGCCATCAGCTCGTACTTGTGATAGCATCGGGTCTTGAAGTACCTACATGACATATTCATTTTACGATATATTGCATTTTGCAAATAGTACGTCTTGAAGTCGGAGGAGCAGCCGAGAGCAAGGAGGTAGGCATGAAAACCCTAGCTTTGTTGATGATCTTCATTCTAGTGGCATTCACTTTGACCGGGTGTATCTATACGCACGTTACGATGCCTTTAAGCACCGAGCTCAACAAGACGGACCTAGGACACAAACAGGGTGAGTCCTCGGTCTACTCGATCATATGGCTCTTTGCCTGGGGTGATGGCGGTGCCGCCACAGCCGCGAAGAACGGCGGGATCACCGTCCTGACGCACATGGACAGGGAATTATACAGCATTTTGTTTGGCATCTACACGCATACGACAACGATTGTCTATGGTGATTGACGGAGGCGGTGGATGAAAAGTCCGAGTCGAGGAATCGTCATCTTATCGTTGTCCCTAGTCCTTTCCGGATGTACAAACGGGGTATTATTCGGGAACGGACTTTACTCTCATACCGTACAACCGCTCACGATAAATCGGAATCCCACCGAAGTCAGGAATAGCATACAACCGGTGTTCGGTCGCATCAACCAATTTCAGTATCAGGTGATTTCGGTCCGCGTTGGCAAAAACGGTCTCGGCCAGGTTGCCAGAGAGCACGGGCTCGAGCTGATCTATTTCGCCGACATTGAAAGATGGAGCGCGGTCTTCGGTCTGTGGCAAATGGAAGTTGTGCACATCTACGGCAAGTAAGTTCTGTCGACCGCCGAAGAAAAAGCCCTCCGGCTACGAGCCGAAGGGCTTTTCATGTACAATATCGTAAGAAAATGCAACGCCTGATTCAGTTGTTGTGAAATGTAAAAGTGGCCTTGCCACCTTTGGAGGTGATCATCTACAAGACTTGTCGCCAAATCCAAGTATGTTAAGTATCTATTTGAATAAGTAATTATTGTACACATTACCTACTCATTGCTTTTTAGGTCCCGCAACATAAAACCATCGCGATGCACATTATGGCCCCTTCTAGAAGCAGGACCAATTCTCGTTATTCCGTTTATCTGTTCCCAACCAGTTCGCTCAAGGCATCGAGGTCCACCGATGTGGGATGGAACGCGCCCATCCACCGCATGCATCGGTTCGCATTCAGGGGAATACCCACCACGGGGATGTTCAGGCCGATACACAGCCGCATGCCCCGTAGCAGTTCCGGAACGCAGGCCACACCCAGCACGCCAATGCTTCCTTCCCTGTCCCGAAGCTCTCTGAAAAGCGGTTTGAGGCTGGCATTCATCCACAGGTAGGGCTCGATGCGGTTTTCTCGAAGGAGCGCGCTTACGCGGTTGACAAAGCAGTTCTTCGAGCACCCCTTGCACACATAGTCAAGTTCACCAGGGCTGGACCGGCAATCCGCGCTCAAGTCGCGAAGACAATAGGGAAGGAAGGCTATCCTGCGCTTCGCTGATCTGAACGCTTCTTTCCAGGCCCGGTTCGCGAGCTCGATCAGGAGCATATAAAGGTGGTACTGCTCTTCGGAGGTGAAGAGGGTGCCGTCCCATCTCTTAAGAAACGAGATCTCTTGTAGATGTGCATTAACCAGGGAAGTATGGGGAGCGAGCAGGTCTTGTGCTGCAGTTACGATGAAGTGGATAAGCTTGTAGCCGGGAGTGTTTGGAAGGCGGAGCTGCTTTTTCAGAAACCGTTTTTTTCTGCTTGCCCGGTCCAGGGTCCTGATAAGGCCAAGGATATCGGGGCTCCCTTCCAGCACTCGGTCTGCGAGCGCACTGATCTTTCGAAAATAGTTCTCTGTCGAGGGTTCTGTCCCAAACAAAGAGTAGGTCTTCCCTGCAACGGAAATTGTTGATCTCGCTACTTCTTTCGCTGTCATGTATTATTATCCCTCTTTAGAACTCGAAAAGCTACCCTTGCCCGATTTGGTCTCTGCCACAGGAATCGGGTTCTAGCGGCCTCGGCTCCGGGGATACACAGCGTTTCCCGTTTTATTTACCGTACAAGTTTTCAGGGTAAGATTCAGGCTGACTGGAAATACCAGATAGTCCAGCCCCTTCATGCGGCCATCGTCCCTGCCGAATTAATAATTTCCATATGTAATTTGCATTTCAGAATATTACCCTTGATTCACGATTACAGAAAGGAGTCCACACCGCATGCTTCAGCTGTGATTCTGCACCTCATCAATAATTATGTCTTTCTCATTACGACCTACAAGCATGTAGCGGTGTTGACTAAAATTCAAAGCAGAATATTACTTGAAAAGTTGCACATGACGCTTCGTTAGAGATGTGACAGCAGAGTGTTAGGCAGGAGCGAGAGCCCAATGCAACCGGCCAACACTCCGGCAACACCACCCAGAACAAAAGACTCATCAATGCCAATATTCATAATCGCATTCACTATCTGTTTCATGATCAAACAGCTGTTTTTTCTCCGAGTACTTCAGCGATCGCTCGTGCCGCAGCAATGTGGCCGTCGCCGCGGAAAGGTGATTTGGGCTTGTTGGGTTTATTCAATATTTCGATCATGGCATCAGCAAGAACCTCTGTTGTTACCTGGTCAGCTTCGATTCTCTTTACTCCAAACTTTTCGGATACATATCGTGCAGTATTGGCTTGCTCCCAATGATTAGCGAGTGGAACAACAACGATTGGAACTCCCAACATAAGACACTCGGTAGTAGAAGTGAGACCACACTGTAAAACGGCAGCGTCGCTTGCAGCAATATAATCTTGAAAATTTCGAACATAGTCATGTATATGGACACCAGGCTCGGCAGTGCGGCGAAGCGGTCCTGAATCTATCCCCTTGCCACAGACGAGTTCCATTCTCAAGCCGGGTACTTTATTCATCAGGAGGGGCATAGCTTCATTTGCTGCCTTAAGTAAATATTCGCCCACGCCGGTACATCCGACCGTTACCGTAGCAACCCGCTCATCATCACCGAATCCCAATTTCTCACGCGCTTCATGTCGTGTCGGGGGAGGCGTATATTGAAGCTTTGTGATTGGTTCAACAGTCATGATGCCGACATTCCGGGCACGAATCCGCCAGTCTTCACGAGGAACATGATCAAGATCCCCTGTAAAGATCCAGCGATCGGCACGGCGTGCCAGCCAATGGGTAAGAATCACATCGAAGAATCTCTCCATAATTGATCGAACTGGATTGCTGAAGAAGGGACAGTGCGGTATCCCAACAAAATCGCATATAAAGACAGCCGGAATACTTCGCAATCGGCAATAATCCGTAAGGAAGAAATACTCATCGAGAATCACTAAGGCCGGCCGATGCTTCTTGATCAACCGCCGGAGATCGATGATCTGAAGAAATTCTGACCAGAGCATCACAAAGTAAAACTTAAAGAAGCTAGCCGTGCCGAGATGAACTGGAAAATCCAGTGCTGAGATTTTTTCAACCTGGACCCCTTCTTCCTGAAGCATTTCGTAAGCGTTGCCCCCAGATGCAAAAATGATCTCGTAACGAGATGGTAAGATTTTCTTTAGTTCTTGAGCGATCGCAAGATCACGAAATACATGGCCACCACCAACTACACTAGTCATTATAAGTATTTTAGACATTTTCGATTAACCCGCAGTCTAGGAGGGAATAAATCTCCGTCTCCCTCTCACCAAGGTTTGGCTCCGTCGGAGAATAACTAAAGTTAATCACGGAAATGATGCGTCGTCAATTTCCAGGATTTGCAACTTTTCACATTATTGCATTCACTGCCATGTGTGCCTGGGAACGGAAAATCCTACCTCAGATACGAAAGATCTATCCCAGGCTTTGGAAGTATGTTAGAGAAATGTTAAATGACTTGTAGTTGAGGGGATTACGAATTACTGAATTAAAGATGTAATATTGCACTGAATGGAAACTTCAACAGTTTCAAAAGGAGTGTTGACTATAAACTTCAAACGGAATTATTCATTTTCGTAGTTGTTCTGGCTCTCCGGACTCCACCTACAAGCATGGAATGGCGGCTGGCTAAAAATCCTGTCATATTCTGTTAGAACCTTGCGATGTCCCTTGATGCGACCTCCACCTTCGTATCTTCAATGACGAAATAAATTGGGAATTGATGATTACCAAAGGAAATAAACAAAAAAGGCAGGTCCATCTCAGACCCTGCCTTGTAAGGTTGTTCTTGAGTTACATGGCACTCTTAATTCAGATCACTTTTTATTGAATTTTGAGAAAAGCCATATCATTTTTGCTAAAGTCTGATACTGGCAATAAATTTTTGTGTTAACTCGACAGTTCCATCTTGCATACCATGTCTACTTGCTAATACAGGGCAAACTCCAGAAGTGATGATTTTGCCATCTTGAACGACACCTGGACCGCTATAAATAGCACCTTTGAATCTAGGATCCGTTCTTGTCCTGGTTTGGCTCGTCTTCAGAGGATCGTCGTAGTAGGCGTATTTTTTTCCTTTTAAGACACCTGCATCCGCTAAAATAATAGTGGAGTTGGAGGCAGCAGCCACAGGCTTTCCATCTGCTAGAGTTTTCTGCACTATCGAAACCGCTTCATGAGACACCGGCGGCCCCGGATACATCCCGACGGCCATACATGGCATGATCACACCTACATAATTATCCAAGTTAATTTCGGCCAATCTCAATACTTTTTCGATTTTTTGGGTAGGACCTAAGATGGGCTGACCTGATGTAGTAGCTATATCCACTTCGAATCCTGCATTCTTAAGAAGTGTCGTCATCACACCCACTTCCATTTTGATCACGAGGTCTAGATCCGTCGAGTATCCTTCACGAGGAATCATGAGGACCTTGCGACTGTTCTGCCCAAAAGACTCAGTTGTCCCAGTGGTGGTGGGATGAGCTAAAAAATAAACCACTCCCACAAAGAAAATAATTGAGATAAATAGGATAAACTTTTTCATTTTGCCCCTCCTTATGCATATATTCATAAAATCATTGGCATAGTGAGAAATATCTTGTTCTTTAGTTATGCCTCAACATATGTGATATTGTTTTAGAATAGCCCTTACCAAGTTCCGTCCTTTTGAATGCCTCCAAAGGGACAATGAATCCCTTGGAGGCTTCATATTGGCACCTTCCAGATACTCCTTTTCATATATTACTCCACAAGATTAAAGGGTTGGTGGTAAAGTTAATGATGGAAACCACTTATGATCGCATGCATTTTGCCTCTACCAGGACTTTTCTGAACAGAATCATAAGAACTCCGAGAGCTAAATAGGTCCTTTATGTACATCACTGCCTAAAATAAAAAAGGCCAAACTCACCAAAGGCATTATCCTTCGGCAGCTCGGCCGTCTTGGTCTCTTAAGACCCGTGGCTTTCCGTCCTCTTCTTACGAAGAGGTTGGCTTTATCGAGAAGTATTTAAATACAAGCACCGGTATGAAGATTTGTCAAGGTTTTGATGGGGTGTTTTAAGGCTATACGCTTTTGAATTCTGCTTGATAAATCAGGTTGCCAAGAATGGAAACTACAAAATAAATGAAAGGCTTTTAAGGCATGGGGTAACTTCAGCCTTATCACCCAAGCGAGGACCATGGACACAAGGATCTAGAAATCAAGTACAGTATAGAGTACATGTACCTCAGTACAAAGTACGGAGTTCAAAGTTCACAGTTATTCTCATACGGAATGCGGATTTCGAAATACGGAGCAAGAATTATCAAGTAGGTTAGGTACAGGAGTCAAAAAAACTGCCGGATGCCGGCAAAGCGGCACCCGGTATCGATTCTCTCACGCGGCCATCGCTATCTTGGCCCTCCATTCCGTGGTGATGTCCTTGACGAAATCGTCAATGGACGGAAATTACGCAATTATCGGTGCCGAATGGATTGGGAACCAATTCAGAGCATGATAGATCGGAAGCCCAAGTCCCATCGACGAAATACTTATACTCGTACCTCCCTGGCGATAATTTGAGCTTGATTCTCCAAGTCCCGTCCTTTTCTTTTTTCATGGGCATTGAGCTCGTATTCCATGCATTGAACTTTCCCGAGATGCAGACTTTCCTGGCCAACGGCGCATGGCATATAAACTCTACTTCATGCGTGGCTCCGGTCATCTGCGGCCTGCTGATGGACTCTCTCATCTTCTTAACAACCTCTAACCCTGCCATATCCGTTACCTCCTTAAGGTGAATGTGAACTCCATGGTACTCGCTGGATTCGTCCTCCTACTCATTAAAAGACATCTGTGTGAATCTCCTGTCAGCATTCACACGTCAATAGTGACCCTGTGATTTCTTACGCGGCCTTCGGCACCTTACTCCTCCACACCGCGGTGATCTCCTTGACGAAATCGTCAAAGGTCCGGGGTTTGCGGCCAAGGAGTTTCTGCGTTTTTTCGAGCTCGTCCTTAGAGGCAATCATCCCGTTTTCCTGGAAGAACTCGTACATGATGCGCATTTCAGGGATCATGAACTCCGGCATCATGTTCTTTACATTTTCTCCCCAGGCATCGAGGTCATTCCCGCTGTAGCGGACTTCCCGTCCCAGGTGCTTTGTGTAGATCCTGGCAATCCCTTCGCCGGTCAGGGTATCGGGTCCGTGGACCTCATACGTCCGGCCCTCGTGACCGGATTTCATGAGCGCGTTGATTGCACAGTCAGCGATGTCGCGCACATCGACCCGATTCAGCCCCTTCCCACCGATGGGCTGGGGATAGACGCTGTACTGCATGATCGCGGACTTCAACCCAAGGTCATTCTGGAAGAAGTTGTTCGGCCGGAGGATCGTGTAGGCAATCTCCGACTCCTTGATGGCCTTCTCCACCGGGAGCTTGCTCCGGAAGTGCGGAATTTTTTCAGACCCTGCCGGCATGAAGACCGACATATAGACGATCTTTTTTACCCTAGTTGCCTTTGCCGTGGACACGGCAGAAAGCCCTTCATTGGTCTCGTTCAGTCCCACTGCATTCAGGAGGAACACACTGTCAATCCCGTCGAATGCCGCGGGGAGCGTATCGGGATCATCAAGGTCCGCTCTATACCCTTCCACGCTCGTTGGCAGCTTTTTCAGTTTATCCGGGGAATGGCTCATGACCCGAACTATGACCCCCTCCTTGAGCAGGCCGGCCACCACCATGCTTCCTACCATACCCGTCCCACCTATGACAAGTGTCTTCATATTGAACCTCCTAGCTGCTCACGGAATTCTTCGTAAATTATCTGGGGATGTAGATCGAGTGGGATGCGAAGATGCTTTTGTGAGTAAGATACTTATAGTTTGGCATCAATGGAGCGGTATGTCAATGAAGCCGGAATATATAATGTCCTTTAGTACCAAGCTGTGCCATGCAGAATCCCGGTTCAAACTTTATGTGTTGTAGCGAATGGCAAATTCCAGAAGAGGAAGTACTACTTGCAGTAACCTCATCCACAAGTCTTGCTTTTAGAACACTCTTGAAATCGGGGAGGACTCAGTTCTAAACATATCTCTTCAATATTAAAACTTCTTACGAAGCCGTCGTTCGATCTTGCTTGCAGGTCTTTAAACTGGGCATAGTACTTCCGCAGAATGTTAATGGTACGACCGAAAACGTCATATGTATCATTGGGTTTATGAGATATAAGTATTTGAAACGATTGTTTATGTTTTCCTGAAATGGACTCATTTTTTACAAAGGTATCAGTGGTTTCTTTTCCTACCAATTTCTGCGTCACATTCCAAGCCTTTAAATTTGCATCTAATTCGGTGGGAATAGCGTTTTGTGCTTTTGTCTCCTCTATTTCTATCAAGCCTAAAGTCCTACCAAGAAAATGTCCCGCCTTTGATAAAGCAGTGTTCCGTAAATTTTGTTCAAGATGTTGTATCTCATGAGATAATGTCCACACAAAAATTATATCTTGAGATGCACAAGCCTGTTTTGAAAACCAGATGATGTGAGAGTAGTCTTGAGACATCATTAAATCCACCAAGTGTTGCGGACTCATTTCTTCGACGCCACCGACCGCAACGTTAAGGTAAACAGCTTTATTATTCCATGTTGGATTAGGATAGTTCTGGTAATCGTTTTTTTCAAATACGAAAACAACTCCTCTAGCGGGAATATTGAATTTATGGCAGATCCTATCAATAAGGATTATCCGGTCTTCAGATAATCCGAAACGATCTAATACAGCAGTCGGTTTGTTCCACAAAGTCATTTATGAATCCTTTTCCCCATGAGATGCGCTTCTCTATTGATTATCAATTGTAATCCTCAACATTTTGCCAGACCAAATAACTGAAGAGTACAGGAAGGAGAGTTGACTAAAAACTTGGGAGCTCACCTGGGCCCGCTATGAATATTCTATCGTCATAAACTTGAATAACTTTAAGGAATTAATGGGGTATTTTAAAGGTATTAAATCGGGTAATGCATGACCAGCCATTTCGGGCTCAAAGCCGGCGAAGAAGATATCGCAGATTTTCTATTGGGACGGCACCCACGACAGCAGACACCGGGGAGACGTGTTAGTCACATGATTTAAAGCATCGGGGCACACAATATGTTAAAGGACGAACTACATAGCAATATTATCAGAGCGAAAATGGATAGTAAATAAAACATTATAGACCTGACTCCAAGATGGTGTCACAAAAAAGAGGAGAACGTCAGCGGTAAAGACCTGCCTCTATGATGTTCCCTTCTAATCCAAGCTACTTCGCTCCAAACGTGCTCTTCGGCTGATGTTCCTTCTTCTGCTGCACTTCATGCTCATGCTTTATTGTTTTCTGCTTCTGACTCTTTTCTTTGTCCTTCTTGCCGCCCTTGTCTCCCATCGTGCACCTCCTTTTTACACCTGCATATAGTGCATATACGCAGTATACCATATTCTTGCTTTCTATTAGTTGCAGAGGATAGATTGGGGGGATGGATTGGAGAAAAGAAACATGTCCCCATATTCCCGGCCAGTTCCTCCAAAAGCTCTATTCGAAGCGACACTGATACTATCACTCACCTCAATGCAATTCTCACCTCGACGGTGTGTTCCTGACGGTCGTCAACAAGGGAAATTGTCTTGCCGCTCTGTTCAACGCCATCGACGATCACGCTCGCTCCGCTGTTGTCGCGCCATTGCAAGACTGTGATATGGTAGATGGTCTCCCGGTACCGATAGTGCAGCTTGAACGTATTCCATTCAGCGGGCAGGCACGGATCGAAACGCAGCTTGTCCGTTTCAAGCCGCAGCCCTAGAGGCACGTCTATACATTGGTCGAGGCCATCAGCCGTTCTCTGTCCTTGAACAGCATGTCGCATCTATTGACGTAGAGCTTCACAACGATGCCCTTCCCGAACGTACGATGATTGACAACATCGCCTACGCGATATTTCGCGGTCATGTCATAAGCACGT
>Ga0335081_10004894_pt1 | contig 21175 bp, 16 predicted proteins | sample Lox_Sample_35_FD_206713 | JGI IMG/M metagenome (GOLD analysis project Ga0335081, IMG submission 206713) | Soil microbial communities from Loxahatchee National Wildlife Refuge, Florida, United States - Lox_Sample_3.5 | ecosystem: Environmental > Terrestrial > Soil > Wetlands | place: USA... | reverse complement strand
TCAGTTCCGTTCTCGAAAGGGCGGGCGGTTTCGTGCCCGAAGCATACCCGTATGGGGCAGTGCTGCAACGCATGCAGGTCCGTGAGTTGGAGGCAAAGCAACAGGACGAAATGGTTCTTCGAATCAAAGACGCAGAGCGCGATTTGGAACTTCTCCCCGATACCGATCCGAAACAGAAGCAGGCGAAGCAAGCGGCTCTTGCGCAGTATCAAACGACGCTCACGCAGTTGAGCGCCAACCCGCCTGTCGGTCGCGTCAACATACGTATTTCCTCGAACATCAATCGCTGGAAGAACAGTTCCGCTGACATCGAAGTCCGAGCTGGAGACACGCTCGTCATCCCGAAGAGGCCGGACTACGTGATGGTCACGGGCCAAGTGTTCAATCCGACCGCGGTCGCCTACCGGCCGGGCAAGAGCGCGAAGTGGTATTTGAGTCAGTCGGGAGGACCCACAACGATTGCGAACAAGAAGGACATCTTTGTAATACGCGCGGATGGATCGGTGATCGGCGGCAACAAGAGCATGTGGAGTGGAGAGTCACTGAGCTCCCCCCTGCAACCCGGGGACACGGTTGTCGTGCCAGAGAAGGCTGTCGGAGGCGGGCCGAATTGGCAGAACCTCTTTACCTCGGCACAACTGGCGTCGTCCATTGCCACCACAGTGCTCTTCGCGATGCATTACTAACTGGACTTGGTATGACTGGCCGGAGGATGCGACTCGTGTTCGGCTGTGGCTTATTCACAGTTATCGGGGCGGTCGGAACAGACGGATTTGCGCAGTCTGTGTCACCGCAGCTCGTCGCGGCTGCGTCCTCAGACTTGACTAAAACGAAGGACGCGGTACCGAAACGGGCGCTGGACACGGAGAACGATTCGTCCAGCGAAATCGCGAATCCGCCCGCGAGTTCGAGTGGCTTTAACAACACGTTGGGACCGCAGCTGCTGAAAAACTTGGCGGAGGACCAAAAGGCGATTTGGACAAGCCCGGGTCGTGTCCGCCTCATCGACGCGGACTGGCTGGTGCCGCTGGGGGTGTTCGCGGGCGGATTGCTAGCGACGGACACCGAGTTCAGTAAGCATCTTTCGACCTCGCCAAGCCGACTAAGGCGCAGCAACGACTTTTCGAACTATGGCATTGCGTCGCTTGCCGGCGCTTCCGCTGGGCTGTACGTGTGGGGCCACATCGCGCACGACGATCACAAGCGCGAAACAGGATTCCTCGCCGCAGAAGCTGCGATTGATAGTTTGGCGGCGACCTATGCTACGAAATATGCGTTCGAGCGCGAGCGGCCTCTGCAGGATGACTTCCGAGGCAGATTCTGGCAAGGCGGAGACTCCTTCCCGTCGGAGCACGCGGCGGCCGCGTGGTCGATCGCAAGCGTCATCGCCCATGAATATCCCGGTCCGCTCACTTCGCTGTTCGCCTATGGCTTGGCCTCCGGCATCAGCGCATCGCGAGTGACCGCGAAGCAGCATTTTCCTACGGATGTCCTGGTGGGCAGCGCCGTCGGTTGGTTTGTAGGACAAGAGGTCTACCGGCACCACCATGACGCGGAGCTCGGCGGCGGCGATTGGCAAACCTATGCCGAATCTCGCGAGCAAAGCCCGAGCCGGCGCTCGACGACCAGTGCGGGATCCCCCTACGTTGAACTGGACAGCTGGGTCTATCCCGCGATCGATCGGCTCGCCGCTCTCGGATATATCCACTCGGAGTTTCTGGGCATGCGGCCGTGGACGCGAATCGAGTGCGCGCAACTCATGGAGGAGGCGGGAGACGCGATCCGAGCTGACGAGTCCGTCCCCGACGAGGCAGACCGACTCTATACCGCCCTTGTGGGCGAATTTCGTCGCGATCTCGATGGTTTGGACGGAGACGGGGAGTCATCGGCGCGCCTCGAGTCGATTTACACGACGGCGACCGGAATCAGCGGCACGCCGCTGCACGATAGCTATCACTTCGGGCAAACCATCATCAATGACTACGGCCGCCCATACGAGGAAGGCTTTAACACCTACGACGGATTCTCCAGCTATGGTACCGCAGGGCGATTCACCATCTACGTCCGAGGCGAGTACCAACACGCTCCTTCCGCACCCGCGTACTCTTTGGCCGCGAGGCAGGCGATTGCTTCAGCAGATGTCAACCCGTTGCAGGCGGCTACGCCATTTGCGACCGTCGATCAATTCCGATTGCTCGACACGTACGTCTCAGCCCATGCCGCAAACTGGGATCTCTCTTTTGGCAAGCAGAGTCTCTGGTGGGGTCCGGGAGCGGGTGGCTCGCTTGCTTTCAGCGACAACGCTGAGCCGATTTATATGTTTCGCGCGAGCCGAGTGGCTCCATTTCAGCTCCCTTGGGTTTTCAGCAAGATGGGGCAAATGAAGGTGGACTACTTCTTCGGCAAACTTTCAGGGAACGAATTTCCCGCGCGGCCATTGATCCACGGGACCAAGGTGAGTTTCAAGCCGACACGCTACTTGGAGCTTGGGTTCACTGCGATGAGCGAGCTCGGGGGCGTTGGCCGCGCGCTGACGCCGGTCGCGCTTTTCAGGAGTTACTTCAGCTTGCATTCTTCCGATACCTTTCCTGCAGACGCGAATCCCGGGAAGCGCTGGGGGGGCTTCGATTTTTCTTACCGAGTGCCGCGGCTTCGCAATTGGCTCACGCTATATTCTGAACTGTATTCGCCGCAGGACAATCCCACCCAGCGTGATACGAGCACAGGAATATTTCTGTTGTATTACCGGCTCGTACAGCGGTCCGGCATCTACATGCCGCGATTGCCGGGACTGTCGAAATTGGACTTCCGAACCGAGGCCGTGTACACCGACCCGCCAACTCCTCGGAGCAACGCCGGCCGCTACATGTATTTCAACGATTTTTACCACGACCTGCACACCAATAAGGGAAACATCCTGGGGGATTGGATTGGAAGAGAAGGAATGGGCTTTCAGTCCTGGAGTACTTACCACTTCGACGCGCGCACCAGCCTGCAAATCCTCTACCGGCATGCGAAGGTGGCGAAAGACTTCATTCCCGATGGCGAGACGATGAATGACGCCGCAGTGAAGGTCGACTGGTGGGTGCACGACAATTTGAGCCTGTCGGGTTCGGTCCAATACGAGAAGTGGCTTGCCCCGATTCTGGCGCCGAGCCCGCAGACAAACTGGACGACCTCGGTTCAATTGGCGTTTTACCCGCATTCTTGGGGGCGGTAAGTTGCAAGGCAAGTTGGGGGTAATTCGAATTGAGTTCCGCTGGTAGGGCCCCAGTTCGCGATGTGCCGCAGGACGAGCGGTGGCATGAGCTGCCCGAGCCGTCTCCAATGGCGCAGCCTGCGGAAATAGATCCGAGTCTCTTGCCCCATCTGCAGCTTTTCTGGACAAACCGCCGGTTCCTGTTTCGAGTCGGAGTTTACGCCTGTCTCGTCAGCACGCTCGTCGCCTTCCTAATTCCAGCCCGCTATGAATCCGTCACGCGCCTTATGCCGCCGGACAGCCAGCCGGGCTCTGGACTCGGACTCCTGGCTGCGATGGCCGGGAGCGCTGGCGCGAGCCTTAGTGGACTCGGCGGAATAGCAGGCGATCTTTTGGGAATGAAAAGTTCCGGTGCACTTTTCGTGGGAATCCTCAATAGCGACACGGCGAAAGACACGCTGATCGACAGATTCCAGCTCAAGAAGGTGTATCACGACTCCAAAATCGAAGATGCGCGGAAGGACCTTGCGGAATACACCGATATCTCCGAAGACCGCAAGAGCGGAATCATCTCCATTGAGGTTACGGATCACGATCCAAAGCGCGCCGCCGCGATGGCGCAAGCTTATGTCGGAGAATTAAACCGTCTGGTGGCAGAGGTCAGCACTTCCTCCGCGCGGCGCGAGCGAATCTTCCTTGAAGACCGCCTGCAACACGTCAAAGGAGATCTGGATACGGCCGCCAGGAATTTCAGCGATTTCGCCAGCAAGAACACGGCGATCGATATTCCCGCGCAAGGCAAGGCCATGGTGGAGGCCGCGGCTGCTCTACAGGGCCAACTAATCGCCGCGCAGGCCGAATTGAGGGGATTGCAGCAGATATACACCGACAACAACGTCCGCGTGCGCTCAGCCGAGGCCCGTGTCAACGAACTCCAAAGCAAATTGCACGAAATCGGCGGTGAAGGCACCGAGAACGAGTTGAAAAACGATAACTCGCTCTATCCCTCTATCCGGAAGCTACCGCTGCTCGGCGTGACGTACGCGGACCTATACCGGCAGACAAAGATTCAAGAGACCGTGTACGAACTTCTGACGCAGCAATACGAATTGGCGAAGGTGCAGGAAGCGAAAGAGATTCCCACCGTCAAAGTGCTCGACGACGCCATGATACCGACGAAGAAATCCTTTCCTCCACGCGCCGTAATTGTCGTTCTCGGAACGATTCTCGGAATCACGATGGCGATGACGTGGATCATCGGTCGGACGCGATGGGAGTCGGTCGAGGCGAATGATCCGGGGAAACTACTCGCGACGGAAGTGTTCAACGCAGTACAGACCCGTATGCCGCGCCTATCGCGAAATGGGGCGGGCACCGAACCAAACGGGAACCGATCGTGGCGTTTCTGGAAGAGGCCCGATGGGAATGGTGGCAAGGGCCAGGCTGACGAGCGCGAGAGCACCTAGACCAGGACTCTGTTGCATCTGATTGTGCTGTAAAGGGTTAGGTCACATACGCCTCTGTAAGTGACGGGGCGAAGCTGTAGGTGATGACGGCGCACGAGTAAGAAGGAAGCAGGTCGATTCGGTGTGACGACTTTCACAGCGCTTACAACCGATGAATCCCGATCGACGGCGCAAGCACTGAGTGACTTCGAGATGCCGCAGCCGCTACCAGATTGGACCGTTACGCGGTGGTACGCAGCCCACACGAGTGCGAATCACGAGAAGCGGGTGGCGGAACAGTTGTGCTTACGAGCGGTCGAACATTTTCTCCCCCTCTACCTTTCGGTACGACGGTGGAAGGACCGGCGCGTGACATTGCAGTTGCCACTTTTCCCCGGTTACGTGTTTGTGAGAATCGCCCTGCGCGATCGCCTGAACGTGCTCGAAATCCCCAGCGTGGCGCGCCTCGTAGGCTCCAATCGTCTGCCCACATTCCTCGAAGACAACGAAGTGGAAGACGTGAGGCGGGCGCTTTCTGGTGGCGTTAGAGCCGCGCCGCATCCGTACTTGACCGAGGGTCGCAAAGTAAGAATTACAGCCGGCCCACTGGCCGGCCAAACAGGAATCTTGGTGTGCCGCAAGGGCGCGCGACGAGTCGTCCTCTCGATGGATTCAATCCAGCGATCGATTCTGGTGGACGTGGAAGCTGGGTCGGTCGAACCAATGCTTGGCCCGCACCCTAGCTTCGCACTTGCCCGAGCGAGCCGATCTGATCGTATGACCAGAGAAATGGGGGTGGCGCGTTGAGAATTTTGGTCACCGGCGGGGCAGGCTACATCGGTTCAGTGCTGTGCGAACGGTTGCTTGAGGTAGGACATCACGTGACGGTAGTCGACAATCTGATGTACGGTCACCACGGCCCGTTTCATCTTTGTTCAAGCCCGTGCTTCGATTTCATCCCCGGCGATGCGCGCGACCAGGAATTGATGCGTCGGCTCGTTGCCCGGGCCGATGTTTTGGTCCCCTTGGCCGCCATCGTGGGTGCCCCCGCATGCGACCGCGATCCCTGGCTCGCGCGGTCCGTTAACCTCGACGCGATTCAGTTACTGAATCGATTGCGTAGCCGTCAACAGCTGGTTGTTTACCCGACAACGAATAGCGGGTACGGAACGAAATCCGGAGAGGTCCTTTGTACAGAAGACTCGCCGCTCGAGCCGGTATCACTCTATGGCAGGTTGAAAGTGGAAGCAGAAACGACGCTGTTAGAGAGCCCCAACACAATGGCTCTCCGCCTGGCGACGGTGTTCGGAATGTCCACGCGGATGCGGCTTGATTTGCTCGTTAACCACTTCGTGCACGCTGCGGTTTCACAGGGATTTCTGGTGATCTTCGAGAAGGATTTCAAACGTAACTACGTTCACATCCGCGACGTCGCCGACTGTTTTGTGTTCGCGATCGAGCACAGTCCGACGATGGCCGGACGCGTCTTCAACCTTGGCCTCGATTCCGCGAATCTGTCGAAAGGGGAGTTGGCGAAGAAGATCCAGTGTTTCATTCCGAAGTTCGACGTCCAGTACTCGGAAATCGGTTCCGATCCGGACAAACGCAATTACATCGTTTCGAACGAGAGGTTGCGCCAAGCGGGCTTCGAGGCGCGCAGGTCCCTCGATGAAGGTATCCGGGAACTTGTAAAGGGTTACCAGATGATGGGCCTGCCTGAATTCCGCAACGCATAACGGAGGAGAACATGCCGCACAGCGCGTTTGCCGCACGGATGCTCGCAGAGGAACCTCAGGCCTGTAGCGGAACGATCATTCGAGCGAAGGCACCCCTCCGGCTAAGCTTTGCCGGCGGCGGCACGGATCTGCCGCACTACTTCGAGGAACACGGAGGTGCAGTCCTGTCGAGCACCATCAATCGGTACGCCTATGTGACCGTGTTCGCGCGACAGGACACCGACATCCGCATCCGCTCGCTGGATCTCGGACAGCTCGTCCAGTTCAGCCTTGATGGCGCTCCCTCTTACGACGGTGTGTTGGATTTGGCTAAGGCGGCCATACAAAGGATTGGCGTCAAGCACGGAATCGACATGGACATTCGAATCGAAGCTCCACCGGGCAGTGGCTTGGGAGGATCCTCGGCGTTGACGGCGGCTGTCCTCGGTTCCCTTTCGGCAACGAACGGGCATGCCTTTGGCTTCTACGATCTGGCGGAGATGAACTACCTGATCGAACGCGTGGACTTGAAGATTGCTGGCGGCAAGCAGGACCAGTATGCCACAACATTCGGCGGCTTCAACCTAATCGAATTCTACGCGGGTCGAGTCGTCGTAACACCCTTGCGGATCGACCGTGCGGTGCTAAACGACCTCGAAGCTCACTTATTGCTCTGTTACACCGGCCAAGTCCGGCCGCGGCTGGGTTTGATTGATCAGCAGGTGCGGCTCTATCAGGAGGGACGCAAAGAGACGATCGCAGGGATGCGACGGCTCCACGAGATGGTCGGCGAGATGAAGGAATCTCTGCTGACAGGCCGACTGCACCATTTCGGCGAACTGTTGCATGAGGGCTATCTCAATAAGAAACGCATGAACCCCAGCATTACAGAGGGAACCCGTGCCGATGAGCTTTACGAAACCGCGCTGCGAAATGGCGCCGTGGGAGGAAAGTTGTGCGGCGCGGGTGGCGGAGGTTACCTACTCCTCTACTGCGAGACGGGTCGGCAACATGAGGTTATCCGCGCGCTCGAAAATCTGGGCGGTCGATTTTCGAATTTCTCGTTCGAAGGGATGGGTTTGCAAGTTTGGCGAAGCAGCTCCAAGTAGAGGTGGCGGCTATCTTGGCCGGTGGAAAAGGAGAACGGCTGCGGCCAGTCGTCGCTGATCGGCCGAAGGCTCTCTCGTTGGTCGCAAGCCGACCATTTCTTGCATACCTTCTCGATCAGTTGTCCGAGACAGGCATCAGAAAGGTTGTGCTTTGCACCGGTTATCTGGCGGAAGCTGTCGAACAGGAGTTCGGCTCGCGCTACGGCCATCTCTCCCTACATTACTCACGGGAGCTTGCGCCTCTTGACACCGGAGGTGCGCTGCGTTTGGCTCTCGACCATCTTGATTCAGATCCGGCGCTGGTGCTGAACGGGGATTCATACTGCGAATTGGATTTATCGGCCTTTTCGGAGTGGCATCGCTGGAAGCGAGCTGGGGTGACCATGGCGCTGGCCTACCAGAGCGACGTGAAGCGGTTTGGCAGCGTGTCATGGAACGAGAGCGGCAGGATCAATCGATTCGACGAGAAAGGCCGTCAAGGTGGCGGGTGGATCAACGCAGGAATCTATCTCTTCTCCCGAGCCGCCGTGGAACGGATTAAGGCAGGAGATAGAATCTCTCTCGAGCGATGTTACTTTCCTCGTCTTGCGGACGAAGGCTCTCTTTTCGCGTTTCCGGGGGGGAAACAATTCATCGACATCGGCACGCCTCAATCGTATGCTGCGGCTCAAAAAATCTTTGCTGCGGCACGAACAAACGGTGCGAGAAATGGCCGACCCCACGTACTCGTAGATCGCGATGGCACGTTGGTCGTCGAACGGGGCTATCTGTCGGACCCGGCGGAGCTGGAACTGCTGCCCGGCGCCGCCGAGGCGACGGCCCGCCTGAAAGAAATAGGGCTTGGCTTGACTGTCATCACGAATCAGTCGGGCCTGGCACGAGGTTACTTCGACCGCCAACGTCTCGACTCCATACACAAGCGCCTTAGAAATTTGATGAACGACGCCGGAGCAGCACCCGACGCCATCTACTATTGTCCGCACGCACCAAGCGATAACTGCAACTGCCGTAAACCGGCGCCGGGTATGGTCTACAAAGCTGCTGCGGATCTGGGTTTTGAACCCAGACGCAGTTTCTTGATCGGAGACAAGCTGTGCGACATCGAGCTCGGCAAGGTGGTCGGGGCCACCACATTTCTAGTCGAGACAGGCTACGGAAATCAGCTTTCGAAGCATGAAAAGGCCGGCGCCGATTACGTCGTGGCCGACTTAGCAGAGGCTGCAGATGTTATTGAGAAACTAGTTGGCCCGAATTCGTCGATGTCGAGCGCGGCAACGGCTCGGTGCCCGACGACTAGCGCCGTGCATGCAAAGGAAAGGGTACGGGCGTATCTGCTCGACACCGCTGAAACCTACCGTCGGGCGGCAGAGAGCTGCACAGAGTCGGTTGCCGCTGCCGCGCGCATGATTGCCGAGTGCCTCGGGGGTGGGGGCAGGCTACTGATCTGCGGCAATGGCGGCAGCGCAGCAGATAGCCAGCACATGGCCGCTGAGTTAGTCAGCACATTGAGTAAAGAGTTTCGGCGACCAGCCTTAGCGGCGATCGCGCTGACGACGGATACATCAATCCTCACCGCTGTTGGCAACGATTTTGGATTCGCGGGCGTTTTCGCGCGTCAAGTGGAGGCATTGGGTCGTTCCGGGGACGTCTTGTTCGCCATCAGCACCAGTGGGAATTCGGAAAACGCCGTCCGCGCTGCCGAAGAGGCAAAGCGTCGCGCGCTGAGCGTAGTTGCCCTCGTCGGGCCCGCTGAGAGCCAACTCGCCAGAATCGCTGACTTCACGATTCGAGTTCCCAGCGAGGACACCCAACATATTCAGGAAGTACATCTCGCTGTGGAACACCTCGTGTGCATGTTGGTGGAAGAGGCACTGTTTGGGGAAGCGAAGGCATGAGCGAGTTTTGGCTCGACAAGAGAATAACAGTGACAGGCGGAGGTGGGTTCCTCGGAACTCATGTGGTGGAAAAGCTCCGCGAAGCCGGCGGCCAAAGAGTTTTTGTTGTTCGCAGCCAGGAATACGACCTGACGAAAGAGGATCACGTCGCGCGCCTGTTCCGTCAGCACCCTTCTGACTTGGTCATTCATCTTGCCGGACTCGTTGGTGGAATTGGCGCAAATAAGGCCCACCCGGCCGATTATTTTTATCGAAACTTGATGATGGGCGTGCTAACTCTGCATTACGCGTGGAAGTCAGGTGGGCAGAAGGTTGTTTGCGCTGGGGCCGGCTGCGGCTATCCGCAGCACGTGCCAATGCCCCTCAAGGAAGAGAACTTCTGGGATGGATTTCCTCAAAAAGAGAGCGCACCTTATTCTCTCGCCAAACGGATGCTGCACGTCCAGTCCCTTGCGTATTGGGAGCAGCATCGGTTTCCCGCAATCGTGACGATTCCCGGAAACATTTACGGTCCACACGACAATTTTGATCTCGAAAATGCTCACGTAATCCCAGCTCTTGTGCGCAAGTTCGTCGAAGCGACGGATGGTAGCGGCCGCGAGATGGTCGAAGTATGGGGGTCCGGCAAGCCAACGCGGGATTTCGTTTACGCTGGCGACGTAGCCGAAGGAATCCTGCGGGCTGCGGAAACCTATGACCGTCCCGCGCTCGTAAACCTGTCTTCGGGAAGAGAATCTAGCATCTGCGAAGTGGTCAATGCTTTAGCTGAAATCACTGGCTTTCGTGGCCAGATTGTGTGGAACCAGAGCCGTCCCGATGGGCAGAGTAGGCGACTGTTCGACGTGTCGAAGGCTGAGCGTGAGTTGGGTTTCCTGGCGCACACGACGCTGCACGCAGGCCTGCGATTGACCGTCAATTGGTATCGAGCTCATCGCGACCAAGCTCGAAATGCCGTAACGGTCGCATCAGCTTGAGAAATCTTGCGAGGCCGGAATAGGTTGAGCCTATGGAGTACAAGACTGAGACAGTGCCGGCGGGGCTGACGACCAGCGGGTCTCCCGTGGACCTGCCCGCTGACCAGGGGGCTGGACAACTCCTTCGCTGTTGGGGATCTCTCTTTCGCAGAATTCCTAACCTTCGCGGGAAGGGGAAGCTTTTGTTGGAGTGGCCAAGCCTAAGGGTTCGAAAATGGCCGTCGGAAGTCACAATTTCGGCCATCGACCGCTCAAGATTCTTCCACTGCGATTTGAACCTGTGGATCTACCGTCAACTATATTTTTGGGGTTATCTCGAACTCGATGTCGAATGGATGTGCAACCAGCTCCTTCTTCCCGGCGACATTTTTGTAGATGTCGGGGCGTGCTTCGGCTATTACGCTGTCACGTGCGCTTCACGTGTCGGACAAACCGGCCGGGTCTACGCAATTGAGCCGCAAGCGGAGATGTTCACGAAGTTAGTCGAAAATGTGGCGCGGAATGCGCTTTCCAACGTCGAAGCTGAGTGCCTCGCGATAAGCAATCGCAGGGAGACGATCGAGCTTTGTCGCCTTGCTGATTGTGGCCCGGACAACACCTCGATCTCATCCCAAGGACACCCAGTCTCCGAAGTACTGACGGTCCCGGCGTCGACACTCGACGAGTACGTCGAGCAGAAAAGGATTGGCCGCGTAACCCTCGTGAAGGCGGATGTTGAAGGTTCCGAAATGCGAGTCGTCGAAGGAGCGGTCAGACTCTTATCGCGACCTGATCCGCCCATGTGGATTTTCGAGATCAATGAAAAAACGGCGAAAGCTGCAGGGTTCCATCCTCGCGATTTTCTTTTCCTTCTCGCAGCCAAAGGATATGAATTTTATCGGGTGGTGTGGGGGCGCGTGATTCGAATCACTGATCGCATCGTACCTTGCTCACTAGACGAGATCGATTATTCGCAGTGGCAGAACCTGCTCTGCGTGGTACCCGCGGTTCACCATGACCGTCTCCTACGGATCGGCGTTGATTGACCTGTCGACACGCGACAGCAGGGCGGCGCTCCGGGGAGTGGAGGCGGTGGACGCGCATGGCGGCCGAGAACCGCTCAGCGTGTTCTGGTCCCGCTCGTTATTCTCAGCTGGAGGTATGGTTGCGGGAGGTTTGCTGTCTCTTGTAACGGGAGTTGTGTTTGCCCGCTGGTTAACGCCTGGTGGTTTCGGAACGTACTCGCTTGTCTTGATTTCCATGGCTGTCGCAGGAGGGATAGGGACATTCGGATTCGACAATTGCACAGCACGCTTTGCGGCTCTCTATCTAGGGAACGGGGAGACCTATCGAATCCGCGGTCTCATCCGGCACGGTATCGCGCGTGCTCTGCTCTTTTCGTCGGTAATCGGGATTGGTCTGTTTGCTCTGCTGCGGGCCGGAATCCTCGAGCGCACTCGACTGGCACAGGTCACACATTTCTCAATGTTGCTGCTGGTCGGGATCCCGCTTTATGCGCTGCAGTTGGTTTTGTTGCAGGCCGTGCTTGGTCTACAAGGAGTGAGGACGCGAATCCTTCTGGAGAAGATCGTTCAGCCCGTTTGCCGTCTTGCTCTTCCCTTTGCGCTGTTGGCGTGGCTGGCCGAGCCTACAGCGGCGGCCGTGTACAGCCTATTAGCCACGTCGCTGGTGCTGGATGTAGCGAGTGCACTGCTGTTGAGCCACAAGTTGCGAGGCTTGCCTGCAATTTCCGCGACCAATCCCGAAGAAAAAAGGCAATGGTTGCGCTATGCACTGCCCTTTGTCTTCTACTCAATTCAAAACTTTTTTTGGGCGGGCATGGGACTGGATGTGTTTCTGGTCGGTGCAATGACCTCGATGCGCGACGCAGGGATCTACGCAGCTGCGCTTCGCCTAGTGCCGATTCTAGCGTTGGCCCGGGGAGCGATGGATTATAGCTTCGGTCCGAGGGTCGGGGTTTTGTTCGGTCAATCCGACCTCAAAGCGATCGGGAAGCTTTATCGCAACACGTCGACCCTCGCGTTGGCATGGACGCTTCCTGTAGCCGTGATTCTGGCGGTATTCGGCCGGACAATTATGCGGAGCTTCTTCGGTGGGGGCTACGAAGCGGGCGGGATGGCCCTGGCATTCTTGGCTGCCGGGTTCGTTGTAGACAGCGCTACCGGCTGCAACACGACCTTGCTCTCGATGGCGGGCCGCTCGGGACTGGTTCTGCTGAATGGCGTGACGGGAGGCACCACCCTTCTTTTCCTTGCTTGGGTTCTGATCCCCCGCTGGGGAATTGCGGGCGCGGGATTTGCCACTGCCTGCTCAATGAGCGTTGTGAATAGCATGGCAACACTGGAAATCTGGGAAACCTATCGGCTCTCGCCATTCGGCCGCACTCCCATAAAGCTCCTCGGAGTTGGTCTCGGCGTGGCCGCTTTCGGCGTGCTTTGGAGAATCGCCGTTCTGCCGCTCATTGGACCCGGCACGGCGAGCCTAGCGGTCAGTGCAAGCGTGATCGTGTTTGCATACTTGGTCCTTGTGCTCGCCGTGACAGGAAGCTTTCGCGCCCTTTTCATCGCCGAGGATGGACAGGCAACATGCCAGGGACCTCACGTCTCATCCGGCTTTTAGAGCGAACCGCAACAAGACGAGTACGCTGAGCCCAGATGGCCAAGTACATCCTCTGCTTAGTTCGGGTTACGTTAACAGGATAAGATGTCTACTACCTCATTCCACGCCGGCGCAAGAATCCCCCAGGGCGCGCGGGCAGCCGTCGGCGTGGCCATAGGCGCGGCCGCCGCAGGAATTGCTGCGCTAGCGGTGGCCGAAACCTGGGCTGCGGCCTTCCTAGTTGCGGCCGTGTGCTTCACTTTCGCAGCGATTGAGAGTCAGGTCTTCGTCCTAATGTTACTGTTTCTCCTACCGCTTGACTTCGTTCCCAGGTCGGAGTTTGTCTTCACCGATCTCGGGCTTGCGGCCCACTCTTTTGTTGTCGTGGGTTTTTTCGCCGGATGTATCGTAAGGGGAGAGCTTGATTGGCGGAAAACCCTTCGGTCGCCGATCACTCGCGCCTCAATACTCTTCCTCGCCGCCGTGGGTGTCTCAGTCGTTTTCGGTGCTGAGGGCATGACGCACGAGGGGCTGCGCGGCATTTATTACATCGCCAGCTTCATCGGTTTCTATTTGATCATGGTGTTTTGGCTGAGCAACAAGGAGCGACTCCGCAAGGCAGCCTTCGTCCTGCTGGCATCAACCGTTGTGGCCGCCGCATTCGGTATCTTTCAAGCCGCAGTGGGTGGCTATACCTCTTTGTGGACCACTCTTTATCCCGCCGCTGCAGAGCTGCAGCCGTGGGAATCCAGGCCACCTTCATTCTTCGGGCACGAGAACACGTTCGCGGGCTATCTCGTTTTGATGCTGCCCTTCGCCTTGGCCTGCTACGTGCTTTCTCCGGTTAGGAAGTGGAAGAGACTTGCAACGTGGACGCTGGCACTAGGCTGCCCTGCGCTGTTGCTCACGCAAAGCCGGGGTGGCTTGATCGCATTTGTGTGCGTGCTCGTTTTCGCCGTTTTCTACTTCGTCAGAAGCAGACGCCGACAAGCTCTTCTCATCCTGGGAACCGGGGCGCTGGCGGTGGGCGTGTACCTGGTAATCAAGCTTCTGAGCCCAGCGCGTGCGGATGTGGGCAGCGACATGAGCGTTTGGTCTCGATTGTTGCTCTGGGGCGTCGCGTGGCAATTGTTCCTGAGTTCTCCAGTTCACGGGATCGGATTTGGCGCGTTTCCGAATACGTATGGTCTGTACCTTCCCAGCAGCCTAGGGATCGGAACGGGCCTGGAAGCTCACAACATTTACTTCGAGCTGTTAGGCGAAACCGGAGTGCTCGGCCTCGCCGCCGTGCTTTATCTCTTCGGCCGAGCAGCCTATCAATCGCTCGTGATTCCCAAATCGGCAGACTGGTTCGACCGCGCGATCGTCTTTGGAGCAGCCGGGGCCATCTTGGCCAACTTCGTCCACTCGATGTTCGAACAGGACGTGCTGTGGGCGGCGCAAGGCGGAACGCTCTTCTGGACGTGGCTGGCCATGCTGGTCGCATCTGGGAATTTGCGAAGCGCCGTGCCGTGTGTGCCTTCCGTCGGAATTACCAGCCCGGCGGTTTCGCAAGGATATTGAGGCCTTGTTCGGCCCTGGCTCTGACGCGTCCAGAGTTAGTTGGAGCGGCACGGAAGAAAACAACGTTAGCATGAGCTCGTCTCCCAGAAAACTTGTCTCTATCGTTACCCCATCGTTCAACCAAGCGAAGTTCTTGGAAGAGACCTTACGGTCCGTCTATCTGCAGAACTATCGACCTATTCAGCACATTGTGATTGACGGTGGTTCGGTGGACGACTCGGTGGCGATTCTGGATCGTTGCTCGAAAGCTTTCGGAGGAGCTGACTACCGGCTTGAGTGGATCTCCGAGCGCGATCAAGGCATGGCGCATGCGCTGGGTAAAGGATTCGGTCGAGCGACGGGCGAATATGTCGGATGGCTGAATTCCGATGACGTCTATTTCGACCGACACGTCGTCGAGACCGCCGCCCGTGAATTGGAGAATCACACCGATGCCGACGTCGTTTACGGCGACGTCGCGCTGATATCCGAGAATAGCGGATTGTGGATGGTCTGGTGCTTCCCGAACTTCCGATACGAGCGAGCGTTACGTGGCTACATCATCCCGCAGCCAACTGTTTTCTTTCGAAGTCCGGTCGTTAAGCGGCATCCGATTGGCGATTTGCCTGTCGAGGGAGTAGATCACGCCTACTGGCTCGAAATTGGCCGGGATCAAAGGTTCCGGCATGTGCGCCGCGTACAAGCCGCTGATCGCGATCATCGCGGGCGCCTGACAAACGCATGGTCTGATTCGCTGGAGAAGAAAAAAAAGGAACTGCGAGAACGATACGGCCGAGGCTATAGCCCGACGTTGCTTGATCGCATAAAAGACACTCTTGTTCGCGTTCTATTGCGCTTTAGGGGCTCGATCTATCTTGCGCGAATTCTCTTCAAGAAGCAGCTCGAAAGCGAGGTGGCATTTCCTCTCTGGGTGGACAGCCGTCGGAAGGTCATCCACAGGCAGTTCACAATGCGCATCGGACACCGCCCAGATCTGGGTCCCACCCCGGCCGGTCGCCGAATGCACGCTGGTCTTGCTGCTCGAGAACGATCGTAAGAACAGGTTTCGGAAATGCGCCGACACGGGACTCCCCTCCCTTCGGAGGGTCGCTACAGTGAGATGGAGCACAGGTTTCGAATGCTCCTTTGGAGGATACGTGACTTTACTCTAGCGATCGTGGGCAAGGTTCCTTGGAACTGTGTGCGCGTCCTTCTGTACCGTCGCGTCTTCGGGATGCAGATCGGTAAGGGAGCACGAATCGAAGGAGACTGCATTATATGGGGACCTAAGAGAATCACGATCGGTTCCGGTTCGGTCGTCAATCAGGGGGTCATCCTGGACGGCAGATATCCGTTGACGATCGGAGACCACGTAAGTATTTCGATTCAATCCGTGATCCTTACTCTCGAGCACGATTTGACAGCCCTGAACTTCCGCGCGGTCGGTGCGCCTGTTTCCATAGGTGATCGGGCATTCGTCGGGACGAGAGCTTTGATCTTGCCCGGCGTGTCGATTGGCGAAAATGCCGCAGTGGCCGCTGGCGCCGTTGTTACGACTAATGTCCCTGCGGCGACCATTGTCGGCGGAGTGCCCGCGCGTCCGATAGGCAACAGGCCTGTAAGCCTAAAGTACCACTTGGGCACGTAAACCTGAGCTGGCTTTGTTGACTCCGCCGAGAGAAAGGTGAGGGATTTGCCCGGAAATCAGTGTCGATGTCTTCCGGCTTCGTTACCGCAGGTGCCTTGAGTGGCCCTTTGACGAAGCAGTTGCTTGGCGGGTGGCAACCCGCCGTCAGTTTACGCAGCGGGTTAGAAGCATGCTACGAACACATCGCCCGCCGCTTGGCGGAAGATCGGACGCTGGTGCGGACCCAGTGAAGTTTTGACCACCGACAACGTTCCCAGCCCGTGGACGTGAGGCGGAGGCCATATTGCACCGTAGAATATCGATTGAGCTTCTAAATTCGAATTTCTGCACGACAAGCCCGTTCAAGCGATGAGATTGTTGCTCGTTTCACATTCCTTTCCGCTACCCGCGCACGACGGTGGCAGGATCGGGTTTTTCAATAGCGTCAAATATCTTGCTCGGACGCATCAGGTCGGCGTCGTGTGCTTAGCGGAGCATTCCGAAGAGGCACCGGTTGCAGAACTCGAGAGGCATTGCAGTTTTGTGCGCGTATTCAGACGTAAGCCGGGTGGGGACTCGCTTCGTCTCATTCGTGGAATCGTTTTGGATCCGCCCGGTGCATTGGCTAAGTATTCGTACCCAGCAGCAGGGCAGCTAATCAGAGACGCTGTAAGGGCCTTCCGACCAGACATCGTCGAGTTTCACCATCTACACACTGCGATTTACCAACAGTTCTCCCAGGGTGTGCTCACGGTACTGCGTGAGCACAATGTGGAATACAAGGTGTGGGAGAGATATGCCGGGAACGCTTCGGGCTGGGTGGAGAAGCGCTACACGAAGTGGACCACGCCGCGTATGCGCAGGTATGAAGCGGAAGCGGCTTTGCGATTCGACCGTTGCGTCGTAGTAAGTCCAGCGGACGCTGAATGGCTTCGCGCAGTCGCGCCTGCCGCGAGGATCGAAGTGATTCCCTCGGGAGTCGATACAGAGTATTTCTTTCCTTTCGTAGGGATGCCGGAAGAGGCGTTCTCCATGACCATCACGGGAAGCTTTGCGTGGGGTCCAAAACAACAGAGTTTGTGGAGCCTGCTGACCAAGGTCTTTCCGAAAATCAAAGCTAAGGTGCCGGAAGCAACGTTGTACGTCGTGGGAAAAGGCATGCCGGAGGAACTTCAACGATTAGGGGCAACGATCCCGGGTGTCAAGATCACGGGGCCGCTACTGGATGTGAGGCCGTACATTGCCCGGTCCGCGCTGCTGATCAATTACCTGGAGAGCGGCGGGGGAATCGCACTGAAAGTTCTCGAGGCGATGGCGATGCGGAAACCTGTGCTGTCAAACTCGCTCGGATGCGAAGGAATTCCCATGACGCATGGGCAAGATCTTTGTGTCGCCGATGGGCCGGAAGTATTTGCCACGGCTGCTGCTCGGCTCCTGAGAGACGAATCCGAGCGGCGAAGGCTCGCGGCGAGCGGCTACCAAAGGGTATTACAGGAATATAGCTGGCACGTGATCGCTGGCCGACTTGAGAGCGTTTATGAGACGTTGCTGGAGACAAGAAGAGCTCTTTGGGCGGCAAGGCAGTCAGCACAGTCCGGGCTGGAGAAGAAGGATGGACACGCGGCGGATTGAGCGGGAGCGCGAGTTCCACAATAGTCTGGCCGACGCAGATTTCGGCAAGCGGCGAATGATCGATCGGCTCTCGCGGACGTTCTATAGCAAGGTCGAAGGAAGCCCGCTGTGGGGGCCGGTGTGGTCCCAAGTGGATTTATCCGGGAAGCGGGTTCTGGACTACGGTTGCGGGAATGGGGGATTTAGTTTTCTGCTCGCGAGCAAAGGTGCGCTGGTCGAGGGAATAGACATCTCCGAATCATTAGTGGAGATTGCCAGACGAACGATTGCCTGTGGTATTCCTGCACCTAAATTTTCAGTAAGAGACGCGCAAGCAACGGGCTTTCCGGACGCGTCGTTTGATTATGTGTGCGGGAATGGGATTCTGCATCACTTGGAGCTGGAGAAGGCATACCCTGAGATCGCACGAGTACTCAAACCCGGCGGAAGAGCCTTCTTCATGGAGCCTCTGGAGCACCATCCGCTGTTGGTGCTCTTGAGAAAGGCGACGCCGGCAGCTCGTTCAGTTGACGAAAAACCGATGACCTTGGACGCGATTGATATGGCGGGGCGGTTTTTCAGCAACGTGAAGCATACGGAGCACTTTCTATTTGCTGTGGCGGCGGCTCCCGTTCATTTAGCGAGCAATGAGTTCGCGTGTTGGGCAATCAAGGGATTGGATTGGATCGACCGCGGAGTGTTCAAAGCATTCCCGAGACTTAGCCGATATGCTTGGCTGAGCATGCTGGAGTTCGGGAAGTTCTAGCGATACCAATCAAGAAATGAAAATCCTATACATCGTGCCCTTCGTGCCGTGGGAAGTCAGGGTGCGGTCCTTCAACCTGATTCCCCGCTTGGCGCGGCATCACGACATCCATCTCGTGTGTGTTTCAAGCACCGAGCCATCACTGGATCAGGCGGCTTGGCTGCGCCGATATTGTCAGGAAGTGATCCACATCAAGCACAACGCGTTCAAGGCGACGGCACAATGCGCGGTTGCGCTGCCCACGAAAACGCCGCTCCGAATGGCGTACTGCCGGTCGAAGAACGCGCGAAAAGCGGTACGGCGACTCTGCGAAGAGGTGCGACCGGATTTGGTGTATGTCGAGAGATGGAGAGCGCTGGAATTGCTGCCGGCGCAGTTAGACGCTCCGCTCGTGTGCGACCCGACAGATTCTATGACCCTGTACAACCGGAGGCTCATGGACGCGGGGACATGGTGGGAGCGGCTTCTTGGTTGGGAGGAGTGCAAGAAATTCTCCGAGTTCGAAGGAAAGTTGGCGCGACGCGCAAACGTGTGCGTGTTTTGTTCGCGCGTCGACATGGATTGCGTGAAGCAACAGGCACCGATGGCGAGGTTCGAATTGGTGCCGAACGGGGTAGATTGCAGACACTACTCCTTCAAGGACGAGAGCGAGGAAGAGCCAAACACGGTTATTTTCACGGGCAGCTTCAAATACCGACCGAACCGACGAGCGGTGGAGTTCTTCTTGGACAACATTTTCCCGCTGATACGAAAGGAAGTGCAGCGGGCGAGGTTCTTGGCGATCGGGAATGGAGCGAGCAAAGCGTTGGCCCGTTATCGGACAAGAGACGGTTTCGAGGCGATGGATTTCGTGCCAACCTTGCGCCCCTATATCGCGCGGGCAACCGTGGCAGTAGCGCCCTTGACGGTGGGGTCGGGGGTAACCAACAAAATAGGCGAAGGATTCGCGGTGGGAACTCCGATGGTCGCGACACCTCTCGCGTGCGGAGACCTCCCCGTGAGGAGCGGAGAACACTTGTTGATCGGACGCGACGCGACGGAGTTCGCGGAACATGTGATCACGTTGCTGAAGGACATCACAATGCGGAGACAGCTGGCGGTGAGCGCGCGGCGATTGGTTGAGGAGAAGTATGACTGGGAAATTGTGGCGCGAAAGATGGGAAACGTGATGTACCGGGCAGCGGGTGCAGGAGTCGATGAAAGCAGTGAGCGGAAGTTTGAGACCGTTTAAGTCCGCTCTCGTGTTTTCCATTTTCCAAGAGGAGTTGTCGGACCAGATTGTTCTCTCCGAACGCCGTGGCGACTTCACAAGAACTTCAGACAGTTAGATGCCTCGAAAGGTGAAAGCGAACGGTTTCAAGTCGACATGCTGGGCATGACCGCCGTCTCATCGAATCCCTGAAACTTTCAATCAAGATTTGTCGAGGAATGTTGAACAGACCTCCAAGCGAGCCTGGAAACTTGTGATCCTGCGCCTCAAGCTGTTCCGGCTGCTGCAGAAGATCGGGATTTGCGCCCTTTCCCCTGTGGCCTTCTATGTCGGCTGGTGGGGCTGGAAGGAACTCTGCAGCTATTTGGATCGGCCGGCGCTGTATTCGCCGCACGGCCACCTGAGCCATCTGCTGATTGGCGCGCTTGTATGGGCCTTTGTATCGGAACACTACAAGGTCACGAGCTTTGATGAGCTGTTTCGCGAACGCACGGGGGCCCGCGCGGCTTCCTCCGCCTGCATCGCCACATTTTTCATTGTCCTCACAACATTGTATTTCAGCCGAAACACGTTGTTTCCCAGAGGGCTGGTGGTTTGCGACATAATCATTCTGTTGATTCTCACGGTTTTCCTGCACGCTCTTTTCCGCATCCTTTACAAAAGCGGTGCGCATCTGGCCAAACCTGTTCGCTTGCTGGTGGTCGGTGCGGACCAATTCGCGAGCGATTCCGCAGCCCGATTGCGGCGCCTGTCGTTTGCTCCCTGTGAAGTCGGGGGATACGTTCGTTTGCCAGGGCAGAATGCTTCGGTCCGGGGCGCCCGCGTCTACGAATTTGAACAACTGAGCGTTCTGAACCCCGGTCATGGATTTGACGAGGCGGTGATCGCAATTGACGCATCTCAATTCCCGCAAATGCCGAAGATAATCCGTTCGCTCAACCATCTCTGTCTTCCGGCGCGCGCGATCATGGATCTGGGGGAAGGAATCGTTGTCAGAGAGAAACTCTTTCAGCTGGGCAGCATGCAGATGCTGGACCTGGCGGCGACGCCAAGGGAGTCCCTCGACTACGCAGTGCTCAAACGGGCTTTTGACATTGCTTTCTCGTTCCTCGTGCTGTTGCTTACCTCACCTCTGTTCGCCTTGATTGCGGCACTTGTCAAGATAACCTCGCCGGGTCCCGTGTTCTTTGTCCAAGAGAGAGTGGGGCTGAACGGAAATCCTTTCCCAATGTATAAATTCCGAACCATGCGTGCGTCAGATGAATCGGAGAGTGATACGCGCTGGACGACGAACAGCGACCCTCGTAGAACGCCGTTCGGCGCGTTCTTGAGGAGTACGAGTCTCGACGAGCTGCCGCAGTTCATCAATGTTCTAAAGGGGGACATGAGTGTCGTTGGCCCAAGACCCGAGCGGCCTCACTTTGTACACAAGTTCTTGCAGGAAGTGGCTCGATACAACAATCGCCATGCGCTCAAGGTTGGAA
>Ga0335081_10004893_pt1 | contig 21176 bp, 15 predicted proteins | sample Lox_Sample_35_FD_206713 | JGI IMG/M metagenome (GOLD analysis project Ga0335081, IMG submission 206713) | Soil microbial communities from Loxahatchee National Wildlife Refuge, Florida, United States - Lox_Sample_3.5 | ecosystem: Environmental > Terrestrial > Soil > Wetlands | place: USA... | reverse complement strand
TCACGAGCGCCGTGCGGATCGGGCTCCTGTCCTCGGCATAGTCCGACTGGATCTGGTGCAGCGCCGCGAGGAACTTCTTGAACGGGCCGCCGGGGAGCGGGTTGCGCGCGGCTTCCGTCTCGCTCTTCGCGAAGGCGTCGAGGCCGCGCGCCTGGTACACCCGCTCGGCCTCGTCGGAGAAGATGACCGCGTCGCCGTCGAAGGCGATCCGCAGCTCGTCGGTCTCGTTCTTGTAGATCGAGGGAAAGATCGTCGCCGCCGCGTAGCCGTCGTCGAGCGCGCGCTTGACGTCTTCGGTGTCCGCGGAGAGGAACAGATGCGAGCCGAAGGCCGGGACGTAACGCGAGGTGGGCTCCCCCTTGGTGAAAGCGGCCCGGCTGATGTCGAGCCCGTAGTGCTTGATCGAGTTGAACACGCGCAGCCCCGTGTCGGCCGAGTTGCGCGAGAGCAGGATCACCTCGACGTACTGCTTGTCGGGACGGTTGAGACGCAGGAGCTTCTTCACCAGCGTGAACGCCGGACCGGGGGCGAGCAGCTCGTCCTCGTGCGCGATCTGGTAGCGCTGGTAGGCCTCCACGCCCTGCTCGGTGAAAATGCGGTGGCTCTCCGAAAGATCGAACAGCGCGCGCGAGCTGATCGCCACCACCAGCTTGTCGGCGAGCGTCGGCTTGGCCATGCGCCATCTTAGCAGGCGTGAACCGGCGCGTCGCTCTCGCCAGACCGTGCACGTGCGAATGAATGCGCACCTACGACGGCGCGCAGAACACCGGTCCTTCCTCCTGCCAGCCGGCGGCCGAGCGCATGGCTTGCGCCTCCGCCGGGTCGACGACGTAGCGGTGACGCACCTGAGTGACATCGCTCCCCGGGCGGAAGAAGCGGAGCACCGGCGAGGTACCCTGCGCGCACACTCCGGCGTTGGGAACGAGCGTGCGGAAGGCCGTTCCCTCATAGAGCCAGTAGGGATTGGCCGCGACGATCGCGCACTCCTGCGCGTCGGCGGTGAAAAAGTGCGAATTCGGACCGATGTTCGGCGTTCCGGTGAAGCGGCACACCGGCAGCGTTCCCGGTGCATCGTCGGCGGCCAACCAGGCGTGGAAATGGAATCCCGTGCGCTGCCACAGGCCGCTCGCGTCGAGCGCCGCCGCCTCGTCCGGCGAAGCGGTCAGGAAATAATGCTCGGCCGGCGGATAGACGAATTCGACGACGTCGGCGTCCGCGGGCGGCAGCGCAGCGCTCGCCGCACCGGAGCCGACGATCGACAGGATCGCGAGATCGGCGAGCTGCGGCGCATCGACGACGAGGTTCGCGGGACGGCTCCCGAGCCCTCCTGGCGTGAAGAAGAACGTGAGCGTGCAGGGGGCGCCGGGCTCGATCGGCTTGTCGACGCGACATGTGCCCGTCGCCCTGTAGTCGTAGGCGGCAGGACCGTTCAGTACCAGAGCGCTGGGGATGAGCGTCTCGGGTCCGGCGTTGATCAGCGACACCGTAATGCCCGGCGATGACGTGCCGACCGGCTGCGGCGGAAACGCGAGCGGCGCGGGCGCGAAGGAGAGCGACGCCGTTCCGGCTTCGGCGTCGACGCCACGCCCGTAGAAGGCGATCAGCACTTGCGGATCCTCGCTGGTGTTGGAGAGCCACACGCCGCCCGACGTCTGCCCCGTCGAAAGCGGCGCAAAGGTCACGGTGAGGCCGCAGGCGGCTCCCGGCGCAAGTGTGAGGCCCGCGGCGCACCCCGTCGCGATCCGCCACGCCGCGCTCGTGGCCGGATCGATCGACACGGCGGTGAACGACCACGGCGCGTTGCCGCAGTTGCTGATCGCGACCTCCGCCAACGTGCTGCTGCCGACGGAGCGATTGCCGAAGAGAAGCGTCTGCTCGCTCGCGCACAATCGACCCTGCGCCGCCGCACCGCAGGTCCAGGCCGCGAGAGCAAAAAGGACGAGGCAGCGTTTCGTCGTTCTAAGCCTCGGTGGGCGCCCGCTCAGGCGGCGCGCCGCATGCCCTCGCCCAGCTCCGCGAAGACCGCGCGCACCTGCTCGACCGCCCAGTCGATCTCCGGTTGCGCGATCGTGAGCGGCGGGGCAAACCGCACCACCGTCCCGTGCGTGTCCTTCGACACGAGTCCACGCGCGAGCAACCGGTCGACCACGGCGCGCGCGGTCGTCCGACGCGCATCGACCTCGAGCCCGACGAACAGTCCCTTGCCGCGGATGTCGCGAATGAGCGGGCTCTTCACCGTGCGCAACTGACGCAGCAGGTCGTCGCCCATCTGGGCCGAGCGCTCGATGAGCCCCTCGTCGAAAAGCACGTCCAGCGCTTCGAGGCCAACGGCCGCGGCGAGCGGATTGCCGCCGAAGGTGCTGCCGTGATCGCCGGGCCCGAACACCTGCATCAGCTCGTCGGTTGCGACGAACGCGGAAACGGGCAGCATGCCGCCGCCGAGCGCCTTGCCCAGCATGAGCCCGTCGGGACGCACCTGCTCGTGCTCGCAGGCGAGGAACCGGCCGGTGCGGCCCATGCCGGTCTGGATCTCGTCAACCAACAGAAGCACACCCCGGCTGCGGCAGATGCGCGCCGCTTCCGCGAGATAACCCTCCGGCGGCACGACGATCCCGCCCTCGCCCTGGATCGGCTCGACGAGGAACGCAGCCGTGCTCGGGGTTATCGCCGCTTCGAGCGCCGCCGCATCGCCGAAGGGCACGAGCCTGAACCCGGGCGCGAATGGTCCGAAGCCGTCGCTATACTGGGGATCGGACGAGAAGCCGACGATGGTGATCGAGCGGCCGTGGAAGTTGTTCTCGCAGGCGATGATCTCCGCCCGGCCTTCGGCGATGCCCTTGACCCGATAGCCCCATTTGCGCGCGGCCTTGAGGCCGGTTTCCACCGCCTCGAGCCCGGTGTTGACCGGTAGCGCGCGATCGAGACCCGTCAGCCGGGTCAGTCGCTCGAGGAAAGCGGGAAGCCGGTCGGTGTGCACGGCGCGCGAGGTCACGGCAAGCCGCTGCGCCTGCGCGATCAGCGCCTGCACGACGCGCGGGTGGGCATGCCCGTGGCTCACCGCCGAATAGGCGGAGAGCATGTCCAGGTAGCGGCGCCCGTGCTCGTCCCACAGCCATACGCCTTCGCCGTGCGACATCACGACGGGCAGCGGCTCGTAATTGAACGCGCCATGGCGACGCTCGCTGTCGATCAAAGGCGACGCGGTCCCGCGCAGGCCCAGCGGTGCGTCGACGGCCGCGCGGTTGGAACGAATTCTGATCTTCATGCTGACCTCCTTCGACCGACGTGTGCCCGGCCTTCAAGCCATGGGAGCTTCTAGCGCCGCGCTCCTCGTGAGAGCGCAACGACGATCGCAAATTAACCGGATGGCGAAACGACCGAAGCGGGATCCCGATGGCGCGGGACGCCACGCCAGTCAGATGCGAAGCGGGAATCTACTTCGCCACGACATGAGTTTCATTTTACTCCGCGCCGCGAAGCGATGGTGTTGCAGTGCAAAACGGACGCTGTACTCGACAGGGCCAACCGGTCGCCGCTATTGCACCTTCCGTCTATTCCACTTTGCGTCGATCTACTGCACGTTCCATCTTGCGCCGATACGCTCGATGATGCCCTCACCGCGGAGCTTCGCGAGCGCATCATCGATCGTCGCGAGCAGCGTCGCGTCGCCCTTGCGCATCGCGATGGCGACTTCGGCGGTGAGCTGCGGCACGTAGGTTGGGACGAGACGGGCCCGCAGGCTCGTGCTCCGTAAGAGCTGATAGGCAAAGACCGGTGCGTCGCCGAGCGCGGCTCCGAGCCGGCCCTCGCTCACCGCGCGCAGCAGCTCGGCAATCGAAGGATAGAGCTTCGGTTCCGAATCCGCGGCGCGCTGCGCGAACTCGGCGTACACCGTGCCAGCCTGCGCGCCGAGAACTTTGCCCTTGAGTTCGGCGAGCGAGCGGTACGGCGTCGCGTCGTCGATGCCGACGACCAGCCCCTCGCGATAGGCGAACACCGGATCGCTGAAGTCCACCAGCGCGCGGCGCGGCGCCGTGATGAGCATGGCGGCACCGATGAGATCGATGCGCTGGTCCGAGAGCATCGGAATCAACGAGCCGAACGCCGCTGGCTCGAAGCTCACCGCGAATCCCGCTTGGGCGCCGATGAAGCGCACGACGTCGGCCATCGCGCCCTGAATCGTATGACTCTCGGGATCCAGGTAGGTGAACGGGATGCCAGTAGGCGTCACGCCGACTTTGTACGTCGGCGTCTCGCCGCGCGCAGGCAGCACGACGCCGAGCGTGGCACCGCAAATAAGACCGATCGAACGCCTGCGATTCATCGTCTCTCGCGAGGGCCGCCGCTTCCGAGACGGCGCATCATACCGGGCGCCGCCGCCTCGGGGAAGCGGCTCGTACCCAACATGGTCCCTAACGGACGCCGGCGAAGCGCACCACAGCGCGAATCCGAAGCGGATGGAAATCCAACACCGCTCCGCAAGCGCTGCGCGTCAGGCGGCCAGCGCAAGTGCCGCGACTGATTTCGTGCCGGAAGAAGTTTGGCGCGCTGGAATCGCGAGTCCCGCGGTGGCGGCGCGTCATCAGCGAGGCGGGCCGGTGCCGCGATCGGATACGGGTCGCTCGAGCGAGTCCCGTTGCACGGCGACGACGCCGTCGATCGATAGGAGGTCAGCGATCCGGTTCGCCGGCAGGGTCATCGCCACGCCTCCGTAGATCGTGCGAAAAGATTCGCGCACGCTCGCCTCCGGGATGCGGTGCCTCACGCGGTCGAGCACCTTGGCCTCGTAGATGGCGGCGTAGCGGTTGTAGGCGTTGACCGCCGCCTGGTTTTGCGCGAGCTTCACTCCGGTCTTCTCAGGGCTCGTCGCCGCCAATCCGGGAACGTCGCCCTGGTAGTTCATCACCGGGTCGTAGTCGAGCTTGACGAGGACCTGGACTGGCGTGGAGTCCGTCCTGCCGAGGAGAGCAGGGTCGGAGTGTGCGGCCGAGCCCGGGTGCGATCTCTCCATCTTCATCGCGAAGCTGCTGCTCTGCTCGGGCTGTGTCGGTGCGAGGACGAGACTTGTCGCGCCCAGGCCTGCGACGGGAAGGCACAGCGCGGCGGCGACAAGAGGGCGCACAGCGCCAATGTAACGCAACCGGAAGCGGAATGAAAAAGGGGCCGCCTTGCGGCGGCCCCGATTCGTCATGACGAGGACAGGCCTACTTGGTGACCGTGAGCGTCTGCGTGACTTCGGTCACGCCTGGCGTCACGTCGGACGTCATGCCGGCCACGGACTTGTACGTGCCCGCCTTCTTGCTCGAGGCGTCGAAGGTGATGGTCTGCGACCCGCCTGGGGTCGGCGGGGCGGTCGTGACGCGGAACTCGCTGCCGTTCGCCGGGCCGGGTCCCGGGATGTTCAAGCCGCTCGTCCCGTCGCGATTCTCCGCGCCCCAGTTGATCCCCGAACCGGGGTCACCGGCGCCCGAGTTGGCCGTACCGTACGAGAGCGTGATCTGCTCGCTCGAAGGACCCGTTCCCGCAGCGCCACCGGAGAGCTGCAACCAGATCTCACCGGTATGGGTGTTCGTATCGCTGAAGTTCTTGACTTGCTCGTAGTCGATGACCAGCCAGTTGTTCGACCCGTCTCCAAGTACGCCGATGCGCATCGCGCCGCCCGCAGGCGGATTCATGTCGTTCCAGAACAGCGCGATCACGTTGTTGGGCCGGGCCGGGTTCGGGAAGGTCTGCGGGACGTAGACGATATCGGTCGCGTCGCCGCCCCCGATGACGACATAGCCGTTCGACACGACCCCGATCCTCGAATACGCTTCTCCCCCGAAGTAGAACGTCGGCACGTTGAAGTTCGTGATCGTGTCATCGCCCACGCCCGCGATTGGAGTAATGCTCGGAAACAGCGAGAGCGGCAGATATCCCCCGGCCGGCCCTCCGCCCGTGATGTCCGTGATCGATGCGATCGTGGGTGCGAGCGCCGGCGTAAGCGCGCCGCTCCACTCGACGCCGTTGTTGTTCTTGATCGCCGATGCCGGCGCCGAGATGTTCGTGAAGTTGAGCGCGTTCGTATTCTGGCCCGTGACCGTCAGATCGACGTTGGCCGCGACGCTCGCGAGGTTGGTCACCGTGGCCGCACAGTGCGACACCCCGCCCTTGGCCGAGAACGTCGTCGGCGCGCAGGTGTGCACCAGCGTCACGACGCCCTGCTGCTTGAAGAACGCGACCGGGATCGTCACCGGGTTGAAGCCTGCTTTTTTCGGATCGAGCGTGATCCGCCCGAAGTACTGCCCATCGGGAAGATCGGGGGCGCTGATCGTGATCCAGATGTCGGTGGTCCCCTTCTTTGAGAGGCTGATCTTGTTGTCCGTGCTCGGGCCCTTGTTGCTGGGATCCTTGTCGGAGACGAAGATGGTCGCTCCGTCCGGTGCGACCGTCGACACGGTGAGGGTCTGGTCCTTGCCGCTGACGTTGATCGCCGTCCGCTTGGTCGTAATCTGGCCGGTCATCGTCGGCGCGTTCACGCTGGCGATGTTGAGGTCGATCCGGTGCAGCGGATCGTTCATGGACGCGAAGAAGTCATCGTAGCTCTCGTCGAACACCAGCGTCGGATTCACCGCCAGGTCGGCGCGGATCGAGCCCGAGCCGGCGTCGAACGGATCGAACGGCGTGGCGCCATCCTCCTTGACCACGTCCTGTACCGCCGAGGTCATCAACGCGGACTTGATCATCGCGGGCGTCCACGTCGGGTGCGCCGCCTTGATCAGCGCCGAGATGCCAGCCGCGTGCGGGCCCGACATCGACGTGCCGGCGATCGCCTGGAAGAAGAGACCGGAAGGGCCGTTCGTCGGCGTCGTCTGGTCGGGCTGCGGCGTCATGCCCTCGAGCACCTGGATGCCCGGCGCGGTGATGTCCGGCTTGATGAAGTCGTCTTGCGGGCCGCGCGACGAGAACGCGGCCATCACGTCGCCCTGCGTGACGCTCGGCGTACCCTGCGCCCAGCTGGCTTTCACGTTGGTGTGCGAGTTGACGAAGGCGAGCAGAGCGTCCGACGGGCCGTTGACGTGCACCGCGGGCAGCCAGTGGTTGTCGGTCTCGACGTCCATGTTGATCGGGTTGTAGAGAACCATTCCCGCCGCGCCGCCTGCGGCGACGTTGAAGCCCTTGTCGACGCGGGCGTTCGTGCCGCGCTGGCAGAGAACGACCTTGCCGGTCGCCGTGCTCGGGGCGAGCTCCGTTTGGCAGAGGGCGTCCTCGCCGGGAAGGCTCTGCGCGAGCGCGACCGGGGTCGAGCCGATGCCGTTGGTGATGGTCACGCCGGGCATGTCGAAGGTCGCGCCGCCGTCGGCGGTGAGATGCAGTGTCGTCGTGAAGAAGCGGTTCGAGGTCGACGCCCCGACGGTCGTCACCCACGGACCGCCGTGATCCGTGGTGCCCGGGCCCGGGCCGCTGTTGCCGGCGGAGGCGTTGACCGAGATCCCCGCGTGGAACGCGTCGAGAAACGCGAGCTCGACGGGATCGGTGTAGGGGTTCCTTCCGCCGGAGATCGAGAAGTTGATCACGTCGACGTCGTCGAGGATGGCCTGCTGCACGGCGGCGACGGAGTCGGAATTGAAGCAGCCTTGCGACAAGCAGACGCGGTACATGATGACCCGCGCGCCGGGCGCCATGCCGCTGATCGGACCGCGATCGACGCCGTAGAGCGGGGCCGAATTGACGCGGTCCCCGGCCGCGATCGACGAGGTGTGCGTGCCGTGCCCCTCGGGGTCCCGCGGCGAGCAGATCCCCGTCGTGTCATTGCAGAATTCCTGTCCGTCGGAGCCTATGACTGCCATGTAGGTCTGCGTAAACGCGTACGCACCGACCAGCTTCCGGTTGCAGGCAAACGTCGGACCGAGGTGCGCGACGTCGCTGCCGTCGCCGAACTGGCAGCCGTACGGGCCGCCCGGAGGCGGGGGCAAGCCGTTGTTCGCGAACAGCGGATGCTCGGGCCAGATGCCCGTGTCGATCACGCCGATGACCACACCCGATGCAGCCTGGTCCTCCCCGCCGAGCGATGGCCAGACGTTTGCGGCGCCGGTGAATATCGGCTCGGCACCGGTCAACGGCGCGGCGCTCGGTTGCTCGAGGCTGTCCTGCTGGACGGCGGCGACCCCCGGGATGCCAAGCAACGTCGCTACCCTGTTGGCGGGGATCTGCGCCTTCACGCCGCCATACGCGGTCGTGAACGCCTGACCGATCTTCGCGTTCGGCACGGCGGATTTCACCGCTGCGCTGATCTTGTTCGACACCGCGGCCGCATACTGCTCGTACGCGCTCACGGCGGGCTTGTTGTCCTTGAGCTTCTTGCCGGTGACCGAGGGATTCGTCGCGGCCAATCCCTTGACGTTGCCGGCGTACGAAGCGGTCGGATCGTAGTCGTACTTGAGCAGAACGTTGACGGGCGTCGAATCCGTCCGGCCCAGCAGTGCCGGATCGGTTTGCGCGAGCGCGCCCGACGTAGACTTCGGTCGGGAGTATGTCGAGTCCGGCGTAAGCGGCGTCGCGGTAAGCGGGCCCGCTTCGACCGCCGGTGCGATTCCCAGCAGCGACGCGAGCAGCGCCGCTACCGACTTGGTTAGCCTCATGGTTTTCCTCCCTTTCCCCAGGATAGCGAGCGCCGCCGGCCACGAGCAGGAAGCCGATAGACGAGCGCCCGCCGGGGCCGATATTAGTGGCATTCGCGGAATTCTTGCAAATTCCTGTCATTAGGGCTGCGGCTCCGTGTCGCCCGGGACGGCGCCGGGTTGATATCGCCGCGTTGCCGCTCGTCGGTCATGGCAACGCCGAACCCTGCGGCCGCGAATTCTGCGATGTCTGCGCCGTAGGGGAGCTGCCACAAACCGGCGTAGGAGTTACGGCGTCTCGGCTTCGGCAGCCGGGATCGTGTCCTGACCCACGCCGGCGAAGCGCAGCACGGCGGATATCTGCGCGGGGAAATCCTGGAACCCGTGATCGCCGCCGCCCTGGACGGATTGCCATGCGCCGGCATAGAAACGGACCGCCTCGCGATAGTCGAGGATCTCGTCGCCGGTCTGCACGAGCAGAAAGTAACGGCCCGGGTCCGCGAGGCGCCCGACGCGAAAGCGCGCGAGCTCGGCGATGTCGGCCGCGTGCAACTCGTACTCCTCGCCCGTGTAGAGGTTGCGCTGCCAGCCGACGTAGCGCGCGAGATCCCGGTCGGGGCGGATCGCCGGATTGATGATCACTGCCCGGGCCGCGAAGCGCTCCGCGAGCCAGGTCGCGTAGTAACCGCCGAGCGAACTGCCGACGAAAGTGAGCGAGCCGGCGTCTCCTGGCGGCGCGCGCTCCGCCCAAGTCGAGACCATGCGTATCGCCTCGCTCGGCCGATGCGCGAGACGCGGCAGGAAGTATTCCGGGCGATGCTCTTCGGGCAGAGCTTCGATCGCGCGCGCGAGGAGCTGCCCCTTGACGGACGCGGGAGCGCTGTTGAAGCCGTGCAGGTAGGCGATGCGCGTCCCCGGGCTCACGGCGTTAATCTCGGCTACGAAAGCGCACATCGATCATGCACACGTGCAAAGCCGCCGTCGGGCGCGCGCTCGTCGCGCGGCGCGTCATCCACCCCCGAAGCGCCCGAGCAGCTTGTCGTGGATGCCGCCGAAGCCGCCGTTGCTCATGACCAGCACGTGATCGCCCGGCCGCGCCGCGATGACGATCGCGTCGATCAGCTCGGCGAGATCGCCGGAGGTGCACGCGCGCTCGCCGAGCGGAGACAGCGCTTCGGCCGGATCCCAGCCCAGGTGCGGCGCGTAGCAGAACACGAGATCGGCCTGGGCGAGGCTTTCGGGCAGCGCCGCCTTCATGATGCCCAGCTTCATCGTGTTGGAGCGCGGCTCGAGCACCGCGAGGATGCGCGCCGGCCCGACTTCGCGGCGCAGCGCTCCGACGGTCGCGGCGATGGCCGTGGGATGGTGCGCGAAGTCGTCGTAGACGGTGATCCCACCGGCGGTTCCGCGGACTTCCAGCCGTCGCTTGACGCCGCGGAAGCCCGTGAGCGCCGCGATGGCCTGCCGCACCGCAACGCCCGCGTGACGCGCGGCGGCCACGGCCGCCAATGCGTTGAGGTGATTGTGCGCGCCGAGCAGCGGAAACGATGCGAGCGTACCCTGCGCCACGCCGGCGCGGCGGATCGCGCCGGCCGCCGAGACCGTCCAGGCGGCGGTCGCGCTGGTCTCCTCGGCGCCAAAGTGTTCGATCTCGCTCCAGACTCCGCGCGCCAGCACGCGCTCGAGCGCCGCGTCGGCCGCGTTGACGACGAGCCGTCCATGGCGCGGAATCGTGCGCACGAAATGGTGGAACTGGGTCTCGATCGCCGCCAGGTCGGGAAAGATGTCGGCGTGATCGTACTCGAGATTGTTCAATATCGCAGTGCGCGGCCGGTAGTGCAGGAACTTCGAGCGCTTGTCGCAGAACGCCGTGTCGTACTCGTCGGCCTCGATGACGAAGAACGGCGCGCCCGTGAGCCGCGCCGAGACGCCGAAGTCCACCGGCACGCCGCCGATCAGGAATCCCGGATCGAGACCGGCTCGATCGAGAATCCATGCGAGAAGCGCCGTGGTGGTGGTCTTGCCGTGCGTGCCGGCCACCGCCAGCACCCACTTGTCGCGCAGTACGTTTTCGGCGAGCCACTGCGGCCCGGAGGTGTACGGTCGTCCGCCGTCGAGGACCGCCTCGAGCAGCGCGTTGCCGCGCGAAATCGCGTTGCCGACCACGAACACGTCCGCGTCTCTCGCCACACCCTCGAGCTGCGCCGCGTCGTAGCCTTCGGTGAGCGCGATCCCCAGCGAACCGAGCTGGGTGCTCATCGGGGGATAGACGTTGGCGTCGCAACCGGTCACCGCGTGCCCGGCCGAGCGCGCGAGCGCGGCCAGCCCGCCCATGAACGTCCCGCAGATGCCGAGGATGTGCAGGCGCATGCGCCTTAGCCTGGCCTGAGCGCGACCGCGCGCTCGTATGCCGCCTCGAGCGAGCGCGCGTAGCGGTCGAGATCGGCCAATCCTGAAGCGGGCAGCTTTGCGGCGATCGCCGCCGCGACGCTCGCGCGCCAGGCGCGATCCTGCGCGAGGCGGCAGGCGATCGCGACGTAGTCCTCGTCGCTCCTCGCCGCGGTGTCGGTCACGCCGAGATGCGCGAGCAGGCTCCAGGTCATCCGCTCGGCGGCACGCTCGCCTACGCGGGTGACCACCGGCACCGCCATGTCGAGCGCCGCCGCCGTCGTGTCGCCGCCGCTGTACGGCAGCGTGTCGAGCACGACGTCGATGAGCGCGTAGCGCGCGCGATCGACCGCCTCGTCCATCGTCCAGGGAACGAACACGATGCGCGCGTGATCGATGCCGAAGCTTTCGAGCCGTCGCACGAACACGACGCGTGCCTCGTCCCCGCGCGGCGAGAACGCGAGCACGCTGCCCGGAACGCGCTCGAGGATCGCACGCCACAGGCCCAGGCAACGCGGCGAGAGCTTGGAGAGGCTCACGAACGTGCCGAAGACGACCGCCTCCGGAGCGATCCCCAGCGCCTCGCGCGTCGACGGCGGCGCGGCGGCGGGACGCACGCGCCGGACCGGGAGGACGCAGCCGTCGAGAGCGAGCGGCGTCTCGATTTGATACTGCGCTGCGTCGGGCAGATCGACTTCCGCATCGCCCAGCTTGAAGTCGACCTGCCTCAGACCGATCGCGCCGTGGGTGCCGAGATGAGTCACGATCACCGGCGCCGGCTTGTAGAGGAGGATTCCGGGCCGCGACGACCCCGAGTGCGCCATCAGGTCGACCAGGATGTCGAGCCCGTCGTCGGCGATCGCGCGCGCGGCGTCGCGATGATCGAGATCGTCGAGCCAGCGGAAGCTTGCGCACGCGCTCCGAAAGCGCTCGGTCACGGCGTCCTCAAGCTCGCGCGGCGCCAGCGAGTAGGCGTGCACCGCCACGCGCGCCGGGTCGTGGCGCACGATCACGTCGAGCATGAGCCGTCCCATGACGTGCTCCCGGAAATCCGCCGAGAGATAGCCGACGCGCAGCGGCCGGTGCGCCGACGGCGGCGACGCAAAATCGGCGAGTCCCGCGCGCTCGCCCTGGCGCAAGCGGTCGTAGGCGTCGTAGAGGCGCTTCAGCGCTGCGCGCGAGACGTCGAAGTACTGGGCATTGGCCACCGCGACGCCGGCGAACGAAGCCTCACCGGGTGCGTAAGGCCATTCGAGCGCGAGCGGCAAATACTTGTTCTCGTAGTCCGCGCCCGGGGCGATGCGCGCGGAGAGAAGCCCGGCCGCGACAATGCGCGCGGAGAGCTTCGCCCGTGGCTCGAAGGCGCGGAAATCCTGGAAGGCTTCCTCCTGCCGGTGGAACAGCAGCAGGTGACCGCGCAGCGCGAGCCAGATCTCCTCGTCGTCGGGTCGAAGCTCGCGCGCACGCCGCAGCAGCGGCAGCGCCTCGGGCCAGCGGTGCAGGCGATCGAGCGCGTTGGCCCGGAAGAGCAGCGCCTGCGCCGAATCCGGCGCGAGCGCCTCCGCGCGCGCGAAGGCGCGCTCCGCCTCCGCGAACTTGCCTTGGCGAAAAGCGATCCTGCCGAAATCGAGCTGCGCCTGCGGCCATTCGGGCCGGAGGCGCAGCGCCTCCTCGAGGCTCGCCTGCGTGCCGGCCAGATCGCCGCGTCTGAGCTTGAGCGCCGCGACGTTGTAATGGACCTCGGGCAATTCCGGCGCTTCGGCGAGCACAGCGGCATAGGCTTCGAGCGCCTCGTCGATTCTTCCGGAGGCGGCGCGCTTCGCCGCCTCGGCGAGGAGCTCCCGCAACCGCGACGAGAGCATCATCCGGGAGCGCTCGCGAGCGTCTCGACCACGGTGTGCCGGCGCCAACCCAGCGCGAACCAGCCATAGGCGATCACTTCCGCGACCACGATCAGGGCGAACGCCGCACGCAAGCCGCTTCCCAGATCGAGCCGGAACGCCGCGCGCGCCGCGTCGGCCATCGCCCCGATCCCCCACTGGACGGCGAAGGTGGTGGTGAACATGACCAGGTTGAGCGCGGTGGTGGCGCGCCCCGCGAGCTCGCGCGGGAAGCCTTCGGTGAGGAGCAAATAACCCAGGATGTTGATCGCGGCGCTGAGTCCATAGAGCGCCCACAGCAGATAGGTGAACCGCAGCGCCGAGGTGACGATGAGCGCGAGCATCGCCACCTGCAGGCCGTAGCCGCCGATGACGAGATGCCGCGGGCCGATGCCGATTCGTGCCAGCCGCGTGGAGGCGAGCGCCACGAAGGCATATCCGCCGAGGGTCGTGAGGCCCATCGCCAGCAGATGATCGGCGGCTTGCGCGCGCGTGAAGCCGTCGACCTCCATCATCCACGGCACCGACCAAAGTCCCTGGATCGCCATCAGCGAGCCGTTGCCCAGGGCGGTGAGCGGCGCGATCCACCACAGCCGCGCGTGCCCGTACACATGCCTCATGCCCCGCCATGCACCCTGCGCCGCCGCCGCGCGCAGCTCCCGCGGCGTGTCCGGCACGACGAGCGCGATGGCGATCGCCGCCCCGAGCGTGGCGATCGCGAGCACGACGAAGATCGCCCGCCACGACATCACGTCGAGCGCGGAGGCCAGCGGCGTGGTCGAGATGAGCGCGCCGACGCCGCCGGCGAACATCATCCATCCGCCGAGCGACGGCTGGCGCTCGCGCGGATACCATGTGGCGATCGCCTTGACCGGTGCCATGAGACACACGGCGACGCCGGCACCGATGAGGGCGCGGGCGGCGGTGAGCTCGCCGAGCGTATCGGATGCGGCGAACGCCACGGCGCCCGACGCCGCCGCGACCAGAAGCACCGGCTCGACGCGCCGCGGCCCGTAGCGATCGAGCAGGATCCCGCACGGGATCTGCATCGACGCGAAGGCGACGAAGTAAGCGCTGGTGAGCAGCCCCAGCGAGGAGGCCGAGATGCCGAGCGACGCGGTGAGGTCGGGAGAGATCACCGCATTCACCGTCCGATACGTGTAGGACAGCACGTAGGCGGCGGCGAAACAGGCGTAGAGCGGAAGGAAGCGAGGCGCGGTCACGGTCCGCCCTCAGCGCAGAGCCCGCACGCGCGGCAGTGTCGCGCTGACGGTGACGCCTTCGCCGTCGTCGCGGTTGGCGGCGACCGCGCGTCCGCCGTGAAACTCGGCGATGAGGCGCACGATATAGAGCCCCAGGCCGAGATGCGGACCGCCGCCGCCGCGGGGCTCCCGCACCGAGACCATCGAATCGAACAGCCGCCCCTGCATGGTCTCCGGCAACGCCCGGCCGCGATTGGTCACGGCGATACGGTAGCGGGTCTCGTCCTGCTGGAGCGCCACCACGATGGGCGTGCCCTCGATGGCGAACTCCACCGCGTTCTCGCACAGCTTGTCGAGCATCTGCGCGATCAGCTCCGGCGCCCCGAAGAACGGCGCCTCGCCGGAGGGCACGCGGAGCTCGAAGACCCGTCCGGGGTAGGCGGCCCGGTAGCCGTCGACGCAGCCAACGACGACCTTGGCGATGTCGAAGCGCTCGCGCTCGGCCTCGGCGAGCGTCTCCTCCAGGCGCGTAGCCTCGGTCATGCGGGTGATGATGTTGGCGAGCCTCGCCAATCCGTCCTGGGCGCGGGCGATGTACACGCGCAGCTCCGCCGGCAGCGGATGCAGCGCCAGATTGTCCACCGAAGAGCGCACGACCGCGAGCGGCGTGCGCAGCTCGTGGGACAGCCGTCCCGCCATCGTTTCCTGGTAGCTCGCGTACTGGGTAAGGCGCGAGAGCGCGGCGCCGAAGCTGCGCGAGAGGTCGCCGATCTCGTCGCGTGCCGTCGATCCGGGCAGCTTGCCGCGCACGCGGCCACGGGCGTCGATCGCCGCTTCGGCGACGTCGCGCAGGCGCCGGATGCGGGTGGAAAGCCACGACGCATAGAGCGTGAGCGCGACCGAGCCTATCAGCAGCGCCGCCAGCACGATGTTGAAGAGCCGCGCGAACGCGCGATTGCGCTCGGCGAGCACCGCGTTGGTCGTCTCCTCGACAATCACCGCGCCTTTCACCTCGTCGCCGACCCAGATCGGGTGCGCGGCCGAGACGATCACTGCCTTGCCGTCCGTGGTCGGGCGCCGGTCGATCGTGAGAATGCCGGCGAGCGCGCCTTCGATGTCCTTGCCGCTCGCGACCGCGCCACTCGCGGGCTCGTCCTTGAAGTCCTCGGTCGGCTGCTGCAGGATGCGTGCGTACAGGGGCTGCAGCACGTCGCGCTCCACCCAGGCGCCGAGGCGCGAGAGGTAAGAACCGTCGGCGGCAGGCTCCCGCACCGCCCAGGGATGCTTTAGGCTTCCCGCGCGCGCGAGCACGTGCCGCTCGCGATCGACCACCCAGATGCGCGCGGTGGTGCGCGAGAGTCCGCGCAGGATCTGCGCGATCTCCGGCGAGTCGATCGCATCGACGTTCGCGTCGGCGCGCGCGGCATCGTCGGTTCCGCGCTCGGCGGTCAATGTGCCCATCGGGGCGGCGCCGGCCTCGAACAGCGGCACGCGGTCGTGCAGCGCGGTCGCGACCGCCTGCGCGGTGCCGGCGAGCGTGCGCTCCTGCGCGTCGCGCAGGAAACGCTCGAGCTCCTTGACGTACTCGAACCCCAGCCAGGGAACCGCGAGGAAGACGGTGAGGACGAGGAGGAGCTGCGCCCTGATGCCGAGCGCGACCCTCAGTCGGCGCTTGCGCGGCTCCGGCGCCGGACCGTCGAGTCCGCTCGGCTTCGGCGCGTCCGCGGAATTGAACGGCGTCTTGCGCACGGGCTCGAGCGCGGGCAGCGCTTCCGGATGGCTGCTCATCCGGCGAGGTTCCACCGGTAGCCCATGCCGTAGACCGTCTCGATGCAGTCGAAGCCGGTGTCGAGGGCGAGAAACTTCTTGCGGATGCGCTTGACGTGCGAGGTGATCGTGCTGTCGTCGACGACGATCTCGGCCTCGCGCATCAGCGCGTCGCGGTCCTTGACGTGACCGGGAAAGCGCGCCAGCGCGTGCACCATCCAGAACTCGGTCAGCGTGAGGTCCACGCGCATGCCCGCCCAGTGCGCGGTGAGCCGCTTCAGGTCGAGCGCGAGCCGCCCGCGCTCCAGGATCTCCTCCGCGGCGGGCGGCGAAGCGGAGAGCTCGCTCCGCCGGAAGAGCGCCGCGATGCGGGCCAGAAGCTGCGGCAGGCTCACATCCTTGGTGAGATAGTCGTCGGCGCCGAGACGCAGGCCGGCGACGATGTCGAAATCGGAATCGCGGGCCGAGAGGAAGATGATCGGCACGCTCGCGGAGAGCGCGCGCAGATCGCGGCAGAGCGCGAAGCCGCCGTCGATGTCGTCGCCCAGTCCGATGTCGACGATCGCCAGGTCCGGCAGCCGCGTGCGGAAAGCCGCCAGCGCATCCGTCCGGCGGGTGTAGGCAGCGACCTCGTAGCCGTGCCTGCGCAGGACGTCGGCGTAGTTCTCCCGGATCGCGGGCTCGTCTTCGACGATGGCGATGCGGCGGCTCATGCGGGCAATCGGGGCGGCGGGCAGGACAGCGGCCAGACTATAGCGCAGGCGGGGCCTGCGCGAGCGGCGCTACCGAGCTCGCGCTTTGGCGCCGGATCGTCGCGCCAGAATTTCGCCATCATTCTTCGCCGCTCCGCCCTCTTTGCCTACCGCGGCGTGCCACGGTGCCAGCGTCTAGTTCGGCTTGTATGGAAAGAGGAATCGCCATGGCGCATCGTACGCACGCCGCCGCGCTCGACCGCCGGGTCTGGCGCGACTTGACGCTGCTGGCCGCGAAAGGGCTCGCCGTCGGAATCGGCGTCAGTCTCGTTCTCGCGCTCGCCGTGTTCGCCGTGGCCTGACGCACGGATGCCGAGCGGGGAGGACCGTTCGGCCGGCCGTGGCGCGCCTCGCGACGCGCTTTCGAAAGGCATCCCGCCGGCCGAGTCTTCCCCGGTCGGCGTTGACCTACAGTGTCCTCGCGTAGTCGCCCTCGTCGAAGCCGATGAGCCGGGGCGTGCCGTCCTCGACCACGGGACGCTTGATGACCGTGGGCTTCTCGACCATCAGCGCGATCGCAGTCGGCTCGTCCTTGACCCTCGCCTGTACCGCGGGCGGTAGCAGCCGCCAGGTGGCGCCGCGGCGGTTCAGCACTTTTTCCCAACCGAACGCCTTGCACCAGCGCGCGAGGAGCTCCGGCGTGGGCGGAGTCTTCCTGAAATCCACGAAGTCGTAGGCGAGCTTGTGCGCGTCGAGCCAGGCGCGCGCCGCCTTGACGGTGCTGCAGTTGACGATGCCATAGACCTTCATCGCTGCCCTCCTCCGGCCGTTTGTTATTCTATCGCCGATGAACGACCGGTCCGTCGTCCTGCAGGCCCTGCACGCGCGCGGCGCGGTCCGCGGGCTGTTCGCATCGCAGATCCGGGAAGTCGCGAACGCCGCCCTGGGCGACGCCGACGTCCTGCCCTTCTGGTTCGGCGAGCCCGACGATGTGACGCCGACGTACATCCGCGACGCGGCGGTCGCCTCGCTCGCCGCCGGCGAGACGTTCTACAGCCAGAACTTCGGCATCCCGGAGCTGCGCGCCGCGATCGCGGCGTATGTGTCCCGGCTGCGGCGCCCGATCGCGCCGGACAATGTGGCGGTGACCGCATCGGGCATGTCGGCGCTGATGCTCTGCGTCGAGGCGCTGATCGATCCCGGCGATCGCGTGGTCTGCGTCACGCCCCTCTGGCCGAATTTGACCGAGATCCCGAAGATCCTCGGCGCCGAGGTCGTCCGGCTGCCGCTCGAGTTCGGAGACGACGGCTGGCGGCTCGATCTGGATCGGCTCATCGCGGCGCTCGTTCCCGGCACGCGCGCGGTGATGATCAATTCGCCGAACAATCCGACCGGGTGGACGCTCGATCGGCAGGCGCGCGACGCGATCCTCGCCCATTGCAGGCGGCACGGGATCTGGATCGTCGCCGACGACGTCTACGAGCGGCTCTACTACGCCGAGCGCCGGGCAAGCGCCGCCCCGTCGTTCCTCGAGGCGGCCGAACCGGGCGACCGACTGGTCAGCACCAACAGCTTCTCCAAGGCGTGGCTGATGACGGGCTGGCGGCTCGGCTGGATCGTCGCGCCGGACGGGCTCATGTCCGATCTGGGCAAGTTGATCGAGTACAACACGTCGTGCTCGCCGGTGTTCGTGCAGCGCGCGGGCGTAGTAGCGATCGGCGAGGGCGAGGCGACCGTCCGGCACACGGTGGAGCGCTTCCGCGCCGCCCGCGACTTTGTGCTCGCAGCGCTCGGGCGCATCGGCGGCGTGCACGCCGCGCCGCCGGCGGGCGCGATGTATGCCTTCTTCCGCGTCGACGGCGTGGAGGACAGCCTCGCGTTCTGCAAGCGGCTGGTGCGCGAGGCGAAGCTCGGCCTCGCCCCGGGCAGCGCCTTCGGCCCCGAGGGCCACGGCTTCGTGCGCTGGTGCTTCGCCGCGCAGCAGGATCGGCTGGCCGAAGGCGTCCTTCGGCTACAGGCCTTTCTCGGCCGATGAACCATAGGCTGCGCAGCGGTGCTTGGCGTTTCGCGATCGCGCTGGCGACGGCGCTCGCGCCGGTCGTGCCGCTCGCTGCCGACATGACGAAGACGCTTCGCGTCGCCTTCAGCGTCGCAGAGAACGGCTTCGACCCGCAGGCCGTCTACGACTCGTACTCGTTCTACGTCTGCCACTCCATCTTCGATCCGCTCTACGGCTACGACTACTTCGCCCGTCCGGTGCGCCTCGTGCCGAACACCGCCGCCAGCCTGCCCCAGATCACCGACGGGGGCCGCACCTTCACCGTCAAGGTTAGACCGGGCATCTATTTCGCCGACGATCCGGCATTCAAGGGAAAGCGCCGCGAGCTCACCGCCGAGGACTACGTCTACAGCATCAAGCGCATCTTCGACCCCAAAGTGCGCTCGTACTGGCTGTATCTCTTCGATCAGCGGTTGGTCGGCCTCGACGAGGCGCTCGAGCGCGCGCGCAGGGACAACCGGTTCGACTACGACCGCAGGATCGACGGCCTGCAGACGCTAGACCGCTATACGCTGCGGATCCGATTCAAGGATCCGTACTACGCCTTCGCGCAGTGGCTTTCCTACGACGGGCTGGCCGCCGTGGCGCGCGAAGTCGTCGAGGCGTACAAGGACGATTCGAACCGGGTCATGGACCATCCCGTTGGCACGGGTCCGTACGGGCTCAAATCGTGGACCCGCGGCCAGAAGATCGTGCTCGAAGCCAACCGCGGCTATCGCGACGAGACCTATCCGGCGCCGGGCGAAGGCGGTGAGCCTGGCGACGCGGCGATCGCCAGGGCGAACGCGGGCAGGAAGCTGCCGATCGTCGGCCGCGTGGAGATCTCGATCATCGAGGAAGCGCTGCCGCAGCTGCTGGCCTTCAACAGCGGCCAACTCGACTACATCGAGCTGCCGCGGTCCATCTCGAACACCGTGCTCTCCGGCGGCAAGCTGCGGCCCGAGTACGCGAACCGGGGCGTGACGCTCCACCGCAAGATCGATCCTGCCCTGTCCTTCTGGTTCTTCAACCTGGACGATCCGGTGGTCGGTGGGTACACGCCGGATAAGATCGCGCTGCGGCGCGCGATCGCGCTGGGCTACGACCGTCAGGCGGAGATCGATCTGGTGCGCCAGGGCCAGGGCGTGCTCGCCTCGCAGCTCGTGCCGCCGGGCATTCCGGGCCACGACCCGACGCTCGTGGCGAAGAGCAACTACGATCCCGCGGCGGCGCGGGCGCTGCTCGACCGCTTCGGCTACAAGGACCGCGACGGCGACGGATATCGGGAGCTTCCCGACGGCAAGCCGCTCGCGATCGTCAAGGCCTCCACGCCCGAGGCCGTCGACCGCACGGCGAACGAGCTGTGGAAGAAGGACATGGATGCGATAGGCATCCGGATGAGCTTCTTCACCCAGAAGTGGCCCGAGCTCAACAAGATGTCCGAAGCGGGGCAGCTGCAGATGTGGGGGCTGTCATGGATCGCCTCGGTGCCTGAACCGGACGGATTCGCCACGCCGCTCTACAGCAAGACCATCGGCACCCAGAACGACGCGCGGTTCCGGCTGCCCGCGTTCGACCAGGCTTTCGAGGCCTCGCAGCTCCTTTCCGAGGGACCCGAGCGCACCGCGCTCTATCGCAGGATGACCGAGCTGGTGCAGAGCTACACGCCCTGGATCCTGGTGATGAACACCTACAGCAACGTGCTCGTGCAGCCCTGGCTCGAAGGCTACAAGCAGAACCCGTTCCAGGTGCACGAATGGAAATACTACGACGTGGCTCGGGAGCGCTCGAACCGATTCGCGCGTCCGCCGGGAAGCGCGGCCGAATAGATCCCGCCTGCGCGTAGGTGCGAATGCATTCGCACGTGATCGGCGGAGTGAATCCGGCCCTACGCCCCGTCCGACCGCTCAATGCCCGTGCATCGGCTCGCCTCGGGCGATGCCGAGATGATGCGCCTGATGGGTGCGCGCCGCTCACGATGATGCCGGCCAAGCCCAACGCGCGGAGGTGCTGAACCTCCTTCGGGCTGCTCGACGTCAACGTCAGGAGCACCCCATCGGACGCCGTGACGTGTTCGCGCTCCGGCCGTGGAGACCGTCGATCTCGGCGGCGTGCATGGACGGCCTGCGCTGGATCGCGCCGAGCGGATGTCGCGGTCGGCGCGTCGGGGGCGCGTGTCGCCCTGGCGGAACAATCGCTCGCCGGCCGAAAGCTCTCTCACGCGCGAGCGCTCGCGCAGGCGCCTGGGAAGAGCCTCGGGCGCGCTCATGGCCGGGGCGGCTCGCGCAGGAATTCGCAGAGCAGCCGGTGGAAGTGGTGCGTGCCGCGCTCGCGCGGCGGCGAATAGCGTCCGCCACGATAGAAGCGCGAGCGCACGCCACGCTGCACGGCTTCGACCACCGCCTCGTCCTCGAGCTCGACCTCGTGCAGCGCCCCTTCGGCGCCGCGGTCCCGCTTGCTCTCGTCCCGGACATAGCTGCGGAATTCGACGCGGGTGCGGTCCATCGCTTCCGGGACGACATGGTTGAGCGATAGCCCCCACGGGTAGAAGTTGAGCATGAGGTTGGGGAAGATCCAGGCGTAGATCGCGACCACTCGGCCTCGTCCCG
>Ga0335081_10004892_pt1 | contig 21177 bp, 21 predicted proteins | sample Lox_Sample_35_FD_206713 | JGI IMG/M metagenome (GOLD analysis project Ga0335081, IMG submission 206713) | Soil microbial communities from Loxahatchee National Wildlife Refuge, Florida, United States - Lox_Sample_3.5 | ecosystem: Environmental > Terrestrial > Soil > Wetlands | place: USA... | reverse complement strand
GGCGGCGCCAAGGGGACGAGCGGCATGCACCGGCATGGCGGTTACATGCTTGATCGGTGGTTGAGCTACGGGCCTACCAGCGCGATCGCGTTGACGTGCCGGCCATAGTCGGTCTCGGCGCGATGCGTGGTGCGCCGATAGCTGAAAAATCGCTCGGGATCGGCGTAGGTGCACAGCCCGAGATCCTCCACCTCGGTTATGCCGGCGCGCTTGAGCCGCACGGCGATATATCCGGCGAGGTCGAACATGGCGTGGCTGTCGCGCTTAGCCGGGGCGAAGAAGCGGCTGCTGGCCGGATCCTCGGCCCGAAACCGGGCAACGAGATCGGGTCCGACCTCGTAGCTTCCCTGCCGAATCATCGGACCGATTGCCGCCCGGATCTGGCTTTGCGCCGCGCCAAGCTGCTCCATTGCCGCGATAGTCGCTTCGATGACCCCAGTCAGAGCCCCGCGCCAGCCGGCATGGGCGGCCCCGATCACGCCTGCCCGCGGATCGGCGAAGAGGACGGGTCCGCAGTCCGCCGTGGTCACCCCGATCGCGAGTGCGCGCATGCGCGTGACGATGCCGTCCGCTTGCGGCCGGTTCTCGGTCGTCCACGGCGCCTCGGCGACGACAACGTTGGGTGAATGCGATTGATAGGCCGTAAGCAGCCGCCGCGGCTCCACCCCGAGCGCTGCCGCCATGCGGGCGCGATTTTCCACGACATTGCCGGCGTCGTCCTGCGAGCCGACACCGCCATTGAGACTGGCGTAGAGCCCGCTGGAGGCGCCGCCCGCCCGCGTGAAAAAGGCGTGGCGGATTCCGGTGAGTGTCAGTGACGCAGCCTCGATCTTCATGGCGTAGTCTCAAAAGCAGGCAATGGACCGAGCTTTGGCGCCGCAATCGCGATGGCCTTGAACAATTCACCCATGCCGCGCGTACCACCCGCAATCAACCGGGAGAATGCGATTTCGATGTCGGCGGCTTGCTGCCCCGATACAGCGGATTTCAGCGCGGCGGCGCGTTTCTCGATGCCGAGGCGGAGGAACAAGTCGCGCTGCCAGATCGGCCCGTGGATGCGAGCGCCCATCGTCTCGGCGCATTGCGCCAGCGCCTCGAAATCCACATGCGCGGTCAAGTCGGCCGTTCCCGGCGCGCGCAACGGATCGGTGAAGGAATGCCGCGCGACCGCCTGCAGCGTATCTCCCAAGCCCGAATGGACGTGACCATAATCGATGATCAAAGCGGCGCCTTCGTCACGGGTCCGGCGGCCGAGCTCGAGCGCAACGGTATCGGCGCGCCATTCATAGATCGAGCCGAGCGGGGCCTGACGCAATGAACGCGGTAGCGATGTTTCGAAGAATTGCAACGGCTCGCGCGCGGTATCGAACGCGAGGTTGCCTTCGGCTGTTACGATGACCACGCGCTCGTGCCAGCCATCCTCCCGTTTGACGGCCTGATGCACGGGCAACGCATCGATGAACTCGTTGGCGACGATGATGCTCGGGCCGCCGGGCACGTCTTCGAGCGCGTCGTGCCACAGCATCGCCAACCCGGTTTTCGCGAGCCGCCGCTCCTGAACTTCGCGCAGCGCCGGGCTGATTTCCACCAGATGCACCACCGCCGCTTCGCGAAATCCCGGCAACGCTTTGGTCGCGCGCAGCGCATCGTCCAGGAGCGTGCCGCGCCCGGGGCCGAGCTCGACGATGCGAAAATTTTCCGGCGCACCCATCTGCCGCCAGATCGTCGCCATCCAGATCCCGATTAGCTCGCCGAACATTTGGCTGATCTCCGGCGAAGTGGTGAAATCGCCGCCGGTACCGAACGGGTCGCGCTTGACGTAGTAGCCGTGCTCCGGATGCGTGAGGCACAGCCGCATATAGTCGGCGACCGGCATTGGCCCGCCGACCGCAATCCGACGTCGGACTTCATCGAGCAGCGGGACGGCCGCGTCAGCCATTTTTTGGCTTCGGCATACGCTGGAAAGCGACGGCGAGAATGGCGATGCCGCCCAATATCAATGGAATGCACAACAGCATTCCCATGGTCAGGCCGCCCCACAAAAAGCCGAGCTGCACATCCGGCTCGCGAAAAAACTCGCAAGTAATTCGCGCCACGCCATAGCCGATTGCGAACACCCCGGTGACGATACCGGGCCGCTTTAATGCGCCGAAGCGAACGAGCAAGCCAACGACAATGAACAGCACGACGCCCTCGAGCGCCGCCTCGTAAAGCTGGCTCGGGTGGCGCGGAATCGGGCCACCATGCGGGAACACCATGGCCCAAGGAACGTCGGTGGGGCGGCCCCATAATTCGCCGTTGATGAAATTGGCGATGCGGCCGAGGAATAATCCGATCGGCGCCACGGCTGCAGTCACGTCGCCGAGCGACAGCGTCGGAATGCCGCGGCGGAGCGCAAACAGCACGATGGCCAGCACGCAGCCGGTTACGCCGCCGTGGAACGACATGCCGCCATTCCAAAGCTGGACGATTTCAAGCGGATTGGCGGCGAAATGCGAAAGATTATAGAACAGCACATAACCAATACGGCCGCCGAGAATAATGCCGAGCGTGATCCAGATGACGAAGTCGTCGAAATCGGTCACGCTCAGAGGAGCAGGGCCGCCCCACAGCTTTTGCGACGAAATAATTGCGCGCGCATAAAACCAGCCGCCGATAATGCCGACGATATAGGCGAGCGCATACCAGCGCACAGCAAATGGGCCGACGGCGATCAGGACCGGATTGATCGCGGGAAACGGAATGATTGGCAGAACCAGCATCAAGTTTTCCTGAACTGGACTTTCTAATTTGCAGCGCGGGTCGTTCTATTGCGCCCATTCGTACGGTTAATTTGCGGCACCCATCACGCGCGCCCCTTGCGGCTAGGCCGCGCCATTGCCATTGTTTCTAAGCGGGGCGGGCCCAGGTAGCAATTCAAGGCTGCGGAGGCGAACATGGTGCAGACGACGAATCGTTTTTTCGATGAAGTTGCCCGGCTGATGAATGACGCGGCCGGCGTTGCGCAGGGCGTCCGCCGTGAATTCGAGACGTTGTTCCGCAACCAGACGGAGCGTTTTCTGCGCGATCTCGACGTGGTCAAGCGTGAGGAATTCGAGGCTGTCAAGGAAATGGCGCGGATCGCGCGCGAGGACAGTGAAGCGCTCAAGGCACGCGTCGCGGCGCTCGAAGCGAGGCTTTCACAAATAACGCCTGTGACCGGGCCGGCGGCCGAGCCGGCACCGAGCCCCAATATCGACAGGCCCGCGCTCTAGGCATTTGGCCTGCGATGACCGCGACGCCTGGCGCGTTGCGGCATTTCCTTGTTTTCCATCGAGCGCGCCGTTATAAGCGCGGCCATCCGCGGCATCACCGGCACCCCTGGAGGCTGACGCGGAATTTACTTTGTATTACAGGGCTTTACACGAGGATATACGATGGCGACCGTCAATCTGATCAAGGCGGCGACACGCTCGCGGGCAGGCAAGGGGGCCGCCCGGGCCGAGCGTCGCGTCGGCCGCGTACCCGGAATCATTTATGGCGACGGCAAGCCGCCGCTGTCGATTTCGCTCGACTATGCCGATCTGCGCCAACGCATCTATGCCGGCCGCTTCCTGACGACGATCCATGAAGTTGAGGTGGACGGCGTGAAGCACCGCGTCATCCCGCGTGATTTCCAGCTCGATCCCGTGCGCGACGTGCCGCTGCATGTGGATTTCATGCGGCTGGGCGAGGGCGCCACCATCCGGGTCAATATTCCGATCCATGTGCGCGGCGCCGATCAGTCGCCCGGCGTCAAGCGTGGCGGCACTGTCAGCATTGTTACGCACACCGTCGAAGTGCGTTGCCTGGCCGACGCGATCCCGAGCGGCATCGAAGTCGATGTCAGCGGGCTCGAGATCAATCATTCGAAGCATCTGAGCGATATCACGCTGCCGGAAGGCGTGCGCGCGGTCGCCGGCCGCGACATCACGCTTGTCACGGTGGTGCCGCCGTCCGGCTACGCCGAAGAAATGAAGGCGGCCGCCGAAGCCGCCGCCGCCGCGGCCGCCGCTGCTGCCGCGGCTGCGGCAGCAGGCGTCCCGGCCGAAGGTGCAGCGCCCGGCGCTCCGGGTGCGGCCCCTGGCGCCGCTCCGGGCGCGGCGCCCGCGGCAGCGCCTGCCGCCGCTGCGCCCGAGAAGAAGTGAGGTAGTCCGGCGCGCCCATGTTGCTCCTGGTCGGACTCGGCAATCCGGGAGCGCGCCATGTCGGCAACCGGCACAATGTCGGGTTCCTCGCCGTTCAGGAGATCGCCAAGCGCCACGGCCTCGGCCCGTGGCGCAGGCGCTTTCAAGGCGTCGTCTGCGAGGGACCGCTGGGCGGCGTGCGCACGCTTCTGTTGTTGCCCGGCACCTACATGAATGAATCCGGCCGCGCGGTCGCCGAAGCCGCGCATTTTTACAAACTGTCGCTTGCGGACATCACCGTGTTTCACGACGAGATCGATCTGCCGCCTGGCAAGGTGCGGGTGAAAATCGGCGGCGGCATCGCCGGGCATAATGGGTTGCGTTCGATTTCCGAACATATCGGCAATGATTACCGCCGCGTCCGCATCGGGGTCGGTCATCCCGGCGACAAGGACCTGGTGCAGTACTATGTGCTCAGTGACTTCGCCAAAAGCGATCGCGGCTGGGTTGACGCATTGATCGCGATCATCGGCGACAACGCCGAAATGATTGCGCGCGGCCAGGATGCGAGTTTCCAGAACAAGGTTCATCTCGCCATGGTAGCTAAAGGTTTCGGTCAGTTGGAGCGCGACGAAGAGAACGAAAATAATGATTCAAAATGAAAACTGGGGGTGGCCGCCAACGGGTCCGGCCCGAAGTTGCCGGCCCGATGACAAGCTCCGCGGCCCTCGAAGGATGCGGCCCGAACGCCTCGGCCGTCGCCCTTCGAGGCTCGCTTCGCTCGCACCTCAGGGTGACGGAACTCAATTAATCAGCGCGCTAGTATAGAGATCCAAACAATCAAATGGGCTTCAAATGCGGTATCGTCGGCTTGCCGAACGTCGGTAAGTCGACGCTCTTCAACGCGCTGACCGAGACTGCGGCGGCGCAAGCGGCGAACTATCCGTTTTGCACGATCGAGCCGAATGTCGGCGAGGTCGCGGTCCTGGACCCGCGGCTCGAAACATTGGCCGCTCTGGCGAAATCCGCTGCGATCGTGCCGACGCGGCTGACCTTCGTCGATATTGCCGGTCTTGTGCGCGGCGCTTCGAAAGGCGAGGGGCTCGGCAATCAGTTCCTCGCCAATATCCGCGAAGTCGATGCGATCGCACATGTCGTGCGCTGTTTCGAAGACACCGACGTGACGCATGTCGAAGGCCGCATCGATCCGATCGCCGACATCGAGACCGTGGAAACCGAGCTGATGCTGGCGGATCTCGAAGGTCTGGAACGACGCAGCGAGGGGCTCGAACGCAAGTCGCGTGGCACCGACAAAGAGGCGGCCGAAGCGCGGCAGACACTCGATCTGATCGAGCGCACGCTAACCTTGCTGCGTGACGGCAAGCCGGCGCGCCTGACGCCGCGCAAGCCGGAGGAGGAGAAACCGTTCCATATGCTGGCGCTATTGACGGCGCTGCCGGTGCTCTATGTCTGCAATGTGGACGAGAATTCCGCGGCGACCGGCAATGAATTTTCTCGGAAAGTGCAGGCGCGCGCGCATGCGGAGGGCGCCGGCGCTGTCGTTATTTCCGCCAAGATCGAAGCCGAGATTGCGGTTTTGTCGCCCCACGACCGCGACGATTATCTCGCTTCGATCGGCTTGAAACAGGCGGGACTCGATCGCCTCATTGCCGCCGGTTATGCGCTGCTCGACCTGGTGACCTTTTTCACCGCGGGCCCGAAAGAGACGCGCGCCTGGACGATCACGCGCGGTACCAAGGCGCCGGCGGCCGCGGGCGTCATCCATAGCGATTTCGAGCGCGGCTTCATCCGCGCCGAGACTATTTCATACGACGACTATGTCGCTTGCGGCGGCGAGGCGGGCGCGCGCGACGCCGGCAAGATGCGGCTTGAGGGCAAGGATTACGTCGTGGCGGACGGTGACGTCATGCACTTTCGCTTCGGCACGTAAGATTGAGTAAAGGAGGGGGTGGCTACCGCCTGTGCCGATCGCAACGCTGACTTCACCCTTCCTGGATCCGCATGCTGCCCCGGTCCCGTGACAGACGGAGGGCTCTTAGCCGATACAGATTTTTGACCAGGGCCGCGCGCCTTTCTTCTTCAAGCTTCAACGCATCCCTTATTTCCTCACATGCCTGGCTTGGCCCGAATAGGTTAGCTGCAATTTCACGTTGCTCCGTATCAGACATGACGATCCTTTCACTGGCTGCAATTGAAGGGCGAACTTGCGTCCTTTAACGCAATGGGGCGCGCACTCGTAAAATTAGCCGTGCAGCCCGCCGAACAACCAAATCAGAAGAATAATCGGCAATGGAATGCCCAGAAGCCAAAGTAATAATCCGCGTCCCATGACGTGTACTCCTTGTCGCGTTTGACAAACAAACGCAACAACGACCTTGCAGTTGAATAGTTCCGGTTTGCGATCGAACACGCGGACAGTCGCTGGTCGATTGGGTGCTGATTGCTTCAATGTTGTCGCGGGACGGTCTCGCAGGAACTAACAACTGATCGCCAACGTTATAGGCTCGTGGAAATCGGTAGGCCAATATGCGTTGTCCTTGTTGTCATTTAACAATCGATCCAAGAACTGCTTGGAACGCGAACAATCGCTTCTATTGCAGCGAGTTTTGCGCTGACTCTGAAATTTCTTCGCCGGTTACGCGCGGCGCGCAGAAGGAAACCCTTGATCGACAGTATATGGAACGGCTGCAGCGGCTTCTGCCTTTTTTCCGGGGCTTAAAATCGAACCGCGCAAATCCGCTCCCCACTGGTTCACTCCAGTGAAAACGCTCGTCCGAGCGTGCGGCTTTCTCGGCGGCGGAGAAGAAATTGATCGCGTCGTTTCGAACTCACTATGCTGCGACCATTGCCGGGGGAAGCTCAGACTCGGGGTGCATCGCTACTGGCGCATGCGGTTCTGTTCCGCGGCCTGCATGAACGAATACCAGCAACGACTGTCGCCAGATACGCAGCAAAAAATATTCGAGATCGATGGTATCGCCGGTCATGGAAGGCAGCACGCTAAATGGGCGTTGGACGAAAGTGCGGCCGGACAAATCTAAGCGTAATGGAGAAGCGCTCGTGCGACGCAGCGTTACGACGAGAGTTATGCCTGATCGAAGCAAGATTACTGTGACTGAGATTGAGGTCAAATACTGGATAAAGCACTTCGGCGTATCACGCGAAGAATTGGAGCGTGCCGTAGAGCGAGTCGGCAATTCCGCAGCAAGCGTTAGGAAACAGCTACGAAATTTCGCGTCCGACCCTCAATGATTCATAACCTTTCTGGGAACGCACCTCGGGACAATCGCCGAATAGCGGACGGGCGCTACGTCCAAAGCCATAATCACGGTAAATCGCGATCCAGCACGTTCCCGCACGGCAGTGGCTAGCTGCTCACTGGTCAAGGGGCCGTATTAAACGTGGGCTTTTCGTTCAGTGCCCGGCCTATCCGCGCTAAAGTCTGGCGCAATGAACCCTACGGAAACTGCACGGCTCGCGTTCCCGGTTAGGCCGGATGGACCGCTGAAATTTCGTCAATTCCTCCGGCTTGTTCGGGAGAATACGCTTGCCACGTATCCGCCCGAGGCCTTCGACGGCGACATTATCGCCGGCCGTCTCTTGTGGCGTCGCCGTTTTATCATCAACGAGCCGACCGGTATTCGGCATGTGCTGCTCGACAATGCTGCAAATTACCGGAAGTCCGAGCTCACTCGCCGGCTCCTTGAGCCGGGGCTGGGTCGTGGTCTCTTGACTAGCGAGGGAGAGACGTGGCGGCGCCATCGTCGAATCATGGCGCCGGCCTTTGATCGGCGGAGCATCGAAGGATACGCACCCATCATCACTGCGGTGACGTACGATTTGCTGGAAAAATGGGATGCCTTGCCGGACTCGAGCGAGATCGATGTCGGGGCGGCGATGATGCACACCACACTGCACATTATCTCGCGGGCAATGTTCTCCGCGAATTCCGACGAGATAGTCGACGTCGTGGAACGCGGCGTCGGCCGGTATCAGACGGCGGTGCGGCCAAGTCTGCTCGATTTGCTCGGCTTCCCGGCATGGTTCGCGAATCTCTTTTCCCATCGGCGAGGCAGCGCCGCTGTTTTCAACGAATTCGATAAAGCAGTCGATGAATTGATAAGCAGCCGCGCTCACGGACCAAGCGGACAACCAAAAGATCTCTTGGGGCGGCTAGTGGCCGCGCGCGATGCCGAAACCGGCGGTGGGATGACAGCGAAAGAAGTCCGCGACGAGGTGGTTACGATCTTTATGGCGGGACATGAAACCACCGCCCAAGCTTTGACCTGGACCTGGTATCTGTTGTCGCTTCATCCTTCGGTCGAAGCCAGGCTCGATGAAGAATTGCGCACGGTCCTAAACGGTCGAACGCCGGCGCATGGAGACATAGCCAACCTGCGCTACACGCGGATGGTGGTCGAGGAATCAATGCGCCTTTATCCGCCAGCGCATACAATGGCGCGCGAGCCAATTACAGCCGATTATGTGCTCGGCCAGCGAATTCCGGCGGGCGCTATCGTTTTGATTTCTCCCTGGCTCCTGCATCGCAAGGCGTCGCTCTGGTGCGATCCGCATCGTTTCGATCCAGACCGATTTACGACCGAACCTCCACGGTTCAGCTATATCCCGTTCGGAGCTGGCCAGCGGATTTGCATTGGGGCGGCCTTTGCAATGACGGAGGCGATTTTGATGCTGGCAATGATCGCTCAGCGCTATCGGCTTGGTCTGAAGGCGGGCCACCCGATCGAACCGCAAGGTCTCATCACCTTGAGGCCGCGCTACGGAATGCCAATGACACTGAAACGCCGACGATAACGATCATCCGATCCGGCGACTGATTGCGAAATGCGCCCAACCGAGGAGTCAGGATCATCAAGGCTTAACCCCTGAAAGGGGCAATCGGCACGCATGACCATTTGGATTTTATCTGCTCCGCATCGTCCAACCCTCGCCGGGCTTGGGTACATTTTGCGATCTACGTATGGGTCGCCTGATTTGCATCGAATGCGGCTGGACGGCAGAGGATATTGCTGATCGCGTTCTAACCTTAGCCTCGGCAGGTGGCGCCGGTTTCTGCGGGGGCAGCGGCATTCGCGCCCCAGCCGCCACAGGATCGAGTTCGCGGGGGACCAGCATCGCGAAGTTGCCGGGGTGATGGACATGACTGGCGAGTTGCCCGGCGCGATCTCCAGCTCCCCAAAAGATATCGGCGCGGGCCGGGCCAACAATGGCCGAGCCGGTGTCCTGAGCGATCATCAAATGATCAAAGTGGCTGCTCCGTTTTTCATCCGTGAGAGGCAAGTCGGCGTCGATGAAAAAGGGCGTGCCATAGACATGTAACGCATTATCGACGGCAATAGAGCGCCCTGCCGTCAGCGATATGCCTTGGGCGCCAAGCGCCTCGTGCTCACGCAGCGTCTCCCCGAGACCAGCCGGTCGCCGATCATCTGATAGTCCGACGATGCGGAAAAACATAAAGGACCGATTTTGGCGCAAAAGTTCCTCGGCGTCCTGTGGGTTAGCGTGTACCCAGTCGCGAATTCGCTCGAGCGAGATCTCTTCACGCGGAATGATGTTGCGCTCGACGAGAATGCGGCTGAGCGGCACGAATGGGTAGCCATTATGCCCATCGTAGTTGATGCGCAGCATGGCTCCATCTTCGAGGCGCACGCGCGCTGATCCCTGGATCTGGATGGCAAGAGCATCCGACTGATTCTTGATCCAACAGATCTCGAGATGTTTGCCGTCGAGAGCGCCGTCGAGGATCTCGCCGCGATCATAGTAAGGGACGAGCGTGCCACTGTCCGTCCGCCGCAATGACTGTCCCCTGTTGGGAAAGCCTGGACTGGCACTGTGGGGCGGCGGCACCAGATCTGGCGGGCGGCGATAGATCGGTATCTTGAAAATTCCGGTGGGGAAGCGTGAGCCGTCGACGATCGGTTCGTAATAAGCGGTCAAGAAGCCAGCGTTATCGCCCAGCTTGGTTATGCGCACCGGACGAAAATTGCGTTCCAAGAACAGCCGCGCCTGATTGCCTGTCAGCCGGCCTGCAGCGAGTGCCCGACGACAGACCTCTACGAGCGCAGGATACATTGGACGCTTTTCGCTCTCGCCGAGGCTGCTTCGTAGCAGAGGGCGGCAGCTTGCTAAAAAAGCAGCAAAGGCAGCGGCGTGGTCATCCGCTGACCATCCCTTTAAGGCATTCCATTCAATCGGTTCGAGGGCGGCGTCGGGGAGACGAAGTGGCTCAGGTTGTGCTGCCGACGGTCCGAATATCGCAGGCGGGGGCGCGGCGAATTGCGATTTCCGTTCCACGCCCGCCGCAGCATGAGCCGACAGGCCGACTGGCTGCGCAACGATTCCTACAATCAGGACGAACGTAGCTGCGATCGCGATCCGGTCGCGATCAATTTTGAATGGGCAACTGCCGCTAACTCCGGACATCGCCTATCCGCGTGTCTGCCAGCGGGTGAATTTAGCCGTTGGAAAAGGCTAATTTTGTGATCAGAGCTGGGCATTCGCCGTTAACTGCGATGCTGGACCATCGGATGGACAACTATTCGATCGCCTCGTTGGCGAGTGGCGCGCGGCGGAACGGGTGGCTCGGTGCCAAAGCGGCAGGAGCGGTGGGAGGACTCGCCGACTGGCTGGCCGCAAGGGCCCAAAGGCGAGCACAATTACCGCACCGATGGACGCGCCATCGTCCAGTGGTCCCGCATGAAGGCCCGGTATTCCGACGACCTCGCAACCCGGTAGGCACTGAACCGCGCCTACCATTTCTTCGGCCTTGCGCTGACAAAAACGGACATCGCAGCCCTAACAAAAAAGTTGGCCAATGCGGCATTGGGCTTCTGGCGTGTCTGGCTGGCGTGTTGGCGCACGAGACTGTTAAGCTGCGATCGCGGAGGGCTATCCGATGCGGCCAGGTGCTCCAGTTTTGGCTGTTGCTTTGTTCCTGCCGACTTCCACTTTTTCACAGGATGAGGGGACGACCACGAGTTTCAAGAACGGCACCCGGCTTTATATTTGCATCGGTTACGTGATGGGCGTTTCCGATTCACTGCAGGGCTTACATCTGACGTGCTCCCCTAGGGAAGTCACGGGGAAGCAGGTCATCGACTTGGTTGTGAGCCGCCTGCGCGATCATCCCGATGCTCGGCAATATGTCGCCTCGCAAGAAGTGACGCTTGCGCTTGTGACGGCTTTTCCCTGTAAGAAATAGGCGCCCTATACCGGCCCTATACCAATGGATAGTGGACGCAGACCAAAAGCTAATTGAGTTTGTTGGATGCCGCCGTATGTAGAAGCAGTACTAAGGGGGCCAAGCGGCTACCCCATCCCCCGAACCCCTGGCCGCTCGGCTCCTAAAAAGAGGCCGCCTCCTTGGCGGCCTCTTGCGTTTGCTAAATTGGTCCTCCGCACCGCACCCCTAATTCCCTCACCGCGGGGTATCCGATCCTGATCCCGACTTAACCTGCGCCCACGTTCGAGCGATGTCTTAGCCCGACAACAGACACGTTCGCCTTGATCCGGCGAATACGATTATCAGACCCGACTACTGATTGCGAAATCCGCCCTGGTTCCTGATCGCGCCGAGATGCTCATTGATGCGAAACACGATAAGCACAAACTCGGCCGCAATGCGCGACATGACGATGCCCATGCCGGCGCCGAGCACGCTGGTGATGAGAAAGATCAGGCCGACAAATGGATTATAGGCCATCGTCGTCAACGAACTGACTACGCCTGCGAATCCGAGCAGGACGGAAATCACAACGGCCAGCCAATAAAAGACCTTGATCACAGTGGGTGTGACGAATCGCTCCCACTGGAACAGATCACCAAGGCCGAACATGAAGCCTCCCGATCACCCACGCCCCCAGTTGGGGTCGCAGACTGCACCGTGACATTGCAGCGGTCAATCGCGGCCGGTCGCGCCAATAGCGGCCGCGCGCGTGTGTGGCCAGTGTGATCAGACAGCACTCCGCGCGCCATGTTTTACGCGCCATGTTTTACGCGCCATGTTTTATTGACGGGCCCCGGTAGGACATTTAGGACCCTGATATGGTCATGCCGAGGCTTTCCCTGGAGAAATTCGCAGGGCTAACGCCGCGAATGTCGAGCGAGCAACGGCGCGCCGCCTCGGTCGCGGGCGTCGCGCACGCGCTGCACGACGGCTATACCGACCTTATCTACATCATGCTGCCCTTGTGGCAGACCGAATTCGGCCTGACCTATGCGGCGCTCGGGCTCCTCCGCAGCGTGTTCGTCGGCGCTATGGCCAGTCTGCAAATTCCCGCAGGCTACATGTCCGAGCGATTTGGGGCGGCGATCGTGCTGGCGATCGGCACCGTGCTTGCCGGTATCGGCTATTGTCTGGCGGGTTTGAGCACTGCCTTTGCGATGCTGCTCGGCGCGCTCCTTCTCGGCGGAATCGGCTCCAGCACGCAGCATGCGATCGCTTCGGCGCTCGTTGCTCGCGCTTTCGCCGGAGCGAGCTCGCTCAAGGCGATCGGTGCGTACAACTTCGCCGGCGATCTGGGAAAGATGACGGTGCCGGCAGTGCTTTCGTTGATGCTGCTGGTGACGCCTTGGCGTCCGGCACTGTTTATCTTGGGCAGCCTCGGCATTGCGGTCGGCGCCGTGATCTTATTCGCCGCTCCGCGTCACGAATCCGCTCACGCGGCGACACGGTCGGACTCCTACAGGGCGGAGGAGCTTGAGCGCAAACGGCAGCCGCTGGCGTTCGCATTGTTGACCGGTGTCGGCGTGATCGACAGCGCGACCCGAATGGGCTTTTTGCTGTTTTTGCCGTTCGTGCTCACTGAAAAAGGCGCGACTTTGCAAACCGTCGGGCTGGCGATGACTCTTATTTTCGCCGGCGGCGCCGCCGGCAAGCTTGCCTGCGCCTTTATCGGTGCGCGGATTGGTGCGATCGGAACGGTGTGGCTGACCGAAGGATTGACGGCGGCGGGTATTCTGGCGCTCTCCCAGCTGCCGCTGCAGGCCGCGCTTATGGTGCTGCCGCTGATTGGCGTCGCGCTGAACGGCACGTCATCGGTGCTTTACGGTTCGGTTCCCAATCTGGTCGAGCCGCAGTGGCGCACGCGGGCGCTGAGTATTTTCTACACTGGCACAATTGGCTCAGGCGCGATCGCTCCGGTACTGTTTGGCCGCCTCGGCGACCTTCTCGGCGTATGGCCCGCTTTGACGCTAGTTGCCTTGTTCGTGCTGCTGACGTTGCCGATCGCATGGCTGCTGCGGCGGCCGTTAGCGCTGACTTAAAGCGGCGAGCCGGCGCTTAAGCGTAATGATTTTCGATTGATTCGGTACTTCGCTTCAGTTTGTCGTTTGAGCATGATCGTTTCCGACCTGCCTTCGCCCGCCGAAGCATCAAACGAACGGCGAAGGGTCGAGGCGGCTTCGCGCAGGCGGGAAACCGCCGTCCACCTTTCGGGATCATGCTCTTAGCGCGCCCAATTTGCGGCGTTGGGACCGCTCACGCGCAAATTTCTTCATCCCCTCGACGCCGAAAACCGCCGTTTGGCGGCTCCCGCGAGGCTTGCCCAGCCAAATGAGGAACGCGCCGCGACTACCCGCGTTAGGTTTGTAGCTCGGGTTCCAATGTTCGCCGTCGAACGGCAATGAGACGGCCAGTGAACGGCAAAGTGAAATGGAGTAGGCCAATGAAATTTCATTTTCCTTGTGGCATGCTTGCGCTCGTAATCGGCGCGTCTGCGGCGCAAGCACAGACGGTGATCACTGGCCCGGTGGTGGGGCAGCCGGTCGAGACGGTGGTAGCCGCTCCGGCCGCGACCATCGTGCAGCCGGCCGAGACGATACAAACCATTCAGACCGTACGGACGGTGCGCGCGGCCCCATTGCCGCCGGTGCGCCGTCAAGTCGTGACGACGCGCACGATAACGCGCCGCGTGATCCGAGCCGCGCCGGCAGTGGTAGCCGGAACCGTGACAGCGGCTCCGCAGCCGCTTTATGACGCCGCTGTGCCGGCCGCCGTGCCGGCGCGCGCGGGCATTTATGTGGCACCGGCCTACGACTATGCGAACTACGCGGACTATGGCGCGCCGCTCTACGACGTCGCGCCGGCCGCTACCGTCGCACCGGCGCCGGTCGTCGCCGCGCCGCTGGCGACAACGCCGGTGATCTACCGTTACGTTTATGAGCCGGATCGCATCCTGGTGATCGATCCGACAACCAATATCGCGGTGCAGGCGATTCCGCGGTAACGCCACGAGACCGCGCGCTGCCGCGAGGTGGCGCGCGGTCCTCGCAGAGCACGTCACGGCGCGAATGGGAGAGCGACGCATGAGAAGGCGCATGAGAACACGCAGCGCGATTACAATCATCGTGACGTTCGCCCTGTGCGGCGGGTTCGTCGGCGCAATCGCTGCGGTCGCCCAAACCATTCCTCCCGCAGCGCCTGGTAGCGATACCGGAGTGAGCGGCGCCATCGAGCAGAAGCTCATTCTCAGTTCGGCGCAGCGAACCGCAATTTACGGCCAGGCAAGCAAAGACAGGAGCAAAGTGGCGCCGAAGGATTTTTCGCCGGTGATCGGCGCCGATGTGCCCCCGATGATCGAACTCTATGCGCTGCCCGACGAGGCGGTCGCCGGCGTTCCAGCGGCCAAGCTCTACAAATACACGATGGTGGACAACAAAGTCGTGCTGGTCGATCCGACCAAAATGCGTGTCGTCGACGTCATCGGGCCGCCGCCATCGTACTGATTGCGATCGCTCCCAATCCGCATGCGCTCCGATTTTCGCAAGCGCCGCCGTCTAGAGCGCGACTGCTTGAATTTGAATCGATTGTCGCTCTAGAATTTTTTGTGGAGCACGATCTTTTCGAAAAACCGGTTTCCACTTTTCCGGATCATGCTCTACGGCGCGGCGGCTTTCTTTCCCGCCTCGATGACGAGTTTTGGCAATGCGTCGAGATAAGGCCCCATGAAAAAGGCCTCGCCCGAGCCTTCGCCGTAATACTGATCGTAGCCATCAATCATTGCGCGCACCGGCGTGACGCAAGACGGCATCGACGCGACGATCAGATCGCCGAGTTCGGCAGTGCCGCTTGCGCTGTAACGAGGATTGGCGAACACCGCATGCACAATACAATCGGTGGCCGACCGCATCAGCGTTTCAGTCGCCGCGCTTTTCTGGTGCGGCGAGAGGTGCTCAAGTCCCATCGGATCGTCAAGCGGGCCGGTGGCGACGGCAACGACCATGGCCGTGCCGAGTAGCGGTGCGAGAATCATTGGCTACTTCCCTTACCCTTGCGGGCAGGCATAGCGGGCGCGCCAGCCGACGGTCAACCCTCATCTGACCGCACTACGCTGTGTTTTTTGCAATGAAGTGATGTTATATTTAGCCATCAATGGAATGACGGAGTTTGGCCATGATATTGCCGCCGGCACTGCTTCTTGGCGTGAGCCTTGCCATACCCGTCGTCGATAAAGTTCCATCGCTGAATGTGGAACAAGTCTGCGACGGCATCGCACAGCAGGGCGGCGTGTCATTCCACGATCCGAACATTGCGGTGGAGAAGAAAAATTGTCTCGACAGTGAGCAGGCGATTCGCGACGAGATCGCCAAGCAATGGTCGAGTTTTTCGGCCGCCGATAAGACCGCCTGCACGAACGAGGCAACGATGGGCGGCGATTCGAGCTACACCGAGCTCTTGACCTGTCTGGAAATGGCGCGTGACGTCAGGTCGTTGCACAATGAATCGCAAAAGCCGGCGGCGCCCGGTTCTGTTCCGCCGGCGCCACCCGGTCACGCCCAGCCCAAATCTTAGTCGCGGAAGGCCTCAATCGCGAATGTCTTATTCGCGAATGGCTCGATCGCGGACTGAGGGCACAGCTCATTGTTTGCGCGAGCCGCGTTGCCGCCAAAATCGCTCGCCGGGCAGGAGAAGGGCGAAGAGCGTATCGGCCATACGGGCGAGCTCTTGGACAAACCCGGTGTCGCGGCCGTGTAAATAATGAGTTTTGACCCTAATAGCCGATCAGGATCTCGCTCACCGCCGGTTTGACCGCGCGCATCTCCGGATCTGCCGAACTGTACTCCTTGTCGGCCGTCAGAGCGGCGACGGTGTCCGCGGGCACTTTCGGATCCGCGCGCAGGCTTACTCCCGATTTGCAGCCGCCGGGCAGACTGGCCAGTGCACCGCCGTCCCAATCGCTCACGGTGGCGGCGCCGTCTTTATCGAAGCCTTTGAGCTTGAAAGCCTTGTGGTTGAGTTTCTCGAGCTGGGCGAGGTTGAGCCCGAGGCGCAACCCACCGGGCGCGCTCCACTCGGACTTACCGTTGATGACAATTAGATAAGTGTCGCTGCGCGCGGCGGGATTGGCCCACCAGACTTCGAGCCGCCGCTTCGGATCTTTCGGGTACAGTACCGACGCCGGCACCTTGGAGCCATTGGCGTCGACGTCGGTGAAGGTGATGTTCTTGGAATCGTAGGTCATCGCCAGCTTCAGATGGCTCGAATCCTTGCCGAAGGTACCGCTGCACGCCACCGTGTGGCCGGCTATGGCCGGCGCCGGACCCGCATGCCTCACGGCTGCCGGCGCCGAAGCATGTGCGGCGCTCGCCGGCTGCGCCACCGCCGCCGGGATCGGCTGCTTCATCTGTGATGGCGCGAGTTGATCGTCGGTGTCGAGATCGGGATTGACTTGATTGATCTGGCGTTGCGGCGCCGCCGAGACATTATTGGCGGCCAATGCGAGTGACGCCCCGAAGCCTGCGGCCAATGCCATTCTCAGGCAGCCGCCACACCACCCCCCACGCATACTCGCCTCCCGTTCTGGGTAACCCTACAACTTTCACTGCTTAAGGCACGCGCAACGCTGGCCTCGCAGCATTGCCCCGGGCGCAGAATAGCACGATGGGGCTCGTTCGGCACCGCCCGGACTTGCCGCCGACCACAGTGTGGTACGCCTGTTTCCTGGCCCAAGATTCTGGCAAAACCGAAGCGAAAATCGGTAGGCTTTTCCGATTGTAAGGGGCTCGAATGCGCAACCATCGCGTGGACGCCGGACCGGACACGGTTCACTGGGGCTTTTTTGACGCAGGGCTCAAACCGCTGATCACGATCGAACCCGGCGATGAAGTCACGATGTCGACGGTGTCGGGCCCGCCTGAAGCGATGCCGAAGGCGGATAGTGGCCTGACCGTCCCGCCGGCCTTGTCGGCCATACACGCCAGCGTGCCGCAACGGCTCGGTCCGCACATCATGACCGGCCCGATCGCCGTGCGCGGCGCCAAAGCCGGGCAGGTGTTGGAGGTGCGGATCAAATCGATCGCGCTGCATTACGAGTGGGGCTACAACGTCATCCGCCCGCTCGCCGGTGCGCTGCCGGACGACTTTGCCACGACGCGCCTCATTCATATTCCGCTCGATCGCGCGCGGATGACCGGCCGGCTGCCGTGGGGCCTCGAACTGCCGCTCAAGCCGTTCTTCGGCGTCATGGTCGTGGCGCCGCCGCGCGCCTGGGGGCCGGTCGCCTCGCCGCCGCCGCGCCGCAACGGCGGCAATATGGACAACAAAGAACTCGTCGCCGGCAGTACGCTTTATCTGCCGATCCACGTCGATGGCGGTCTGTTCTCGGTCGGCGATGGCCACGGCGTGCAAGGCGACGGCGAAGTCTGCATCACCGCGATCGAGACCGGGCTGATCGGCACCTTCGAATTGCATGTCCGCGACGATTTCGCGCTCGAATGGCCGATGGCGGAAACGCCGAACGAGCTCATCACCATGGGTTTTGATCCCGATCTCGACGATGCCGCCGTGATCGCGCTGCGCAACATGATCAAGCTTATTTGCTCGCGCACTGGATTATCGCGCGAGGATGCTTACACGCTATGCAGCCTGGCGGCCGACCTGCGCGTGACGCAAGTCGTCAACGGCTCCAAGGGCATCCACGTCGTGCTCAACAAAGCGCTTCTCAAGCGTTAGCGCGCGCCGGTCTATGTCGCCGCTTCATCCTCGAACTTGAAGCCGATTTTTTGCAAGCCCTCCAGCGCGCCCTTGCCGTAATCGTTTTCGATTTCTTTGGCGAGGCTCGGCGCATAAGAAATCGGATCGCTCTGCTCGTCACTTTCCGGCACGATCATAACCAAGAGGCGGGCAGTCTCGCTGGAAACGTTACGGAAGCCACGGTTCTCTCCGCGCGGTACCGAGATCATGTCGAGCGGCTCGAGCACGAGCTTGTGTTCGCCGCGATCGCCCCAAGCAATCTCGAAACGGCCGGAGAGGCACAGAAAGTTCTCGACCGTGTTGAGATGACGGTGAAGACCGGGCCCGTTACCCGGCTCACACTCGGCGATGCTGACAATGAGGCCGCGCGGGCCTTTGACCGGCGCGCCGGCGCTGCGCCCCTGGTAATCCGCAGGCGCCATGACCGGATAAACGCGCCGCGCTGTTATCTTTTCGACCGCGCCGGCTGGAATGCCGTGCGCCTCGAAGTTCTGACGTTGGTAAGTTTGCAGTTTGTTGAACCTGGCGACGCGGGCTTCCATCGCCTCGGGAGTGAGCGATTTCATTCTCACGGCGATCCTCCAATGGCTTGTTGTTTGAGCATGATCTTTTCCGAAAACCGGTGTCCACTTTTCGGGATCATGCTTTAATCCACGCAAGCGGTACGATACACCTTCGCCGTCGAGGGTGTGAGATGGCAAAAGCCGCGCCGTTGAGCTGCTAAACTTTGAACGCTCTGCTAAATCACTTTCCGGAACTTGTGCAGCGAGCGCAAATTATCGGGCCGCGGCTTATCTTTGTAGGTCTGCGGCCAGTTGGTCCATGACACTTCGCCGACATAAAGGTCGCCGCGGCTGTCCACCGTAAGCCCATGCGGGGCTAAGAACTCGGTTGGACCGAGGCCCGGGCCGTGACCGCCCAGTCGAGCGATGCGCTTACCGGTATTGTCGACAATGGTCACCCGCGGGCCGAGAGTCGGCACGTTACGATTGACCGCCTGTGTCGATCCCAGTTCGCCGATGTAGCAGATCGGACACTTGCCAGGCGGCATGAACAAGCCGCAGGGGCGGTGCAGGTTGTTCCATTGCGTTTCGTATTTGCCGTTGCCGTCGAACACCTGAATGCGATGGTTTTCCCGATCCGCCACATAGACCCAGCCGTCCGGGTCGCACGAAATATTGTGTACCAGATTGAACTGGCCTGGCGCGGTTCCCGACTCGCCCCAGGAAAACAGCAACTTTCCGTCCGGCGAATATTTGTGCACCCGCGCGTTGCCGTAACCGTCGGACACATAGATGTCGCCCTGGGGCGACATTGCGGTGTGGGTGCAGCGATGGAACGGCTCGCCGCTCATGTAAGGCGCCGGTTTGCCGGAAATGCCGAGCGTCAGCAGCACCTTTCCTTGCAACGTGCACTGGCGGACGGTGTGGTCGCCGTCGTCGGTCAACCAGATCGTATCGTCCGGCGCCATGAACACGCCGTGCGCGCGGGGGAACAGTCCCTCGCCGAACGAGCGGAGAAAGTTGCCGTCGCGGTCGAACACGATCATCGGGTGCTCGCCGCGATTGAAGACGTAGACGTTATCGTTTCGGTCGACGCCGATGCCGCCGATTTCCTTGAACGACCAGCCCGGCGGCAGTTTCGCCCAGTTCTCGACCGGTTCGTAGGTGTAGGCGCCGTCGCCAACCATCGCCATGTCACTGCAACCTAGGGGGCGTACTCATAAATTCGCCACGTCCGCTTTTACCCCCGAAAGCAGACATCGTTCAGCACGGTGGCAATGTCCGCTCGATCGCCTGCCAGGGCCCAATGCCTTCGGCGGCAAGGATCGGGACGACGAGGAAGGTCGCGGCCGTCCAGGCGAGCCCAAGCGTGGCCTCGATCAGGCGCCCGATCCCGTACCGTTTGGAACCACCATCCTGGTTAGCCCTCCTAGCGCTCGTCATCTTCGAACGACCGCCTGTGATCGTGCCCAGATTGCGATCCGAGATCAACTTCCGCTAAGGGAAGCAGACGTCGCGTCACGTCCGCTTTGCGCCCGCGAGCGGACATTGATTAGCGCATTGTGCCCTCGACGATGAATGACCTCGATTTCGTTACTCTGGTGCGCAGCGCGGTAGTATTTTTCATACTATTATTAAAGGTTTTTGCCTTCGTCATGTTATCGAAAGCAATGAAAGCGAAAAACCTCGGCGCACTTCCATCAAGAGCGGTTACATTTTCTGTACGCGCGAAATAGCGACCGTCCTCAGATTGCACTTCCACAGCGGTAGCGTCGGCCGTTTGGCGGAGAGCCTCAAAGCCGTTGGCATCGGTTATCTCGTCAATCTCAACCACAACATAAACTGGCGGCGTGGTGGTGCGAGCGTGTAGACCCTGAATTGCAACGGCGCCAAATCCTAATCCGATGGCAATTGCCAACGGTAGTGCGTAATAAATTTTCACAGTTTCCTCCCATTTACCGCCGTTGTGCCGACAGTACTCAGGCTACCACGCACATGAGGGGCCAGCCTCAAAATCAGAACCACTGAAGGTAAATGGAGTCACTGTCCGCTCATAGGGGCGGTCTAAGAACCTACCTTTACGCGGCGACGCCAGTGTCCGCTTTGGGTCATAAGCGAACATGGCAGGGCGAATTTCCAATGTCTGCTTTACCCCCGAAAGCAGATAACAAGCATTTATGAATACACGCCCTAGCCAGCTTTGCGCGGCCAAACGCCGGCGTCTTCAAGTTCTTTCATTGCCGCGTCGGTGAATTCCGCTTTCGGCGCGTTGCCGCCGATCACGAACATGAGAATCGCGTCCTCGCCGGACGGCCCGGGCGTGACGTTTTCGAAACGGCGGATCGCGCCGGGCGGAAAAGAAATCACGTCGAGCGGATTGAGATCGATCGTTTCGATCTTGCCCTTCTCGTTTTCCCAGCTGCAGCGCCAGGTCCCGGTCATGGGAATGAAGGTCTCGTTGGTGTCGTGGTTGTGCATCATCGGGCCTTTGCCCGGCTTGGCGCGGCAATAACCG
>Ga0335081_10004891_pt1 | contig 21178 bp, 18 predicted proteins | sample Lox_Sample_35_FD_206713 | JGI IMG/M metagenome (GOLD analysis project Ga0335081, IMG submission 206713) | Soil microbial communities from Loxahatchee National Wildlife Refuge, Florida, United States - Lox_Sample_3.5 | ecosystem: Environmental > Terrestrial > Soil > Wetlands | place: USA... | reverse complement strand
ACGCGGACAAGGGCTATGGGTTCATCGCCCCCGACGACGGCACCGCCGACGTCTTCGTCCACCACTCCGCCATCGAGGCTGACGGGTACCGCAGCCTCCAGGACAACCAGCGGGTCGAGTACAACGTCACCCAGGGCGCCAAGGGCCCGCAGGCCGAGCACGTTCGCCCGATCTGAGATCCCGGCGCTCCCTCGGGGTTCCTGACCGCCGGACGCGGAGGCTGAGTGTGCCCACGGCGTCAGAGCTTGGCCAGCTTCGTGCACGGCATGGTGATCCGTACCAGGCGCCCGGCGAAATCGATGACCAAGGTGGCGTCGTTCTCGACACTGACGACCCGGCCGAGGCCGTATTTATCGTGTGTTACCTGGTCCTGCTCCGCGAACAGCTCGGCAGGAGGAGCGGGAGGCTCGGCGCCAAAGGGACTCGTGGGCAGAAGGCGCCGGGTCGCGGCGCGGGCAGGTTTCATCAATACCAGTATGCGCCCCGGCGCTCGTCATCGCAGCGGCTCGGTGCCGGCCAGTAGGGCCAGCACTTCACCGACGGTGCGCCCGCGGATGGTGGGCTCGGGCAGCGGGAGGTGCGCCTGGACGTGATAGCGGTTGCGGCGGCCATCCTTCTCCTTGATCACGTAGCCCGCCTCGACCAGGTCCGCGATGACGCCGAAGGCGCTGCGTTCGGTGATATCCAGGCTGGCCGCCATGTCGCGCAGGCGCACCCCGGGGTCACGGACGACCAGCAGCAGGACCCGCGCATGGGTGGTCAGGAACGTCCAGCTCGCCACGCCGGTAAGTTACCAGATTCCGGAAAAATCTTACTAGTTTCTCGGTGCCGGTCAGCAACGTGCGCCCGGCGGTCATTCGGGCCGGGGATCGGAATCGGGAACGACGGCGGCGACACCACCGATTCCTATCTCTTCGCCAAGGGCGTGCGTGACATCGCCTCAGGACTCGTCGTTTCATCCTGCTAGCCGCCGGGATACCGGGTCTGCCGGGCGGGTTCCTGCTGGCAGCCAGCATCATCCCGTCGGCGACGCCATCATCGTGCTGCGGGGCAACGGCCCGAAGGCCACCGTGTACGGTGTGCACGCAGTGACGGCAGCGGTGATGCTGGCCGCGGCCACGTTCCTCTACATCTGACCAGGAGAACACATGGACGGTGACCGCCCCGGGCGGGTGCTGACGGGGCTGGGATCATTTCTCGCCGCCGGGCCGGCGCCGCCGGCCGATCCGCGCCAGCAGGTGGTCGAGCTGCTTCACCGGGTTGCCGGGTCGGTGCCCGCGTACCGCGCGTTCCTGCGTGAGCACGGCGTCGACCCCGGTGAGATCCGCACGTTCGCGGACTTCGAGCGGCTGCCGCTGATGACCAAGGATAATTACCACCGCCGCTACCCGCTGCCTGACCGGTGCCGGCAGGGGAGGCTGGACGACTGCGACATGATCGCGGTGTCGTCCGGCTCTACCGGGCAGCCAACGTTCTGGCCCCGTTCCGTTACCGACGAGCTGGCCGTGGCGGCGCGGTTTGAGCAGGTGTTCGCCGGCAGCTTCGCGGCGGCCGAGCGCCGCACCCTGGCCGTGGTCTGCTTCCCGCTGGGCACCTGGGTGGGCGGGCTGTACACGCTGGCCTGCGCCCGGCACCTGGCCGCGAAGGGCTACCCGATCACCGTGGTGGCCCCGGGCAACAACAAGACGGAGATCCTGCGGGTGATCCCGGAACTCGCCGTGCACTGCGACCAGACCGTGCTGCTCGGCTATCCGCCGTTCATCAAGGACGTGATCGACACCGGGACCGCCGCGGGCCTGGACTGGACGCGGTACGCGATCAGGCTGGTGCTGGCCGGGGAGGTGTTCAGCGAGGAATGGCGCGACCTGGTCGGGCGGCGGGCCGGAATGAGCAGCCCGTGCTATGACTCGGCATCGCTGTACGGCACCGCCGACGCCGGGGTGCTCGGTACCGAGACGCCGCTGTCGATCTGCATCCGGCGTTTCCTGGCCGCCCGGCCGGAGGCCGCCCGGGAACTGTTCGGCGAGGCACGGCTGCCGACCCTGGTCCAGTATGACCCGGGCAGCCGGTTCTTCGAGACGCACGACGGCACGCTGCTGTTCTCGGCCGACAGCGGGGTGCCGCTGATCCGGTATCACATCGCCGACGAGGGCGGGCTGATCGGCTACCAGGACATGCTCGCATTCTGCGGCCGGCACGGCTTCGACCCGATGGCCGAGCTGGGTCGAAGCGTTGGTCCGAGCGCCCGAGTCGTCCGGCCGCTGCCGTTCGCGTACGTGTTCGGGCGCTCGCACTTCACGGTGTCCTACTTCGGCGCCAACATCTATCCGGAGAACGTCGCCGTCGGCCTGGAGCAGCCGGCCGTCAGCGGCTGGGTCACCGGCAAGTTCGTGCTCGAGGTGGCCGGCGACGCCGACGGCAACCCGCACCTGTCCGTCACGGTCGAGCTCGCGCCCGGCGAGGCAGCAGACGCGGCGCGCGAGCGCGTGCTGGCGGAGGCGATCCGCGCGCAACTGCAGCGGCTGAACAGCGAGTTCGCCCACTACGTGCCGGCCGTGTACCAGCTGCCTGAGGTCACGTTGCGGCCGGCCGGCGACCCCGGGTACTTCCCGGCCGGCGTCAAGCACCGCTATACCCGGGGAACGAACGACCGGTCCTGAGCCAGGAAAGTCCAGCTCACCACGCTGGTAGTTCCAGTTTAGCGTGGGCTCGGGCACCGGACGCCAGCCCGCTGCGGCGGTGAATGGAGCATCAGGTCCGCGGCATGATGTTTAATGAACCTTGGTTGTAGTCGAAGTTCGTGTTCGTGTCACAGCGCCTGCGAATTCTGACCGCGGGCGCCGCCGATTCCCAGGGCCATGGCCCCGGACGGCAGGCGGTCGCAACAGCCCAGGATCCACGACCGTGGGTCCTGATGGTCGTCTTAGCAGGAGAAGCACGTGGCTCAGGGAACAGTGAAGTGGTTCAACGCGGACAAGGGCTATGGGTTCATCGCCCCCGACGACGGCACCGCCGACGTCTTCGTCCACCACTCCGCCATCGAGGCTGACGGGTACCGCAGCCTCCAGGACAACCAGCGGGTCGAGTACACCCCGGCCCGCGGGGCCAAGGGCCCGCAGGCCGAGCAGGTCCACCCGATCTGACGGTTAGGTAACGCGACACGGGGGTGGCCCTGCCCGCAGGGCCACCCCCGTGTGCTTGATACGCCAGGAAAGACAGGGCACGGGAACGTCGCACACTGCCCTGCGCCGCTCGCCCCGGGCCGGAAACGGCGGCCCTGCCCTGCACGACGCCTACCTGCCGCCCGCGACCAGAGCTCAGTACGCCGGCCCGACGGGCGAGCCGGCTCCAGCCCGGCGAGCCAACTCTCGACTTTGCGTCATAAAGTCCTTCGGTGAAACCCTTGACTCTATGCCATAAAGTAGCGTCTACTTTATGACATAGAGTCGATGAGGGAGGCGCCGTGAACCACACATCCGACACCACGGCCGCCGGCAACGGCGGCACCTTCGGCCCCGAGCAGGCCGCAGCCCTGCTGGACCAGACCACCCGGCAGGCCCGCCGCAAGTTCCAGCCCTCGCCGCCGTGGCTGCTGGCGGCCAGGGCGGTCCTGGTCCTGGCCGCCCTCGGCGCGATCTGGCTCTCGGTCCGCGGCCAGCACCCCTACCGGGGCCCGACCGCCGCGGACATCCCCGTCCTGGCCGGGTTCATCGTCGTCAACTTCGCCGCGACGGTCGCGGTCCGCAGGCGCGCGACCGCCGGGGTAAGCGGTCGAACCCGGTTCAGCCAGGGCGAGATCATGGTGCTGATACTGGCATTTGCCGCCGCGGTCGTGGCCATGACGGGGCTGAGCGCCGCCGGGGCGGACTTCGCCTGGTACCCGACCTCGGTGCTGTTCATCCCCGGCCTGGCCTGGGCCGCCATCGCGGCGGCGCGGGCAAACTGGCTCGAGTTCGGCACCGGGCTCGCAATCGTCGCTCTCGGCGTGGTCGGCGCGTTCGCCGGGCCGGCCGGGTCGTGGGCGGTCGCCGCCGTGGGCCTGTGCGTCGTGCTCCTGGGCAGTGCCGCCGGCATCGCCTGGCGGCAGCACGCCTGACGGCACGCCATGAGCGACAACGGACTGGACCCGCTGATCCACATGCCCACCCGGCTGAAGATCGTCGCGACGCTCGCGGCGCTGCCCGACGGCGACGCGCTGTCCTTCACCCGGCTGCAGGACATGCTCGAGCTGACCCCTGGCAACCTGATCATCCAGCTCCGCAAGCTCGAAGAAGCTGGCTACCTCAGCAGCGAGAAGACCAGGAACGGGTCCGCGCAGAAAACCACGGTCACCCTGACCCGCCAGGGCCGGACGGCGCTCGGCGCCTACACCCAGGCGCTGCGCGACCTGCTCGGCGGCCTGTAAACGAAGGCACGGCCATGAACACAGCACTTGACCCGCTGATCCACGACCCCGGGCGGCTGCGCGTCGCCGCGACCCTGGCGGCACTGCCCGACGGCTACGCGCTGGCTCTCACCCGGCTACAGGGCATGCCCGGGCTCACACCTGGCCGCCTGATCACCTGCCTGCGGGAGCTGGATCACGCCGGGTACGTGCGGACGGAAAGGTCCCGCGGCGGCAAAGCCCCGGCCGTCGTCGCGCTCACCCGCTACGGCCGCGCCGCGCTGGACCGCTACGCCAGTGCGCTGCGCCAACTGCCCCCGGTGGCCCGGCGCGATCGTCAGGCACCAGCACCCCATATGCGCGCGGGCGATGCTGACCGGGACGCGGCCGCCGCGGCCCTGGGCGAGCACTACGCGCAAGGACGGCTCACCCGCGACGAACTCGACGCGCGACTGGATGCCACCTTGACCGCCGTCACGCACGGCGAGCTATCCCGGGCCGCCCGCGATCTGCCGGACCTGACGGGGCGGCCGGCCCGCGAACCGTCAGAGCGGGAGCTGAGCGGTTCCATGTCGCTTGCCCGGCACGCTCAGTTTGAGACTCATTCGTGGTGCGCTTGACCCGGTTCAGGGCTTGCCAAGACGATGGAGCGGCATGTCATGGTGCGCTGGGGGGAGCAGGGCGTGGTTGCTGGGGCTGGTCGGATCAACGGGGCGCAGCATGTGAGCAGGCTGGGTTGGGATCCGGTGGCATCGAAGGTCCGCCGCCCGCTGGTCCGGCCCGGGACGGTCCGTCGTTCGCTGCTGGTCGAGCGGCTGAGGGCGGGTGCCTCCTGCCCGATCGTCTCGGTGGTGGCGCCGTCGGGTTACGGGAAGACGACGCTGTTGTCCGAGTGGGCTGAGCACAACGACCAGTCGTTTGCGTGGGTATCGGTGGACGAAGCCGACAACGACCCGAAGGTGCTGCTCGGCTACGTCGCGGAGGCACTGGACGCGGTGGAGCCGATCGGCGAGCGGGTGTTCGAGGCGCTGGCATCCCCTGGCAGCTCGGTACCAGGTTCGGTGGTCCCCCGGCTGGGCTCGGCGTTGCTGTCGATGGCCTCCCCGGTCACGCTGGTGATAGACGACGTGCACGTGCTGCGGGACCGCGAGTGCCGCAGCGCGCTGTCGGTGCTGGCCGATCACGTGCCGCCCGGTTCGCGGCTGGTGCTGGCGAGCCGGGCCGAGCCGCCGCTGCGCATCGCGCGGCTGCGCGCCGAGGGGAAGATCCTGGAGATCGGACCCGGCGATCTGGCGCTCACTCGCCGGGAGGCGTCATCGCTGCTGCAGAACGTGAACGTGAGGCTGGACGAGGATGATGTGGCTGAACTGCACCGGCGCACCGAGGGGTGGCCGGCTGGGCTGTATCTGGCGGCGCTGTACCTGCGGGAGGGGGGCCCGCTGGCCGGGGCGGCGGTTTCCTTCGGCGGGGATGACCGGCTGGTGAGCCAGTACGTGGAGTCGGAGTTCCTGGCGCGGATCTCCCGGCGGCAGCGGGCGTTCCTGACCCGGACCGCGGTGCTGGAGCGCATGTGCGGGCCGCTGTGCGACGCGGTGCTTGAGCTAAGCGGGTCCGCGGGGGTGCTGGAGGATCTGGCGCGATCGAACTTGCTGCTGGTACCGCTGGATCGCCGCCAGGAATGGTACCGCTACCACCGCCTGTTCCGCGACATGCTGCTGGCCGAGTTGCACCGCCTGGAGCCCGACCTGATGCCGGTTCTGTACCGGCGAGCCGCGGCCTGGCATGAGCGCCATGGGGTGGCCGACGAAGCGCTGGAGTACCTGATAAAGGCGGGCGACGCCGGTGCCGCGGCTCGTCTGGCCGGCACGCTGGCGTTTCCTGCCTACCAGCACGGCCGGGTGGCAACCGTTGAGCGGTGGTTCGGGTGGCTCGGCGATCACGGCACCATGGAAGACCACGCGGCCGTCGCGGTGATGGCGGCGATGGTGCCCGCGATGACCGGAAAGCCGGCCGAGGCCGAGCGATGGGCCAAGCTGGCCGAACGGGCCGCCGTCGTCGCGAGGCTGCCCGATGGCAGCCCCACGATCGAGCCGTGGCTGGCCTTGCTGCAAGCGCTGCTGTGCCGTGACGGGGTGGAGCAGATGCGGGCCGACGCCGAACGGGCGGCCAGGACCATGGCCGCCGGGAGCTTCTGGCGGGCCGCGGCAACCCTGTTCCTGGGGATCGCGCACCTGATGGCCGGTGATCCGGAGCGTGCCGATGTGCTGTTCGAGAACCAGGTCACCGAGGCCCGGGCCGTCGGCGGGATGATAGGTGCCTGCGTCGCGCTCGCCGAGCGGTCGCTCCTGGCGATCACCCGGGGAGCCTGGGACCTGGCCGGACAGTTCCTGGCCGAAGCCCAGGCGGTGGCCCGTCAGGCCAATCTCGCAGACTACCCGCCGGTGGCGATCATGCATGCGGTGGCCGCCCAGCTGGCACTGCATGAGGCCGACCCGCCGCGTGCCCGTGCCCAGCTGACCCAGGCGCAGCGCCTGCGGCCCGCCCTGACCTACGCCGTGCCGCACCTAGCCGTCCAGGCCCGGATCGAGCTGGCCAGATGCCACCTAGCGCTTGCTGACTTCACCGCGGCGCGGACACTGCTCCGCGAAGTCGACGACATCCTGACGCGCCGCCCCCGCCTCGGCGTCTTCGCCCAGCAGGCCAAGGACCTGCGGGCAGAGCTTTCCCCGGCCAGGGACACATCTGCGCCGGGAGCCTCGACCTTGACCGCCGCCGAGCTCCGGCTGCTGCCGCAGCTATCCACGCACCTGTCGTTCCCGGAGATCGCCGAGGAAATGTTCCTATCCCCCAACACCATAAGATCGCAGGCGTACTCGATCTACCGCAAGCTGGGGGCATCCTCGCGCAACCAGGCGGTTACCCGGTCGCGCGAGCTAGGGCTGCTGGAGGATGATCACCGCCCGCATCACCCGACCGGACCTGGCCGATGGCGTTGATGCCCGTTGCCTCCCACGCATGTCCCCACGGTGAGGATGGTCAATGGTCCGGTGACGGACCGCCAGGCAAGCCGGACGGAGCTCGATGAAGGACCTCGAATCGCTGGACGCCGCCTTCGTCATCGATACGTTCCTGCTGTTGCTGATCGGGATCGGTCCCAAGATCGCGCTGGTGCCGTTCCTGGATGCGACCGGTGCCATGCCAGAGGCAGTCAAGCGCCGGGTCTTGCGCAAGATGCTGACCACCGCCGCCCTGGTCGCCGCGCTCTTGCTGGTCCTCGGAGGTCTGCTGACCAGGCTGCTGCATTTCTCGCCGGGCGCGCTGGGCGTCGCTAGCGGCATCATCCTGCTGATTATCGCGGTCGCCATGGTGCTCGGCCATCAGGCCGGCGCCGGCGGTGACCATCCGGTCGAAGGCCGGGACCCGATGCAGGTCGCTGTCTTTCCGCTGGCCGTGCCCTACCTGCTCAACCCGGCCGGGATTGTCGTCCTGGTCACGATGTCGGCAGAGGCCAGCTCGATCGCCGTGCTCGCTGTCGGTGTCGGCGTGCTCGTCGCGGTGCTCGCGTTCGATGTCGTGGTCTTCCGCTGGGCGGTGCAGGTCAGCAGCAAGCTGGACGCGAGCCGGATGCTGGTCACCGAGAAGGTGTTCGGTTTCCTGCTGGCCGCGCTCGGGGTGCAGCTGGTGCTCAACGGGTTGTCCGACGTCGGTGTGATCCACCTGACTACCGGTCACTGAGCGCCGCGCCCTGCCGCTGAGCTAGTGAGCGGGCGAGCACGAGGGTTACGCTGAGCGCCGCGGGTCCCAGTCCTCGGCAAATAGGCGCACAACTAGATTTCGCTGACGTCGGTTCCCGCATGAGCTAGCCAACGGGATCATGGAGGCGTCGGATGGCGGTGCAGGCGGAGGCGCAGGCGGAACGGGCGGAACAAGAAGTCTTCAGTTTCCAGGCCGAGGCGGTACAGATCCTGGATCTGATGGTCCATTCTCTGTACAGCAATAAAGAGATCTTTCTGCGCGAACTGATCTCGAATGCATCGGATGCGGTCGACCGGCTACGGCTGGAACTCCTGTCGCGTGCAGAACTTCCTGAGGTGGAGGAGCCGCTGCAGATCCGGGTCAGTCACGACAAGGACGCCGGCACGATCACCGTCACCGACAACGGCATCGGCATGAGCCGGCATGAGGTGATCCAGAACATCGGCACGATCGCCAAATCCGGGACCCGCGAGTTCCTTCGGTCGCTGACCGGCGACCAGCGCAAGGACGCGGCCATGATCGGCCAGTTCGGGGTGGGTTTCTATTCGTCGTTCATCGTCGCCGAGCGAGTGGTGCTGACCACCCGGCGGGCGGGCTCGGAGCCGCGCGAAGGGGTTCGCTGGGAATCGGATGGCAGGGGCGAGTACACGCTGGAGCCGATCGACCGGCCCGGCCGCGGCACCACGATCGTGCTGCACCTGCGCGAGGGCGAGGACGACCTGCTGAACGGGTGGCGGCTGCGGTCGATCATCGAGAAGTACTCCGACCACATCAGCGTGCCGGTCCTGATGCCCGGCGAGCCGGAAAACAAGGCCGAGGAGGACGAGGGCACGCCGAAACCAGACGTCAACGTCAACCGGGCATCGGCGCTGTGGACGCGCCAGAAGAGCGAACTCACAGACAAGGACTACAGCGACTTCTACCAGCACATCGCCGGGGAGTTCACCGATCCGCTCGCCTGGTTGCACGCCAAGATCGAGGGGATCTACGAGTACACGCTGCTGCTGTTCGTCCCGTCCAGCGCGCCGTATGACCTGTGGGTAACCGAAGCCCGGCGCGGGGTGCGGCTACATGTGCAGCGGGTGTTCATCATGGAGGACACCGGGCAGATCCTGCCGAGGTACCTGCGGTTCATCCGCGGCGTCATCGACTCCTCCGACCTGCCGCTGAATGTCTCCCGGGAAATCCTGCAGGGTAGCCGGGCGGTGCACAACATCCGCGTCAACGCCGTGAAGAAGGTGCTGCGCCGGCTCACCGAACTCGCCGAGAACGAGCCGGAGAAGTACGCGACCTTCTGGAAGCAGTTCGGCATGACCCTCAAGGAAGGCATCGCCGACGACTATTCCAACCGGGACGAGATCGCCAGGCTACTGCGGTTCACCTCCACCAAGTCCGCCACCGACGACCCGGACACCTCGCTGGCCGACTATGCCGCGCGGCTGAAGGAAGGCCAGGAGAACATCTACTACCTGCTGGCACCCTCTCTTGCCGCGGCCAAGTCCAGCCCGCATCTGGAGGCATTCCGCACCAAGGGTGTGGAGGTGCTGCTGCTCAGCGAGGGCGTCGACAACTGGGTGGTGTCCAGCCTGCGCGAGTTCGGCGGCAAGAAACTGCAGTCCGTCGCCCAGGGCGACGGCGACCTGGGCACGCTGGCGGATGAGGACGAGAAGCAGGCCAAGGAGCAGGCTGACGCCGAGTACGCGGACCTGCTCGGAAAGCTGAAGGCCTACCTGGCCGGGCAGGCCTGGGATGTGCGCCTGTCTACCCGGCTCACCACTTCGCCGGCCTGCATCGTCAGCAACGAGCCGGAAATCGACATCAACCTCATGCAGCGGCTGCGCGGAACCGGCCTGCCGCGGCAGGCGGTACTCGAGCTCAACCCGCGGCATCCGCTGATCGAGCGGCTCAACCGCGTACAGGACGGCAGGCACATCGGCGAGTGGGCGCACGTCCTGTTCAACCAGGCGGTGCTCACCCTCGGCGCCCGGATCGCGGACCCCGCTACATTCGTCAAGCGGCTAAACAGCCTGCTCACGGCCCTCACCGCAGAGGAAGCCCCAGGGACCGGAGAAGACGGCGCCGGCGACGAACGCCCCCATGGGGACCAGGCAGTCGTCGGCACCCAGGATAAGGATGGCGCAGGCCATGGGGAGGAGGGCTGAGCGCAAATCCGCCAGCGCGGCTGTATGCCGTCAGTGACCTGCACGTCAGCTTCCCGGCGAACCGTGAATTCGTCGCGAGCCTCCCGGCGTTCCCTCACGACTGGCTGCTGGTCGCCGGGGACGTGGCAGAAAAGGCGGCAGACGTCGAGTGGGCGCTGCGCGCGCTGCGCGCGCGATTCGCGACTGTGGTCTGGGTTCCCGGCAACCATGAACTGTGGACGCTCAGCACGGATCCGCTCCGGTTGCGCGGCGAAGCCCGGTATCGGTATCTGGTGTCGATGTGCCGCAGGGTCGGCGTGGTCACGCCGGAGGACGCGTTCCCGGTATGGCGGGGAGCGGACGGCCCGATGGTAATCGTGCCGCTGTTCGTGCTGTACGACTACAGCTTCCGCCCGGATGGCACGACCACGAAGGACGAGGCGCTCGCCCTGGCGTATGAGACAGGCATCGTGTGCTCCGACGAAGCCGTGCTCCATCCCGACCCGTACCCGAGCCGGGACGCCTGGTGTCACGCACGCCTCAAGGTGACCGAGCGGCGGCTGTCCGAACTCCCGCCGGGAACTCCGACCTTGCTGGTCAGCCACTTCCCGCTGACCCGCGAACCAACCCGGGTCTTGAAGTATCCGGAGTTCGCGCAATGGTGCGGCACCGAACGCACAGCCGACTGGCACCTGCGGTTCGGCGCACGAGCCGTCGTATACGGCCACCTGCACATACCGCGCACGACCTGGCAGGACGATGTACGGTTCGAAGAAGTCTCGCTCGGCTATCCGGAAGAACTCGACCTTAATCCGGAACGGCCACGCACCCTACGGCAGATTCTTCCGGCCGGGTCCGCACCTTACTCAGCGGGAATCACGGCCGCGGTCAACAGGAGCCCTTGATCGGCAAGCCAGCGGCCGCGCAGCAGGGTTAGTGGTGCCCCGTTGACAAGCGGACCCCGGACGAGCAGGCGCGCGGTGAACGCGCCCCCGCGCGGATCGATGACGACGTTCGCCGACTCAAAGCCCAGCCAGGACCGGGCCAGCGGAAACCACGTCTTGTAGACAGATTCCTTCGCGCTGAAAAGCAATCGATCCCAGCAGATACCGGGCATCGCCGCGGTGAGTTCACCCAGCCGGACGCGCTCCTCGTCAAGAGCGATCAACTCAAGCATGCCATGGTCGGGAAGGGGCTCGTTAGGCTCCGCATCTAGTCCGAGTGATACGACATCCCTGGTCAAACCGAGCGCTGCGGCGCGATAACCCGCGCAGTGGGTGATGCTGCCGGTTACTCCTTCCGGCCATTGCGGGGCTCCGCGGAGCCCCGGCAGCACAGCGACCGCCGGCTGGCCCAGCCGGGCCAGCGCAGTCCGGGCACAGGTGCGCGCGGTAGCGAATTCCCTCCGCCGGCTTTCCGTGGCTCGCGCGATGACAAGGCGTTCTTGCGGGAAGAGCTCGGCAGCGGGATCGTCTCCGAATGACTCAACCGCAGTAACCTGTGAAGGCAGAATTCGCTCTATCATCTGACCGCGCTATGGACGCTTCTCCTGCAGGCAGCGCCAATCGATCTCCACCACGCTGTTATGCATCTTCCAGCAAACATAAATTCGTCCATTAATTTTCGCCATCCTTACAAGGTACCCGAGAATCTTTCTCACCAGCTGGCACCAGCGGTTACGTGCGGGTTTACGATCTCGGAACACCGAGAGGCACCGAATGCCAAAGCGCAGCCGCCTAACTGCGAAACCTCCCCGGGGAGGTAGCAGCGATGACGCGGTTCAAATGCTAACAACGAGGTACTATCATCGGATGTTGTTCAACTGCCGACTATCACTGGTTGGACGAACCGCATGATGATGCGGGGAACTCGCGGGCCCGTTCCGTAAACTAGAAAATAGCAGCGCCCGCGGTCAGGAGTCTGCACCAGGCAAAGATTCAAGGCAAACCGTGAGCGCATGGCTGCTGAAATGTACTGCCTGCTGGTGTTCGCCAAGCTGGATGAGATACCAGCCGATCGCATATAGGGCGCGCGCCTCTCCCCGCTGGTCTCCGACGGCATGGTAGAGCCGCTGCGCATGCTTGGCCTGGATCATCGCTTCCAGAATGCGATCCTGCGCTTGCAGGACATAGGCGCGGTTAAGACCCGCTAGCGCACACAGTCGCCCGTCGCCGAGCTGCCGGGCCAGCTCAATGGCCTTGTCCAGATGATGACCGGCACTGACGATATCGCCAAGCAGGAACCTCAGCCAGCCAAGATGCTGGCGGGCCGTGGCCAGTCCAGCGAGATCACCTAGCCTGGCCGCGACCGCCAGGGCGGACTCCTGGGCCGCCGCCAGCATTTGCCAGCACGTTTTGCCCTGGAAATACCACCCGGCGGCCGAGGGCAGCTCCCAGGCGTACGGAGCATGGCCGCCTTCTGCGGCCTGGGCGATCATGGCCAGCAGGACATGCTGCTCATTCTCAAACCACTCGGCCGCCTGTGCGGGCCCTGCGATTTTCTCGTGCATGACACCCGGATGCGCCCGGGTCCGCGCGACGTCAGTGCGGTAAGGGCAAAGGAAGACAGACGCCACGCTGGCCGCGTGCAGGTAATGGTCGAGCACGCGGTGCACCGCGGCACGCCGGTCGGCTTCATTCTCGCGGGTCACGGCTTCTTCAACGGCGTAGGTGCGCAGCAGATCGTGACACGTGTAGCGACCGGAAACGTACTCGGTGAGCAGATGCTCGTCGCACAGTTCAGCCAACGCCAGAGCCGCCTGCTCTCGCGGCAGGCCCGTGAGGCTGGCTGCCGCCGAACCCGTGATATCCGGTCCTGGGTGAATTCCCAGCAGGCGGAACATTCGCGATGCGCGATCCCCCAGTTTGGCCCGCGACCAGGAGAAAACCATCCGGACGCTGGTGGCTGACTCCCCCGTCTCCAGTACGTCCAGCCGCCTCCGCGCGTCCCGCATCTCGTCCGCGAGCGGAGCCAGCGGGAGGCCGGGACGCGCGACGGCGCGGGCGGCGACGTCGCACAGGGCCAGCGGCAGGCCAGCGCATAGCGCATTCAGCTCACTGACCGCCCCGGGCTCAGCCATCACCCGTTCGGCACCCAGGTGCAAGGTCAGCAGGTCGCGCGATTCGGCTGCTGTCAGCACGCCCTGGGGGAACAGATACGCGCCCTCCGCGGCGGCCAGGCCGGTGAGCCGGTTCCTGCTGGTCACCAGGACCAGGCACCCCGGCGATCCCGGCAGCAACGGACGGATCTGTTCCGCGTCCTGAGCGTTGTCCAGCACGACAAGCACGCGCCGGCCAGCCAGCAGACTGCGGTACAAGGCAGCTTGCCCGTCGGTATCCGGGGGGATCCGCGCGGGCGGTACGCCGAGCGCGGTCAGCAAGCCGCGCACCGCGTCGGTCGGCATGACCGGTGTACCGGACGGGCCGGAACCACGTAGGTTCACGAACAATTGCCCTTCGGGGAACCGGTCGGCGACCTGATGGGCCCAGTACAACGCCAGCGCGGTCTTCCCGATCCCGCCCATCCCGGTCAGCGCGGCGATAACCACACCGCTCGCTTCCCACAGCTCCGGTTCCGTTAGCGCTGAGAGCGCAGCCAGCTCACTACGGCGGCCCGTGAAAAATCGCTGCGCGGCGGGAAGCTGCTGCGGCACCACATACACAGTGGCGGGAAGCGCCGGGAGAGGAGCAGGCGCCCGTCGTCGGTTTCCGGCGCGGATGTCCTGCCGCAGCACTCGCACGTAGGCCTCGGCGAGCTCTTCGCCTGGACTAAGCCCTAGCTCATGTTCGAGGCGGGTCCGCATGTCTTCGTGGACGCGAATAGCGGCCGCTTGCTGTCCGGAACCTGCCAGCGCGATCATCAGGCGGGCATGCGCCGGCTCGTTGAGCGGCTCGGCATCGGCAAGCGCCCGCAGCCGTGGTATCACCCGGTCATGCTGCCCCAGCGCGCAGGCGACGTCCGCATACCGCAACAGCACGTCGGCTAGCTCCTGCTTCAGCGCGGTGATGCCCGGGTGGCCGGACAGTACGTCCACGTCGGCCAGCGGCTCACCGCGCCACAGGCCCACCGCATGTTCGTAGCACTCGAGGGCGGTCACATCGTCGCTGCTTGCCAGCGCCGCGGCGGCACGGGCGGCAAGCTCGCGGAAGACCAGAATGTCCACCTTCTCGCCTGAGATGCCCAACCGATAGGCACCCCGGACGGAATCGATCACTTCCTCGCTGCCGCCGAGACGATTATGAGAGTTCAAGAGCCTGCGGATCCTGCTCACATGTGCGTGCACGAGGCCCACGGCGGTGCGGGGCGGAGAATCTCCCCACAGCACATCGACGATCGTGTCCTGGCGCACCTGAGCGCCAGGTTCCATCAAGAGCAGCCCGAGCACGGCCCGCCGCGCGGGAGGCCCGAGGGATAGCGGTGTCCCGTCCCCCCACGCCGCAAGCGGGCCAAGTGCCGCCAGCCACAGTCCCGCACCGCGTCCGAGCGAGTACGCCGTCCCGGCGAACCCGGAGCTCTCCCGCAGAGGTCGCGGTGACGGCACGGTACCGGAGCGTCGCCGTGATGGCGCAGCGGCACGGGACAAGCCGATGCTCTGATCAGGGCTGAGGCCGAGAGCGCTAGCAAGTGCGGCCACCGAACTTGGCCGCGGCCGTTGCCGGCGAGATTGCTCGAAGTCGCGCAGCGCAGCGACGCTGAGTCCTGCCCGCGCCGCCAGTTGCCGTTGGGTCAGTCCAGCCTCATGACGGTACGCACGTACCAGGCAACCGAACTGAGAGGCAGGCCGTCCTCCATGCCCCATTGGTCAATCCCCGCTTCATCGTATTAAGATGTGATATTTTGATGAAATTCTTAGGCAAAAGCTTCCGAAATGCAATAGATCTTAACAATTTCATCGGGAATCGTACAGACGGTACCAGTTCGAGTTACTGACATGGCGCCGGCAGAAGGAGCCGGGTTGGCCCGGCTCCGCAAGGACCCCGGGCTGGCGCCGCAGCATGTTGCCTGAACTCGGAATATTCAGCACGATGACGGCCGAATCGGACTAATTTTCGCAGCTTGTCGTCGGCACCGGCGAGGCTGATCTTGAGCCCTTCGACTTTGCCGGGCTAGCCTTGGCGTTTGGGCCTCGCTGATCCGGGAGCCGGCAGCCGGGAGGCTCGGCCGGCTGCCGTGCCTGGCGCACCTGCTCACCGTGATCGCATACCCGCGCCCGTCCCGCCTGGCCCGCCGCCACCGGCTGAAATCACGGGCATCAGGCTGACTCACCTGTCAGTGTGCAATCGCTGGGGAATATGTGCCCCAACTTTCATCGGGACAACATTAGACCCACATTCTTGTTACTCGCCAGTTGAACTGAAGGGATAGCAACAAAGACCAGGTGCTACGGCAGCTAGCCAGCTCATCAGCCCCGGTGCCGGCAAACTCCTGAAGAGGGAAAACAGGTGCGGACCGCGGGCAGGTACGGCAATCCGGTGTCAGCCGACCACCAACCCCGTCTGGTAGGTCAGCTAACGACAGCGTTATTACCGGAGTGCGAAGGAAAGCTGCCGTGCAACAGCCAGGTGATCGCGCATCTCAGCACATAGGCAACACGGCGTTTTCCCGCCAGAGCGCCCGAAACCCAGCCACACGGGCTACAGACGTCACCCCCGCGGTGGTGGCCGTTCCCGTGCTCTCACTGCGCCCGGCCGACTCACCGCGGCTCAACGGTGAGGACAGGGCGCACATCGCACGTCTCGCCGAGACGGAGACGCCGCTTCCGCCGATCCTGGTGGACAGGCGCACCATGCGGGTAATCGACGGGATGCATCGTCTGATGGCGGCGTCCTTTCAGGCGCAGGAGACGATCAACGTCATATTCTTCGACGGAAGCGAGACGGACGTCTTTCTCCTAGCGGTCCAGGAGAACGTCGCCCACGGTTTGCCTCTGTCCCAGGCCGACCGCCGGGCCGCGGCGGAGCGGATCATTTCCTCGCATCGGCACATGTCTGACCGGGCGATCGGCCATTCTGTCGGCCTGGCGGCGAAGACCGTGGCGGCTATCAGGAAAAGTTCAAGCGACGAGATACCGCAGTCAAACATGCGGATCGGCAGGGACGGCAGAGTTCGCCCGCTGGACAGCGGGGCCGGCCGACGGCGGGCAGCGGAGTTCCTGACGCAGCAGCCGGACGCATCGTTGCGCGATGTGGCACGCGCCGCGGGCATATCCCCGGCGACGGTCCTGGATGTGCGCAAGCGCCTGGAACGCGGCGAGTCACCCGTGCCGGAGAAGTCCGCCGCGAACGCCAGCCGCACATGTGCCAGCGGTAACGGCACGGAAGCTGACGCGGAGAGCGATGGCGCCCGCGCTTCGGCCAGCCGTTTCAGTCCGCGGGCAGCGGCACCGCCAGATCCGGCCGCCGCGGTGGAAAAGCTGCTGCGCGACCCATCGCTACGCAACGAGCGCGACAAGGGAATGCTACGGCTACTGCACGTCAACGCGGCCGGCGTGGTGCAACTGCCGGACGTGGCCGCGACCGTGCCCCCGCATTGCGTCGGCATCGTCGTGCAGCTCGCCCGCCAGTACGCCAAGATGTGGCAAGACTTCGCCCGGGAACTGGACGGGCGGGCGCGGATCATCGATCCGTCGGTGATCCCGCGTTGAACTTCCGCTGAACGAAGGCGGCCGATCTCCCCAAAGGAAGCTCTCGCGCCGGCAAGGCATTATTACCAATATGCCGGTTAGCCCTGGAATCAATGGCCGGGGATGCACCGACTGGCAGGGCTGGAAGCCCTGCTTTGTCCCCGCCTTGCCGTCGGGCTCTGGGCGCTGTTTATAACGGCCGAAAATCACCGCATCCAGGCTCCCGGCCCGGACCGGCTCGCTCAGGCCTGGTCCGGAATATCGACCTTAAAAGGCGGGAGGATTAACATCCCTGACAGGAACCTGTGGCATGTGGAGGCTACATGAGTACAGTAGGCCGGGAGCGTAGTTTGCTGCTGGTGCATGCGCACCCCGATGACGAATCAATCTTCACCGGTGCCACCATGGCCAGGTATGCCGCTGAGGGCGCCCGGGTCACCTTGGTTACGTGCACGATGGGCGAGCAGGGTCCGGTCCGGAGAACGCATCCGGTAATAGTTGAGAAAGAATCTCTCGGGTCTCTCCCGGCAAACAGCGAGGAATGGCAGGAATTCAAGGCGAAGCTCCGCGCCACCGACCTTGAGGCTGCCTGCTCCGAACTCGGCGTGACAGAGCATCGTTACCTTGGCGGTCCTGGGCGGTGGCGTGATTCCGGTGTGCCGGTAAGTGACGATCCTGCCGCTTTCTCGCGGGCCGACGTCGACGAGGCGGCGGGCGAACTCGCCACGATCATCCAGGAAGTCCAGCCGCAGGTGATGGTGACCTATGACGCGAACGGGTTCTACGGGCACCCCGATCATATCCAGGCTTATCGCGTGGCTTGGCGCGCTTATCAACTGGCGTGCGACCCGCTGCGGACAAAGTTCTATGCGCTGACAATACCGCGGTCTGTTCTGGCAGAAATCATCAGCCCGCAGGTTCACCCAAAGCCGGCGCCTGACGACGAAAGGATATCAGCTTATCTGAAGAATGGCCTGCCTGATGATGAGGTGACTACTGAGATTGATGCGGATGCCTATCTCGACGCCAAGCTGGCTGCGCTACAAGCACATGCCAGTCAAATCATAGTTGACGGACCACTCTTCGTAGCGTCTGGCCTCCTCAGGATGAGAGCAATCGGAACAGAGTACTACGCGCTGCTGTCGGGGCCAGGCGCCATGGATGCCCCCTCTTTCGGACAGATCCGCGAGAAGGACCTCTTTCACGGAGTCTGAGTACGAAACCTGCCACATGATCGTGACCTTCTTTGCGATCGGCAACTTATCCGAGTGCCCTAAGGACAAAAAATGAAGGTAGTCCACATAGTTAAGAGCAGCGATGGAATTAAGATCCGAGGCGACCAGCGGCATGTATTTTACCTGGCCGGCGCGCAGCTATCAAAGGGATTCAACGTTACGGTAATGACCGATAACCCCGGACCGTTCGGCGAGCTTTGCCGGGAGCAGGGAATACAGGTCGTTACCACGCATTTCGAGCCACCAGACTTCGCGTCACTGGGAACATCGGACTCCATATCCGGACGGGCCGAAGAAAAGATGATCTCGCAGTTGGGAAATCTCGAGCCTGACCTGATTCACTGTCATGACCTGCGCTCAGCATTCACGGCAATTTCGGCCGGCAACAAGATGCAGCTCCCATGCCTGCTCACTCTCCACCTGCCCCCGAATCTGATGCTCTCCTATCTGCGCTCGAGAAGTACGTTTGCAGTGCTCTCTCTCTCAAAAGCCGTCTTCGATAGACTAAAAGAAAGCGACATTCCCCAGGAGGACCTGTACTATGTACCAAACGGAACCCCGAATGGAGTAAAGACCGCCTCTACTATAAGCTGGGATGAAGCCCCCGATACGCATCCGAGCTTGATAACGGTGGGGCGAATTACCTTCGACAAGGGAATCGACACCGCCATGTTCGCGATGTTCGAGCTGCGACGGAAGCTTGGGGACCGCTGCCCCGATCTCAACATCTATGGCGACTCAGGAGAAGAACTCGAGTATTTCAGGGAGATCGCCTCGGTACTCGGCGTGAATGACATCGTAAATTTCAATGAGGCGCAGCTAGATATACTGGACCACTGTCGCCAGTCCGATATCCTCCTGGTTTCATCGCGCTTCGAAACCGGTCCTCTAATCGTTCTCGAAGCCATGAGCCGCGGGATGCCGATAGTCTCTTCTGACGTCGGTGACGTAGCCGACATGATTCCCGATGCGCGCTATGGGCGCGTGGTACCGGCGGAATCGATCGCAGAACTTGCCGATGCCATTAACTCTACCCTGGCGGATATCGCGGATAGCCGATTTGATCCGAATCTGCTGATCGAGAGGCACCAAGCACTCTACACGTCTGAGAGAATGGCAGAATGCATTGAACTTGTCTACGAGAGAGTCCTGGAAAAGTTACAGGGGACCGTACTCAACGCACGGACGGGCAACCGGTGCCGGGACCCTGCGTCAGTTCAACTGTCACAGGGCCACAGTTGCACATGCGGCTGGTAGACGATAACGGTGACGAACAGTATTCTTTGCAGCCAGCAGACCTACCGGTTCCTGGTGGCTGGGTGGAGACCGGGTATGCGCGGGAAAGACGCCTGAAGTCAGCCTTCAGGTCGCCCGGAGCATCTGGAGGTGCTAAATGGACAACCTGGAACTCGACGGGGCGGAGTTGGAGGAGCTAACTCTGCTGCTGAATGAAGTTGAATGCGTATTTGATGACCTTGAATCCAGCGTAACCTTGCTCCGATCTGCGGTATATGCGCATAAAATACCGAGCCGACTCCGCTTCGCATTCAATGAATTCCGTCTCGGACAGATGTCCGGCGTCCTTTGCATCTCTGGCTACCCTGTCGATCAGGAACACCTCGGTCCTACTCCTTCACATTGGCGCGGCCGGCCTGTTCCGTCAACCGCGCGGCGAGAGGAGCTGCTGCTAATACTGTTTAGCTCCCTGCTCGGTGATCCGTTCTGCTGGGCAACTCAGCAGGATGGCATGCTCATACATGATGTCTTTCCGATCGAGGGCCATGAGAACGGGCCGCTTGGATCCAGCAGCGAGTCCCCGCTCACCTGGCACACCGAGGATGCCTTCCACCCGCTACGCGCGGATTTTATATCCTTCGCATGTCTCCGAAATCCATCCGCAACCGCCACGACAATCGGATATGTCGACTCGCTTGACCTGCCTGACGAGGCGAAGGCTGTCCTCTTCCAGCAGAGGTTCAGCATCCGCCCGGATGAATCGCACCTGGCGAAGAATAACTCGGGACGCGATTCGGCGAAGTTCGCCAATATCAATAAGATGTGGACCGACCCGGATCCGGTAGCGGTATTGTTCGGAGATCCCGATCAGCCCTACATCCGGGCCGATCCCTACTTCATGACCGTTAGAGCCGAAGATCAAGAAGCGCGCTGGGCCCTGGAACAGCTTATCGGTCAGATGGACAAGCAGATGTTTGATCTCCAGCTAGAGAGCGGAGACTTTTGTTTCCTTGACAACTTTCGCGTGGTCCACGGGCGGAAGCCATTCAGGGCGCGCTATGACGGTACGGACCGATGGCTGAAACGCCTCAACATATCTTGCGACCTACGGAAATCCCGTGCAGCACGGCGGCCGGGGTCCAGGGCGATCCGCTGAGTGTTGCCGGGTCAGTGCTATGCGAACGCGGGCGGCCGGAACTGCGAGGTCAGCTGGGGCGAGTCGAGTCACCCCGCCTCGTTCGGTGCCTGAAAATCGGCCTGTACCTGCGCGTGCGCGGCCTCCTCCGCCGACCGCCGCGGAGCTCGGCTCCCGGCCGGGACCGGGATACCTCTGCGGTGATCCACCCTTGCCGATCACTAAAGATGCTCTATAAATTTCAGACGTCAACCATCATCAAGGGAGATTACTCATGAATGAATTGACCGAGCGATTGACCCTCGAGCAGTCGGTGGTGATGGGCGGAGCGGATCCGACAGTGGAAGAACTCCGCGACCGGACCGGCGAGATGGGATACGTGCTGGTCAAATTCACTGAGACGCGAGGCGGCACGGAGCTCGGTTTCCCGCTGGACCGCGCCGCTACCGATCTCAGCAAGGCAAACTTCGATGATGGCACCGGTACCGTGCACGTCGAGGGCCATCTGGTCCTGAACGACGATCCGGTACGCTGCATCGCCGACATCGACCTGGCGACGCTCGGGGGTACCGGTCGGCTGGCGCTCGAAGAAAAGGCCGCGGCGGCAGCTGAGTGACAGCACCTCATGGTCTTTCTTTCTCGAAAACGGTCGTGCGTGTCCGTGGCCGG
>Ga0335081_10004889_pt1 | contig 21183 bp, 17 predicted proteins | sample Lox_Sample_35_FD_206713 | JGI IMG/M metagenome (GOLD analysis project Ga0335081, IMG submission 206713) | Soil microbial communities from Loxahatchee National Wildlife Refuge, Florida, United States - Lox_Sample_3.5 | ecosystem: Environmental > Terrestrial > Soil > Wetlands | place: USA... | reverse complement strand
ATGAATAATGTCGGGCTTTATTGGATCGCGATCGAACTGACGACCCTTGTGAGCACGTTCCTCGTCGGATTCGAGCGTGTCGCCGAGAGCATTGAGGCGGCGTGGAAATACATCATCGTCGTCTCCGCCGGCATCAGCCTCGCCCTGCTCGGTACCGTGCTGTTCTACTGGAGCGGCAGCTTTGTTCTGGGGCCAACCTACGACATGACATGGGATGCGTTGCGTGGCGCGGCACCGAAGATGAACTCGGCGTTGGTAGTCCTGTCCTATCTCCTGGTGTTGGTCGGTTATGGAACCAAGGTCGGTCTCGCGCCGATGCATTCCTGGCTGCCGGACGCGCACAGCGAAAGTCCGGCGCCGATTTCTGCGATGCTGTCCGGTGCGCTTCTCAATGGCGCGATGCTGGGGATCGTTCGCTTTCTGTCGATCGCTGACGCGGCGCAAGTCGGCGTTCTGGCGCGCACGACTTTGGTCGCCTTCGGCGTTGTGTCTCTCCTTGTGGGCGCGCTGTTCATCGTCCGTCAGGACGGCATCAAGCGACTAATGGCCTATTCGAGCGTAGAGCATATGGGCGTAGTCGCGCTCGGCTTCGGCTTTGGCGGGCCGCTGGGCATCGCCGGCGCGCTTTATCACATGCTCAATCATTCGCTCAACAAGTCGCTGATGTTCTTCGGCGCCGGCAACGTGATGCGAGCGTTCGGGTCCAAGCAGATCGCCGATATCCGCGGCGTATGGGCTCGCCAGCCGGTTCACGGATCGCTGTGGCTCGCCGGCGCCGCCGCGATCACCGGTGCGCCACCGTTCGGCCTGTTCTTGAGCGAACTCGTGATCTTAAGGGCAGGATTCGAGCGCGGCTTCGACTGGGCCGTCTACGCCATGCTGACGTTGCTGATCGTCATCTTCATCGGCTTCCTGAACCACTTCCGCGGGATGTATTTCGGCAGGTCTGTACCGACTGCGGAAACTGGCCAAGTTGCGCTGAGCGGCTGGTGTGTTGCGCCGATGTGGCTCGCGCTTGCTCCGCTATTCGTCTTCGGCGTGTGGTGGCCCACCGAGATGTGGAACCATTTCATCGCCGTCGCACATACCTTGGCGAGTCCGGCACCATGACCATAACGCAACCGGCTCCCGAACCCGGTCTTAGACATAGACCTGAGAAACTGAATCCTGCGGCACTCAAGGATGCTGCCCGCGAGCTGATCAGCAGCGGTGGCCGGATGCAAATGGTCTATGCCTGGTACCCGCAGCCCGGCCGGATCGAGCTACGCTATGTGGCGAGCGCGACCGGAAAGCTTCCGTTTGTCATTTGGCGTTGCGAGCCGAATGGACCAATACCGAGCCTTACAGAAGTCGCTCCGTTACTTAGCTGGTACGAGCGGGAAGTTACCGATCTCTCTGGACTCGAGTTCACCGGACATCCGCAGCCCCAGCGCCTGGTTCTTCACGATGGTGCCGTTGTGCCGCGGCCACCGTTCGATCCAGGCTATCCTGCCGACGCTCGGATTGTCGCCCAGAACCAGCAGTCAATTCCAGAAATCTCCGGCGTCAACGGCGACGTGCAATTGCTGCCCTTCGGGCCGGTTCGCGCCGATGTTCTGGAATCGGCCGAATTCCTGTTCTTCTACATTGGCGAAGCGATTCTTCATTACCAGCCGCGGCTGTTCTACAAGCACCGCGGCATGGAAAAGCGCTTCGAAGGCCGCACGGCAGAAGGCGCCGTGGTCCTGGCGGAACGTGTTTCCGGCGTCGGCAGCGTGGCGCATGCACTCGCCTATTGCCAAGCGGTCGAGGCAGCTGCCGATTGCGTGGTGCCGCCACGCGCGCGGTTTCTGCGAGTCCTCCTTGCCGAAATGGAGCGCCTCTACAATCATCTCTACTATCTTGGCCACCTCTGCCACACGACGACGCTGAAGGTCGGCGAGGCTCAGGGCAAATTGTTGGCTGAGCGCGCCAAGCAGCTCAACGCCCGGCTTACCGGCAGCCGTTTCCTCCGCAGCATTCTTACGATTGGCGGCTTGCGCCGAGACCTATCGCCCAAAGGGTGGCTCGAGGCCGAGTTGGAAGCGCTGCGTGAAGCCTATGCGGTCTATGCACGCCACCTCGAAACGACCGACAGCCATCTCGATCGCCTGATCACCACCGGCAAGCTCGATCCAAAGGTCGCATTTGATCAGGGCGCCACCGGTCCAGTCGATCGTGCATCGGGCCTTGATCGCGACCTGCGGCGCGATCATCCCTACGCGGCATACGGAGAATTGCCAGTCACTGTAGCGGTTCGTACCGAAGGCGATGCGCACGCACGCGCCCAGGTCCGCATGGCAGAAATCGAAGCCAGCATTGCGCTGATGCAGCGCGTTCTGCTGCTCCTGCCCGACAGTCCCATCCACTCCGAGTGCAAGGTTGTGGCCAACTCGGAAGGGCTCGGCTGGAGCGAGTCGCCGCGAGGCACGCTGTTCTATGCGGTCCATTTCGACGACGCGGGACGGCTTTCGCGGGTGAAGATCAAATCGCCCTCGTTCTCCAATTGGCGGGCTTTCCCGTTCACCGTGCATGAAACCAACATGATGGATTACGCCATCAACGAGGCGAGCTTCGGGCTGACCGTCGCGGGCTGCGACAGATAGGAGCGGATTGATGCCGCAATGGACTTTGATCGGCCTCCTGCAAGGCAAGCAAACGGCACCTTGGCCGCTGGCGGAGGGTGCCGACGGGCAGGCCGGCCTTCTCGGCATGCCCCGCTATCATCCCGAGCAGTGCACGACTGACTGCAAGGCCTGCGCCGATGTCTGCCCAACCGCAGCGATCGCCATGCAGGCGGATGGGCCCGCCAGCCGTCTTGATGTCGACTATGGGCGTTGCATCGTCTGCCAGCTTTGCACGGAAGCCTGCCCCTCGGGCGCAATGACGACATCATCCGACTGGGCCTTCGGCGCGCGGCGCCGCGACGATTTGAGATGGAATTCGCGTCCGACTCCGGACGCGCAGCCGCAATCGACCACGGGCTTCCGGCGTAGTCTCCACATCCGCCATGTCGATGCTGGTTCCTGCAACGGCTGCGAGTCCGAGCTGCAGGCGTTGAACAACCCATTCTATAATCTGCATCGCCTCGGAATCTTCTTTACGGCGTCGCCGCGCTTCGCCGACCTCCTGCTGGTGACGGGTCCAGTGACCTATGCCATGCAGGGCCCCTTGCGGGCGGCCTACGAGGCCATGGCCGAACCGCGCTGGGTTATGGCCGTCGGCACCTGCGCAGTTTCCGGCGGAATTGCCGAAGGTGGGTATGCCTCGGGCCACGGACTTGAGGGCGTGCTGCCGGTTGATGTCTATCTCCCCGGCTGCCCTCCCAATCCAGCGGCTGTCATGCACGCCTTGCTGATGTTTCTCGGCCGCGCGCAGCAGCGCGTGAAGGGAGGTCAGCTTGCCGAATAACCTGCTGCTACTGGCCTTCCTCGCCTGGATGGCCGCGGCCGTGCTGGCCGCGCTGCGCCAGGGTTTGCCGCTCGCGCGCATTTTGCTGGCGCTCGGCTCTATTGCCGGAATCATCGCGGCAATCGCGGCACTGCCGCACGGAACGCTCGCGGTTGTCCTCCCGACACGCCTCGCCGGCGATGCGGTCGATTTCCAGATGAGACCCGAAGCTCTGTGGCTGTTCGGGTTCGGATTGGCCCCCGCCGCACTCGCTTGCATATTTTCCACGCCGAAGCGGGACAGCGAAGCCGGCTGGCTGTTTGGCGCCGCTGCAAGCCTGATCGGTGCTCTGGGCGTATTCGGCGTCAGTCACGACGCGGGTTTCCTAATCGCGTGGGAGATCATGAGCTTCGGCGGCGCGGTGATGATCTTGAGCGAACGACTGTCATCCGACGCTGGGAGGCCGGTCCTTTTTATGCTCGGCTTGCTCGAGGTGGGCGCGGTGGCTCTGCTGCTGGCAATTCTATTGCTCGCAGGCGCCAGCCATTCTTTCGCATTCACAGCCTATGGTCAGGCGCTTGCGCAGGCACCTGCTCTCTTGCTCGCCAGCGTGGGTATCCTGCTTGTGTTCGGATTCGGCGCCAAGCTTGGCCTGCTCCCGTTCTATGAGTGGTTCCCTACGGCATACGGCGCCGGCAGCGGTGCATCCGGCGCGCTTATGTCCGGCGTAGTGATGAACGCCGCGTTCTATGGCCTCAGTCGTGGGCTGTTGGAATGGCTTCCGTCACAACCGTCTCTATCAGCCGGTCTTGGCGTTTTTATCATCATCATCGGCGTGCTCAGCGCAATTCTGACTGCGCTCTATGCATTCCAGCAGGAAGATTGGCGCGGCTTGCTCAGCTTTTCGTCGGCGGAAAATGCGTCTATTGCAGTGACCATGCTCGGGGCCGCGTTGTTGTTTCGTGGTCATGGCGAAGCGCTGCTGGCAAGCCTCGCCTGGGTCGTGGCCTTGCTGCATCTTGCGGCTCACGCATTGGCTAAGGGCGGCTTGTTCCTGACTGCCGACGGCGTGTATCGCGCAACCAATCGATACGCGATCTTTCACACCGACCTCCTGCGACGAAGTTCGTGGATTTTCGGTCTGGGCGCTCTGTTCGCCGCGATGAGCCTTGCGGCTATGCCGCCGCAAGCTGGATTTGTAAGCGAGTGGTATGTCTTTCAGACTGTATTTCAGGGATTCCGTCTCGACACACTGGCTGCGCGGCTCACCATGGCATTGGCGGGAGCGGGTCTCGCACTCACCGTCGCCGTGGCTTTTGCGACATACGTGAAGGTGTTCGGCATTGGGCTGTTGGGGCGCGCATCGGCTGTCGACGGGGCTGCCCCACCGAGTTCCGTCATCTCGGTTGGAGTGCTTGGTTTCTGTGTGCTTGCGCTGGCGGTTGGCATGCCGGTCTGGCTCAAGTCGCTTGAGATCGCCGTCAACGCTCGCTTCGGGACGGAGGCGGCCCAAGCCATGCACGACGGCTTCCTGCTGGTGCCCTTGACCGCGAAATTTGCCTTCATTTCTCCGACCATGCTTGTGGTCGTAATGCCGCTGCTCGCGATATTCCCGATCGTCATCGTTCTAATTAGTCGTCGCTACGCCGTTCGACGGGTTCCGGTCTGGTATGGCGGTCTTGCCCAGGACCCGGAACGCGTATCAACAACCGCCCTGACTTTCTCGAATGCACTGAGAACCTTCTACAGCTTCATCTACCGACCGACGGAAGAAACCGAGCGGGAGACCCACGCTGTTCGCTACTTCGTTCGTCGGCTGACATTCACGCACGAAGTCGCACCGATTTTCGGGCCTTATCTATTCGCACCCGTCACGCGACTAGTGTTCAAGATAGCGGGTTGGCTCCGCCCCCTGCAATCGGGACATCTCAACTTCTATCTAGCGGTCATCGGCTTGCTGCTGGCCATCATCCTCGCCCTGACGCTGTTCTGATCGAGCGCGCCAAGGATGTGGACCTACATTGCAATTGCCGTAGGCGGCACACTTGGCTGCTGGGCTCGCTACGGAATGACAAACCTCGTGCAAAGTATCTACGGCCGAGACTTCCCATACGCGACCATGAGCATCAATCTGCTCGGCAGCTTCTTGATGGGTTTCCTCTTCATCGAGACCCTAGAGCGGCTCGCCATTTCTCCCGAAGTGCGTACAGGAATTCTAACCGGTTTTCTGGGAGGGTTTACGACCTTCTCGACCTACTCAATGGAGTCAGTCCTCCTGGTGGAGCAAGGTTATTTTCTGCGCGCGGGCGTCTATATGCTCCTGTCCACCGCTCTAGGGTTCATCGCTGCGTTTGGCGGCGCCTACATCGCGCGCAACTTGTAGAGAGGTGGACGACATGGACAGCGAAGTGATCGTCGTAAGGGTCTATCTCAAGGAGGCCGACCACGGGCGTCGCAAGACGCTGATGGAGGAAATCTTGAACATTCTACACGACCAGCATCGTGTCCACGGCGTCGTCGTGTTCCGAGGGATTGCAGGCTTCGGAAGTAAAGGCGAAGTGCACGCCGCCGATATTCTGCGGTTGACCGTCGACCTGCCGATAGTGATCGAATTTTACGACGAGCCAGCTGTCGCGATGGCAGCCATGGACCTTCTCAACGATCTTGTCCCTCCGGGACACATTGTTCACTGGCGCGCATCCTGCCGCAACTTTTCACCATGAACTCGATGAACCCGTTTTCGACCAGATTGCGTCGCTGAAGGTTCTTCACAGTCGTGCGAGGTAGCAGTCGTCGTTATGAATGCGCGCAGGAGAAAATCGCGACCGAGAGCGCATAGAGGTGGCCAACCATTTCGGAATGCAGCAGCTCTGATTGTCTACGATCTTTGTATCGGCTGCGGCGCCTGTGCTGTCGCGTGCGCTTACGAGGCGCGTTACAAGGTCGAAAAGCGCCGGTTCGCCTTTGGCGGGCCACCCGACTGCCGACGAGGAGCGGTTGATCCGGCACTCGGTCGCTGACCCCGGTGAGTGAGGCTGCCGCGTGACAACGCTCTATCGCTCGACGAGAATATGTGGTTCGCCCTCTCTCACCTCGCCGATGATACGTGCGGCGTGATAACCCGACGTGATAATTGTCTTGAGCAGCGCTTCGGCACGATCCGGGCTGCAGGAAACAAGTAGCCCGCCCGACGTTTGCGGATCGCAATAGAGCTGCCGCTGCCACTCCGACGTCCCCGGCGGAAGCACAACGTCGGATTGGTAGCTTTTCCAATTTCGTCCCGAAGCGCCGGTGATAAAACCCATTTGTGCAAGTGTCGCGGCTTCTTTGAGCCACGGCACCGTTGCCGCTTTGATGGCTATTGTCTTGCCCGCGCCGCGTGACATTTCGAGCGCGTGGCCGAGCAGTGCGAACCCTGTGACGTCTGTCATGGCATGAACGGCGGACTCGTTGGCGAGCTCCATGCCCACGCGATTGAGTAGCGTCGTTGTAGCGATGAATTCGTCGTAGGCTTCGCGGCTAAGAGCTCCCTTTTTGAACGCAGCCGAATAGATGCCGACGCCCAGCGGCTTCGTGAGAATGAGCATGTCGCCGGTTCTCGCTTCACTATTGCGGCGAATATTGGCTTTTGTCCCGATCCCGATGACCGCGAGACCATATATCGGTTCCGGCGAGTCGATCGAGTGACCACCGGCAACCGGAATACCAGCTTCATCGCAGATAGATGCACCGCCCTCGAGAATCCTCCGCACCATGTCCGGAGGCATTTTGTCGACCGGCATTCCCAAAATGGCGAGCGCCATGATCGGTGTGCCGCCCATAGCGTAGACATCCGACAAGGCGTTGGTCGCGGCGATCCTGCCGAAATCGTGGGGGTCATCGACCATCGGCATGAAGAAGTCCATGGTGGCGAGAACGCAGGTGCCGTTCTCGAGCTGCCAGACTGCGGCGTCGTCGCCCGTCTCGACGCCGACCAGCAGCTCTTTGTAGTGTCTCGTTGTCGGATGCCCCGCCAGCAATTGCTGCAGCACCGAGGGCGCCAGCTTGCAGCCGCAGCCGCCGCCGTGCGAGAGCTGGCTGAGGCGGATCGGCTGAATGACGTTCATGATCGTGGCTCCGGCGAGGCTTCACGCCGCTGATATTTCTTTTGCGATAATGGTGTAGGCGAAATGGTCCGGGTCAAGGGGATCAAGCCGCCGGCCCGCGGTCTCGGCCTGCGGATACATGAAGAAGCCGAGCTTTGGCCCGTGCGATCCCGGCAATTCGACGTCGTGGGCGAAGTTGTAGGCGAGCCAATTGCCTTCCCAGGCGCCGAACAGCGCTTTGCGCACGGCAACGACCATGGGATTGTCGATCGCTAGATTGGTCGGCGGCTCTTCCAATACGACCTTGCGCACGTCGGCTGCGTCGACCGGCACCCAGCCGAAGCCGGCAAGATAGACCTCGGCGCGGCAGTGCTGTGCCTTGCTGATGACGTTCGACGCGGTGCCGAGGCTCTTATAGCCAAACTTCGACGGTGCGAGGCGGATGCCGTAGAGGTCGCGCGCGGGCAAACTGGCCGCCCGCGCGAGGCCGACATAGAGCCCGTTGAGATCAGCGCATTTGCCGCCGAGGTTGCCCGTCCTGAGCATGGACGCGATGTCGCCGATCCCGCAGCCGCGCACCTTGGCGTCGCGGAAGGTGCTGTCGACGATCCACTCGTAAATGCCGCGCGCCTTCTCGATATCGGTCTTGGCGTCGGCGGTGGCGATGATCTTGTCCGAGGTTTGTTTGACGATGCCGTCCACCGGAATGAGTTCGGTTCCTTGCGTAAAGAGTTCGCGTTCCTCCGCCGACAGCGGGGCGGGCTGCTCGCGCGTTGCGAAGTCGACCGCGCGATCGCGCGTCGCAATCCTGCTGCTGACTTCAACGGCCGGGTTCGGCTCGCCGTCCGCCCATTCGACGTGCAGCATCGAGGCGCCGTATTTCGGCTCGCGCGCGAGGGTAGCCCGACCGTTGCTTGTCCATTCGCTGCTTAGCGATCTCGACCAATCCTGTTCGTTGACGGCAGGCAGGGGAATCCAAGCCTGGGTCTGGCCCTCCGCCCCTACGATTGCGACGCGCGCAGAGACCAAAAAGTTGCGCCACGCTCCGGGCCGTGGGGAGAAGCCGACCTCGGCGCGCGCGGTGCTCGACAGCGCTGCGGCGGCCGTTGCTGCGACGCCTGCCTTAAGAAGTTGGCGACGGTCGATGAACATCTGCCCTGCCCTCCTTTTCGAACCATCAGGGCGCCGGAGGAAGCCGCGCCGGCGCCGCTGCCGTTGACGCAATGAGATTTGTCAGCGCCTCCTCGACATCCTGTCGACTCCAGTCGACCTCGCCCTCCGCAACCAAGCGCGGCACGAGATTGGCGTCGAGCACGAACGTCGTCGGCAGCGCGTCGATTTGCCATGCCCTGCCGAGCGCGCCGTCGCGATCGAGCAAAACCTGAAACCTGACGGGTTGACTCGCGAAGAAGCGCCCGACGCGGAAATCAGGCTCGCCAGTATCAATGGCGATGACCGCGAAGAGTTGGCCCTGCATTCTGTCGGCAAGCTGCCGCAGCGACTGCAGCTCGACGCGGCACGTTTCGCACCAGGTTGCAAAGAAATGCACCAAGACGGAGTGTCCGCGCAGTTGGGCGACGTCCACCCGCTCTCCGCTCAGCTCATCAAGCGCGAATAAAGGCAGCCGTCCCGCGGTCCACGCTTTGAGCGGCACATCCGCTGCCGGAACTGTTGTTCCAGGCGGGCCGATGAGAACGATAAGAACACAGACAAGTATCAGCCACGCGGTAACGGACAATGGCCGCACCGATGTGCGCAACCGTCCACCTGCTCGCGCGATGGGGAGACGTGACCGCCCTCGCCAAGCTGATGTCAATTGCCGGTCGCCCCGAGCCTCGGGAGCCGTTCGCGCAGACACGATGCAACTGTGCTGCGCAATTCGCCTCCACGTCAATATAAAATTGACTTAAGCACGGTTCCAAAATAGTCTGTCCGCTGGAATCTCCGTGATTGGGCAGGCCGTTGCGCGTTGCCCGATGATTTCCCCGGAGGGGGAGCATGCTCGGGAGAACCAGCCAATGAATATGGAGTTGTCGCGCCGCCAATTTGTCATTGGCGCAGGCGCTGGTATTGCCGGTACCACGCTCGGCGCGCTCGGCTTCGGCGATATTGAAGCCGCTTATGCGGCCACCATTCGGCCGTGGAAGCTCGTCAATCTGACCGAGACCCGCAACACCTGCCCGTACTGTTCGGTCGCCTGCGGCGTCATCATGTACTCGAAGGGCGATCTGAAGCAGGGCGGGAAGGTCGAGATTACCCATATCGAGGGCGATCCGGATCATCCGACGAATCGCGGCACGTTGTGCCCGAAGGGTGCCGCGCTCCTCGACTTCGTCCATTCGAAAACACGCACGCTTTATCCGCAGATACGAAAGCCGGGCTCGGACAAATTCGAGCGCGTGTCGTGGGACGTGGCGCTCGATCGCATCGCGCTGCTGATGAAAGAGGACCGCGACAAGAATTTCATCGCCAAGAATGGCGACGGCGTCACTGTCAACCGCTGGCTGACCACCGGATTCTTGGCGGCATCGGCGTCGACCAATGAAACGGCCTGGGCGACTTACAAGGTGGTGCGCAGTGCCGGGATTTTAGCCTTCGACAATCAAGCACGCGTTTGACACGGCCCAACGGTGGCCAGTTTGGCCCCAACATTCGGCCGCGGCGCGATGACGAATCTGTGGACTGATATCAAGAACACAGACCTCGTAATAATTATGGGCGGGAACGCGGCAGAGGCCCACCCGTGCGGATTCAAATGGGTCACCGAGGCGAAAGCCAACCGCGGCGCTAAGCTGATTGTCGTCGATCCGCGCTTCACGCGCTCCGCGTCGGTCGCCGATTTCTACGCGCCGATCCGGCAGGGCACGGACATCGCGTTCCTATCCGGCGTCCTGAACTACTGCATGCAAAACGACAAGGTGCACTGGGACTACGTGAAGGCGTTCACCAACGCGCCGTACATCGTCAAGGAAGGATTCGACTTTCACGACGGCTTGTTCAGCGGCTACGACGAAGCAAAACGCGATTACGACAAGTCCACATGGGAATATGAGCTGGGCGCGGACGGCTATGTGGTCGCCGACGAAACGTTGAAAAATCCACGTAGTGTCTGGCAATTGCTCAAAAAGCACGTGTCCGTCTACACGCCGGAGATGGTCGAGCGCATTTGCGGCACGCCCAAGGACAAGTTTTTGAAAGTGGCGCAGATGATCGCCGAGACGTCGTCGCCAAGCAAGACGATGACCTCGATGTACGCCCTCGGCTGGACCCAGCATTCGAAAGGCTCGCAGAACATTCGCGCTATGGCGATGCTGCAGCTGATATTGGGCAATATCGGCGTGCGCGGCGGCGGCATGAATGCACTGCGCGGACACTCCAACATCCAGGGGCTGACCGACCTTGGCCTGATGTCGAACCTGATCCCTGGCTATCTGACGATACCGACGGACAAAGAGGCGACCTTCGACGCCTACATGTCGACCCGCGGCTTCAAGCCGCTGCGTCCCAACCAGATGAGCTATTGGCAGAATTATAAGAAGTTCTTCGTCAGTTTCCAGAAAGCGATGTGGGGGTCGGCAGCAACCGCCGACAACGAATTCGCCTACGACTGGCTGCCTAAGCTCGACGCGCCTGCTTACGATGTGTTGCGCGTGTTCGAGCTTATGCACGAGGGCAGGTTCAACGGCTATTTCTGCCAGGGCTTTAATCCGCTGCTGTCGTTCCCGAACCGAACAAAGATCACTGACGCGCTCGGCAAGCTTAAATTCCTGGTCGTCATGGATCCGCTTCAGACCGAGACGGCACGGTTCTGGCAGAATCACGGCGAATACAACGACGTCGACCCGGCGAAAATACAGACTGAAGTGATCGAGCTACCGACGACCTGTTTCGCGGAGGACGAAGGCTCGCTCACCAATTCCGGCCGCTGGCTGCAATGGCACTGGGCGGGAGGCACGCCCCCTGGCGAAGCGAGGGGCGATATCTGGATCATGGCGCAGCTCTACCTGCGCCTGAAGGCGCTCTATCAGAAGGAAGGCGGCGCAGTTGCCGAGCCAATACTCAACCTTGATTGGCGCTACAAGGACCCAGGAAGCCCAACTGCGGATGAACTGGCCAAAGAGATCAACGGTTACGCAACCGAGGACATTACCGACCCGAACGATCCGACCAAAGTCATTCTGGCGAAAGGCAAGCAGCTGGTGAGCTTCGCTGTTTTGCGTGATGATGGCAAGACCGCGTGCGGCTGCTGGATTTACTCCGGCTGCTACAACGAAGCCGGCAACAACATGGCCCGCCGCGATACCAGTGATCCGGATTCCACCGGCCTTTACCTCAAGTGGGCGTGGTCATGGCCGGTCAACCGGCGGATTCTCTACAATCGTGGCTCCGCCGACATTAACGGCAACCCGTGGGACCCAAACCGTAAGTTGCTGTGGTGGAATGGAGATAAATGGACCGGTTACGACGTCCCTGATATCGCGCCCACAGCGAAACCTGACGTCGTCGGTCCATTCATTATGAATCCTGAGGGAACTGCGCGCTTGTTTACGCGCCGCCTGATGCGTGATGGACCTTTCCCCGCACATTACGAGCCGTTCGAGTCGCCAGTGGTCAACCCGGTCGCTCCGAAGGTGCGCGGCAATCCGGCGGCGCGGCTGTTCAAGGACGACTTGGCGCAATTCGGCGATGCGACAAAGTTCCCTTATGCGGCGACCTCCTACCGGCTCACCGAGCACTTCCATTTCTGGACCAAGCACAACGAGGTCAATGCCTCACTGCAGCCTGAGTTCTTCGTCGAGATTTCCGAACAACTCGCGAAAGAGAAAGGTATCAAAGGCGGTGGTTGGGTGCGTGTTTGGTCGAACCGCGGCTCGGTCAAGGCGAAGGCGGTGGTCACCAAGCGGATCACGCCGCTGCAGTGCGACGGCAAAACCGTGCACGTCGTCGGCATTCCATTGCATTGGGGCTTTACGGGCGCGGCGAAGAAGGGCTTCGGGCCGAATTCGCTCACGCCCTATGTTGGCGACGCAGACATAGAGACGCCCGAGTACAAGGCCTTCCTGGTCAATATCGAGCCCATCGCCGGGCCGGTGGCATAATGGGAGGCGAAGATGGCTAATTTCGAATTCGTACTCCCCCCTGCACCAACCAAGAATGTACCGCCGAGCTACGGCGAGCAGGATCTGATCCGACGCTCGTCCTCGACCGTGCCGCCTCCCGGCCGGCAGTTGACCGAGGTCGCCAAGCTCATCGACGTGTCAAAGTGCATCGGCTGCAAGGCCTGCCAAGCGGCGTGTCTGGAATGGAACGACGTGCGTATTCCCGTGGGCGAGAATGTGGGTGTCTATGACAATCCGCCGGATCTTACGCCGAATATGTTTACGGTGATGCGTTTCACCGAGTGGGTGAATCCGCAGACGCAAAACCTGGAATGGCTGATCCGTAAGGACGGCTGCATGCATTGCGCCGATCCCGGCTGCCTCAAAGCCTGTCCGGCACCCGGCGCCATCGTGCAGTATTCCAACGGCATCGTCGACTTCGACCACGAGAAATGCATTGGCTGCGGCTATTGTGTGAAGGGTTGCCCATTCAACATACCGCGCATCTCGAGGACCGAGGCGCAACCCAAGGCTTACAAATGCACGCTGTGCTCCGACCGCGTGGCAGTCGGTCAAGGACCGGCCTGCGCCAAAGCCTGCCCGACGCATGCTATTGTTTTCGGCACCAAAGACGAGATGAAAAAGCACGCGGCAGAGCGCGTCCAGGATCTAAAGTCCCGTGGCTTCGCCAATGCCGGCCTTTACGATCCGACCGGCGTTGGCGGTACGCACGTGATGTACGTGCTGCACCATGCCGACCAGCCGGAGCTTTATGCTGGCCTCCCGAAGGACCCGAAAATCAGCCCGCTCGTTGAGCTTTGGAAGGGAGCCGGCAAAGTCGTGGGATTGGCGGCGATTGTCGCTTTTGCCGCAATTGGTGTCGTCCATCACATGGTGATGGGCGCCAATCGGGTCTCCCGCGAGGATGAGGAGAGAGCCAAAAACCTGATTAAGGGCCAATCGGCATGACCGCCTACGACGTCGACCCTGGCGACCGAGTTCATCCGGGCGATCCCGTAATCGTCGATCGCTATACGAGGGCCGCTCGCGCCAATCATTGGATTACAGCCGCGAGTCTTGTCCTCCTCGCGCTGTCCGGGCTGGCGCTGTTCGCCCCTAGCTTGTACTTTTTGACCGCATTATTCGGCGGTGGCGAAACGACACGCGAGATCCATCCTTGGATCGGCGTGGTCTTGTTCCTCAGCTTTCTCGGCCTGTTTCTTCGCTTCTGGAAAGCGAATCTCTGGAAAGCCGAGGACGGCACATGGCTTGCACGCCTGCGCGACGTTCTCACCGCTCACGAAGAACGATTGCCTGACGTCGGCAAATATAATGCCGGCCAGAAGGTCGTCTTCTGGTCTATGTCCATCTTGATCATTGTGCTGATCGCTAGTGGAGTGCTGAGTTGGGACCAATACTTCTATCAATACACTAGCGTCGAGCAGAAGCGGATCGCTATCCTCGTTCATGATGTAGCGGCGATCATAATCATCTGCGTCTGGATCATACACGTTTATGCGGCGATCTGGCTGCGCGGCACGATCGGTGCGATGACGCGCGGCCAAGTAACTGGCGGTTGGGCCTGGCGGCATCATCGCAAGTGGTTGCGCGAACTGGTCAGCGGCAGGAGTTGACGGTAATCGAGAGCGGCGCCACCTAGGCGCACCACTCTCAACACAGGCACGTGACCCGGAGGGTTCGTGAACGATGAGTAGCGTGGGCTCGCCCCTACATGATCCGGTCCGGATCGGGAGAATCAGTGAGCCGCCGTTTGTCTGTCTTCCCGACCCGAGCGCAGTATTCAAAGCGCGCGCCGCTCGTTTGCGCATTTTGTCGGAAGGGCACGCGCTGGCGCCTTATTTGCAACTGCTCGCATTCCTAAGCGACATTCAGCACCGGCTGCAGGATGGGCTCGCTGAGCCGGCGATGCCTGGAGCCGACGCAATCGAGCGGGCGCTCGAATTTGGCATGCCGCCGCTCGACCGCGGCCGCTTCACCACCGAGGCGGCATTCGATGCTTCGCTCGATCGTTTGCTCGCGTTGGCACGTGACATCGAGATGCCGGAGCCCGCCAAGGCAGCGCTCATGCGCGCAACGAATGCGAACACCGTTGCGCGCGAGGAAATGGTGCGCTCCATTTTGACGGATGCTGTTCCGCTCGAAGCCCTGGCCGATCATCTCTTCATTGCTGCTGCGCTGCAGGTTCACTTTGCGAGGCGAGCGGCACGGCTCGATGGGGGCCGCCTGGCGGCGGTCGGCGATGGCGCGTGCCCCGCTTGCGGCGCGCCACCCGTGTCGTCAACGATCGTGGGCTGGCCGGGAGCGGAAAACAGCCGTTTCTGCGCGTGCTCATTGTGTGGCACCCTTTGGAACTACGTTCGCGTCAAATGCACGCTGTGCGGCTCGACCAACGGAATTACCTACCGGCATGTGGAACAGAGCGACCATCTTGTTCAAGCAGAAACGTGTGACACATGCCGCGGCTACGTAAAAATCCTCCAGCAGCAGCAGTATCCCGCACTGGATCCAGTCGCTGATGATGTCGCGACTCTCGCACTCGATCTCTTGGTGCGCGAGCTTGGCTACCGCCGCGGGGCGGTCAATCCGTTCCTGCTCGGCTATTGAATGGGCGTCGCAATGACGGCCGAAATCGATCGCCGATTACGCGGATTGCCGTCTGTCGATGACGTCCTCAAAGCCGAGGCGGCAACGCTTGCAGTCGCCCAGTTTGGGCGGCCTGCGGCTGTCATGGCGGTGCGCCAAACGCTCGACGCATCGCGAGCGGCTCTGCGTGCCGGCACAGTCGCGCCCAACCAGGCTGAGGCCATCGCTAAGGTGGCGCTGGCCAAGCTTGCATCAGGTGCGCGTTCAAGCTTGCGGCCTGTCTTCAATCTTACTGGCACGGTGCTCCACACCAATCTCGGGCGCGCGCTCATTGCCGAGGCAGCGGTCCAAGCCGCACTTGCGGCAATGCGGTCGGCCGTCGCGCTCGAGTTCGATCTCAACACTGGCAGGCGGGGCGAACGGGACGACCATGTGCGCGGCCTGCTGCGCGAGCTGTCGGGCGCGGAGGACGCGACAGTCGTCAACAACAATGCCGCGGCAGTTCTGCTGGTGTTGAATACACTTTCTAAAGGTCGCGAGGCGATCGTATCGCGAGGCGAGTTGATCGAAATCGGTGGCGCTTTTCGCATGCCCGACGTCATGGCGCGCGCCGGCGCACGCCTTTTCGAAATCGGCACCACGAATCGCACCCACTACGAAGACTACGCAGAAGTAATCGGACCGCGGACCGGGCTCGTGCTCAAGGTCCACACGTCGAACTATCGTATTGAGGGTTTTACTAAGCAGGTCGTCACGCGCGAACTCGCCGCGCTGACGCGCGAGCATGGGGTGCCGTTGGTCAATGATCTCGGCTCGGGCAGCCTGGTAGATTTGTCTCGCTGGGGACTGGCGCACGAACAGACCGTCTGCGGAGCGGTCGCCGATGGCGCGGACATCGTGACCTTCTCCGGCGACAAGCTTTTGGGTGGACCGCAGGCGGGTTTCATCGTTGGTCGGCGGGATTTAATCGCCAAGCTCAATCGCAACCCCATGAAACGGGCTTTGCGTGTGGACAAAATCAGGCTGGCGGCCTTGCAGGCAACGTTGCGCCTCTATCGCGACCCGGATCGGCTTGCCGAGGCGCTTCCAACCCTCCGCCTGCTCACGCGCCCGCAAGCAGTGATCAAATCCATCGCTCAGCGGTTGTTACCGATCGTTTCAGCGAAGCTCGCGGATGAGTTCTTGGTTTGCGTTGTCGCTTGTGCGAGCCAGATCGGTTCGGGCGCGCTGCCGCTTGAGACGGTACCGAGCGCCGGGCTGGCGATCCGGCCACGCAGCGTGCGCGGCGCCGGTCGTGCGCTTGAACGACTGGCCGTCGCCCTTCGCCTTCTTCCAATGCCGGTAATCGGCCGCGTCGAAGATGGCGCACTCGTTCTCGATCCGCGTTGCATTGAGGACGAGGCGGCATTTATCACGAATCTAGCCGCGCTGGATGTCGGAGACGCGCATGGGCCGGCCTGACTATGCCGCGAAACGCGGCGACGCGGCAGGCGGGCAGAATATCGCTGCCCGCATGGCCGAGGCCTACGAAGCTGCCAGCCGCGGCGATTTTCCTGCGGCGCTCGAAATCTGGAGACCACTCGCGCACGCTGGCGTCGTCCGCGCGCAGAATAACATCGGCGCGTGTCTCGCGGAGGGACTCGGCGTCGAGCGCGATTCAACGCTGGCGCTGCGCTGGCTGACATTAGCAGCCGAAGCGGGCGATCCAGTCGGTACCCGGAATTTGGCCGCGCTCCATTTCAAGGGTGAAGGTGTGGAACAGGATGACGGGCGTGCTGCGGATCTCTATCGCGCCGCCGCCGAGGCTGGCGATGGACCGGCGCAAGACATGCTGAGCTGGATGCTGCTCGAAGGCAATGCTGTTTTGCTCGACGTGATCGAGGCGCGCCGCTGGGCCGTTGCCGCCGCCGAACAGGGCGTTGCCGCGGCCATGACGCGTCTGGGAATGATTTATCACAACGCGCTCGGCGTCGATCGTGATCCTGTGGCTGCTGCAGCCTGGTGGGCGAAGGCTGCCATGCAGGGCGATGCTGATGGTCAGGCGATGCTTGGTGCCGCGCACCTGTTAGGGGCTGGCGTGCCACGAGACGGCGTTGTGGCGCTCGCATGGTTGCTGCGAGCGCGATTCGGTGGCAGCGCGCTTGCCGAGCGTTTTCTAGCGAACGCGCGTCGTGAACTGTCTGCGGCTGAAGTTGCCGAGGCGGAACGGCGCGCAAGGTCGCCTCTACCGGAGTCCCCGACATGATTATCGGCACCGCGGGCCATATCGATCACGGCAAGACCGCCCTGGTGCGGGCGCTTACCGGGATCGATACCGACCGACTGAAGGAGGAAAAAGCGCGTGGCATAACAATCGATCTGGGCTTCGCCTATCTGCCTATGCCGGATGGCCATGTGCTTGGATTCGTCGACGTACCTGGTCACGAAAAGTTCGTCCACAACATGTTGGCCGGTGCCGGCGGCATCGATTTCGTGCTTTTGTTCGTTGCAGCGGACGATGGCGTGATGCCGCAGACCCGCGAGCACCTTGCCATCGTAGATTTACTCGGCGTCGAGCGCGGTATTGTCGCGATGACCAAGGTCGATCTCGTTGCAGCAGAGCGGCGCGCAACGGTCAGGGCCGAAATCGCGCAGGCGCTTGAAGGGACGGGCCTTGCGGGTTGCGACATCGTACCCGTTTCGGTCGTCAACGGTGAGGGTATCGAAGCGCTGCGAGCTCGCTTGTTCGCGTATGCTCAAACGATCGAGCGCGGCACGCCGAAGGGACGCTTCCGCCTAGCTGTTGATCGCTCGTTCTCGCTCACAGGTATTGGCACCATCGTGACCGGCACCGTCCTTTCTGGCGTCGTTGCCGTCGGCAATCACGTCATCGCCAGTCCATCAGGCATTGCCGCACGGGTTCGTTCAATCCATGCGCAAAATCGCTCGGCCGACCGCGGACAGGCTGGTGAGCGGTGCGCTCTCAACCTCGCCGGTGACGGCATAGCCAAAGAAAACATTCGCCGTGGCGACATTGTGCTGGACCCCGCGTTGCACGCGCCGGCTGATCGGATTGATGCCCTTCTGCGCGTCCTTTCTTCCGAGCGCAAGTCAATCACGCAGTGGACGCCGGTGCGACTGCACTATGCGGCCGCGGAAGTCGGGGCAAGGATCGTTCTTTTGAACGACGGTCCCATTGAGCCGGGCGGTCAGGGTTATGTCCAGCTGGTACTGGAGCGGGCAATCGCTGCCACCGCAGGTGAGCGTTTCGTCGTGCGCGATACATCCGCGCAACGCACGATCGGCGGTGGACGACTGCTCGACCTGCGTGCTCCTGCGCGCAAACGGCGAACGCCCGAGCGCATAGCACAGCTTCATGCCCACGCCATCGATGATCCCGAACGCGCCTTCGCCGCGCTATCAAACTGCGAGCCAGGCTATGTCGATCTGATTGGCTTTGCCCGCGACCGCGCCCTTGGCATCGAGGACGTCGAGCGTATTACCGAATCGCTCGGGCTAATCCGCCTTGCGTTCCAAGGCACCGTCGTTGCTTTGTTGCCCGATAGATGGCTGCTGCTCAAACGCAGCATACTTGAGCAGCTCGCGGCGTTCCACCGCGAGAATCCTGATATGCCCGGCATAGGAATCGAGCGACTGAGGTTGCAGCTCGAGCCGCGGCTGCCGGCATCAGCTTTCGCTGTGGCCTTGCAAGGGCTGTCAGAGCTCCGGCACGTGGCGCTTGAGGGCGCATGGGTTCGGCTGCCGAGCCATGAAGTGCGTCTGACTGCAGCCGAGGAGAAGATCTGGCGCGACGTGAAGCCATTGATGGCCGGTAAGAAGCGCTTTCGCCCGCCGCGCGTCCGCGACATCGCTGCCATCACGGGCCGCCCGGAGCGGGAGGTCCGTCGGCTTTTCAAGCTCCTCGGCCGTCTTGGCAAAGTTGATGAGGTCGCGCAGGATCATTTTTTCCTCCGCGGCACCGTTGCGGACATGGCGGAAATTGCTGCGGATCTCGCGGTGAACACGCCGAATGGGCAGTTCACGGCCGCGCAATTCCGCGATCGGCTCGACAACGGCCGCAAAGTCGCGATCCAAATACTCGAATTTTTTGACCGCCACGGCGTAACCCTACGGCGAGGGGACCTCCGCCGCATGAATAAGCATCGGCTCGATTTGTTCCGCCGCTCTGCAGCTGAGCAGGAGCCGCGTGCGAACCCTGGAAGAGAATCGTCCCTGGTGGGGCGTCCGGACTTCAAATCCGGGGGAGGCCGCGAGCCGGTCTTTGGTGGGTTCGACTCCCACTCTCTTCCGCCACGTTCTTGAGAGCGTCGGATGATTCGTCCTGCTTCCTTTCTTAGCACGCTCGAGCTCGCTGCAAAGCAGAGCGCCCAGAGCGAGAAGGACTTCCGCCGGGAGTGGGCCGAGCGCATCAAAAACCTTGAGCGCGAACGCGCGTTTGCTCACCGCCGTTTGAATTTCATGCGCGCTATCGTCGACGCCTTAGCCAGCGCGGAAAGCGAGGAGATCGCAGTGGCGGCCGCAACCGCGGTAATGCGGGCAAAATTGGGCTGGGCAAGCGACAGTGACGCGCGCGCCGAAGTGCTTGCGCGCTTTGTGCCCGTGGCGCGACAAGTCTTTGTCAGTCTGTTACCCGCTGCCGACGACGGCGGGCCGTTTGCAGATATCATCCACGCCCTCAACGAGTTCGAAACGTGGTATTGCGAGACGCATCCAAGTTCATTCTGGATGCTGTTCGAGAACCAGATGCCGGAGACACCTTTGATCGACTTCTAACGAGGGACATTTGCCGGGCGCGCTTGCAATGTTAATCTCATTGACCGGATGTCGGCATCGGCATAGGCTGTTTATTGGTTCGTGTGCGTTGAACCCCTATTCGGGACGTAGCGGCGCGCATTGAAATGCTGGTAGCTTCGCTTCTCTGATGCGAGCGGGCAGCGGATACCTCTGAAAAAATATCCGCGGTGTCTACGGGGCGACGGGGAGGTCGCCATGTACAATTTAGATTGCGAATTATTTGACGCCAAGTCACTTGCAAGCGCCTTACGCTTGCATCCGGATGATTTTGCAATGCGTGGGCAATACGTGCTTCACCTGCCAACCGGGCTGCAATTCACGTTTGCGCCAGGAGGCCAATCACCAACTCTCAAGCCTAGCACACGCCCAATAGTCTTGCTTCGTTTTCAGCCCCAGGAGCAACCTGACCTCTACCAAGCCTTCGAACGATGGCGTTCGAGCTACTGGCAAATTATCGAACAGAACGAGAGGGCACACTCCCCGTTTGCCCCCCGAGGATGGAGGCACTTGCGCCGAAAAATAGCGAACGTGCTCCGGCTAATGTTGAACAAGCTTGACCTACCAATCATCCCCGGTTCTTAGTTTGAAAGCGTTATTCCATCCTGCGGCTTTGAAGTAGTTTTCGCACTCGGCTGGCGTGAACAGATCGATGACGCGTCCGATTGCGGTCCACAGGCCGTAGACGGTGCGCTCGGCGGCCTTGAGCACGGGCGCTTTAAGTTTGGCGGAGGCGTTCTCGATCGGGTCGAAGTCAGGGCCGTAGGGCGGCAGGAGGCGCAGGCTTGCACCAGTGGCCCTCGATCATCTGGCGGACCCTTGGCCCCTGGTGGCTGGAGAGGTTGTCCATGATGACGGTATCGCTGGGCCTGAGTTTGGGCACGAGCACCTACTTCCACAGTGAAGGTCAGGAGAGCTGGTGCTTCGGTGTGGTCAATGGGATCGGCGGTCACGCTCAGCGCTGTTGAGGAGTTTATCAACGCAAGACACAGGGGATTGGATTTCCTGCCGGCCGTACCGGGCCAAGACAAAGGGAAAGGTCGAGAGACCCTTCCGTTATATCCGCGAGGACACTCGCCGGCTTCGACTTCACGTTCCAGCCGTCGCTCGACCGCAACCGCATTCTCGCGCTTGCCCAACTTGATTTTGTCGACCGCAACGAGGTGATCCACTTCCTCGGCCCGCCCGGCACCGGC
>Ga0335081_10004888_pt1 | contig 21193 bp, 18 predicted proteins | sample Lox_Sample_35_FD_206713 | JGI IMG/M metagenome (GOLD analysis project Ga0335081, IMG submission 206713) | Soil microbial communities from Loxahatchee National Wildlife Refuge, Florida, United States - Lox_Sample_3.5 | ecosystem: Environmental > Terrestrial > Soil > Wetlands | place: USA... | reverse complement strand
CACCGTCGCGCTCTACATGTGGTTCACCTATCTGGCCACCGAATGGCGCATCAACATCCGCCGCGAGATGAATACGAGCGACAGCGATGCCAACGCCAAGGCGATCGACTCGCTGCTCAACTACGAGACGGTGAAATATTTCTCCGCCGAGGCGCGCGAGGGCAAGCGCTATGACAACGCCATGGCGCGCTACGAGGATGCGAGCGTCAAGGCCTACGTCTCGCTCGCCGTGCTCAATGCCGGGCAGGCGGCGGTGTTCACGCTCGGGCTCGCCGCCACCATGGTGCTGTGCGTCCGGGGCATCGAGCGCGGCACCAACACGGTCGGCGATTTCGTCATGATCAACGCCATGATGATCCAGCTCTACCAGCCGCTGAATTTCATGGGCATGGTCTATCGCGAGGTCAAGCAGGCGGTGATCGACATCGAGATCATGTTCGCGATGGTCTCCCGCAAGCCCGAGATCGAGGACAAGCCGGGCGCGCCGCCGCTCAAGGTCCGCGCCGGCACCATCCGCTTCGACAACGTGTCGTTCGCCTACGAACAGGCGCGGCCGATCCTGAAAGGCTTGAGCTTCGAGGTCGGCGCCGGCGACACCGTTGCCATCGTCGGGCCGTCGGGCGCCGGCAAGTCGACGATCTCGCGGCTCATCTTCCGCTTCTACGATGTCACCGGCGGCCGCATCCTGATCGACGGCCAGGACGTCCGCGACGTAACGCAGACGTCGCTGCGCGCCGCGATCGGCATGGTGCCGCAGGACACCGTCCTGTTCAACGACACCATCCGCTACAACATCCGCTACGGCTGCTGGGACGCGACTGACGCCGAGGTCGAGGAGGCGGCGCGGCTGGCGCAGATCGACGATTTCATCCGCCGGGCGCCGAAGGGCTACGAGACCGAAGTCGGCGAGCGCGGCCTCAAATTGTCCGGCGGCGAGAAGCAGCGCGTCGCCATCGCCCGCACCATTCTCAAGGCTCCGCCGATCCTGCTGCTCGACGAGGCGACCTCGGCGCTCGACAGCCACACCGAGAAGGACATCCAGGACGAGCTCGACCGCGTGGCGCAGAACCGCACCACGCTGGTCATCGCGCACCGGCTGTCCACCATCGTCGGCGCCGATCAGATCCTGGTGCTGGACGACGGCGTCATCGTCGAACGCGGCACCCACCAGGAGCTGCTCGGGCGCGGCGGCCTCTATGCCAGCATGTGGAATCGCCAGCGCGAGGCTGACAAGGCCCGCGAGCTGTTGGCCGAGGTCGACGACGAAGCCGCCGCGCCCAACCGCAATCCGCCGCCCGTTGCGGATGAGGCGGAAGCGCAAGCCGAGCTGTTGCCCACCGCGGATGCCGCCGAATAGCCATGTCCGTCATCAATTCCGTCCGCGCGCAGCTCACGCCGATCCATCCGCAGGGCTATCCGTTCATCGGCGGCTTTGCGCTCGCAAGCCTCATTCTGTTCTGGCTGTGGTCGCCGCTCGGCTGGCTCGGCACCGTGGCGACGCTGTGGTGCGCCTATTTCTTCCGCGATCCGCCGCGGGTGACGCCGGTGCGCGACGGCATCGTGGTGGCGCCGGCCGACGGCAGGATCAGCCAGATCGCCAATGCCGTGCCGCCGCCGGAGCTCGAGCTCGGCGCGCGGCCGCTGCCGCGGGTTTCCATCTTCATGAGCGTGTTCGACTGCCACGTGAACAGGAGCCCGGTGGCCGGCCGCATCGAGCGCATGGTCTACCGCGCCGGCAAATTCCTGAGCGCCGATCTCGACAAGGCGAGCGAGGACAACGAGCGCAACGCCTTTGTCATCGCCACCGGCTCCGGCGCACGCATCGCCGTCATTCAGATCGCGGGCCTGGTGGCGCGCCGCATCGTGCCGTTCGTGCGCGAGGGCGAGGCGGTGGCCACCGGCTCGCGCATCGGCATGATCCGGTTCGGCTCGCGGGTCGACGTCTATCTGCCGGAAGGCACCCGCGCCCTGGTCGCCGAGGGGCAAACTGCGCTCGCCGGCGAAACCGTGCTGGCCGACCTGCGCGGCGGCGACGGCGGGCGGACGTTTCGCGTGGCCTGAGAAAGGGTTAACCGCGATGGCGCGGCGCGTGGCGGGCGCCCCTGAGAGTGACTATAATTTGACCATGTCGATGAACCAGCCAAGGAACGAACCGAGGCAAGGCCGGCCGCGCCCGCGTCTGCGTCTGCCCAACCGGCGCTTCCGCCGCATCCCGGTGCGCACGCTCGTGCCTAACATCATCACGCTGTTGGCGCTGTGCGCGGGCCTGACCGCGATCCGCATGGCGTTCGAGGACCGCTACGCGCTGGCGCTGGCAGCCATCGTGTTTGCCGCCATCCTCGACGGCATCGACGGCCGGCTGGCGCGGCTCCTCAAAGGCACCTCGCGCTTCGGCGCCGAGCTCGACAGCCTCTCCGACTTCGTCAATTTCGGCGTCGCGCCGGCACTGATCCTCTACTTCTGGGGCCTGCACGACCTGAAGTCGGCGGGCTGGATCGCCGCCATGGTGTTCGCCATCTCGGCAGGGCTGCGGCTCGCCCGTTTCAACGTGATGATCGACGATCCGGACCGGCCGGCCTGGGCCAGCAATTTCTTTGTCGGCATGCCGGCGCCGGCCGGCGCCATCACGGTGCTGCTGCCGATCTACGCCGCGTTTCTCGGCCTGCCGCGCTCCGAATTCCTCACCTGGGTGACGCTGTTCTATACGCTCGCCATCGCCTCGCTGATGGTGTCGCGGCTGCCGGTGTTCTCCGGCAAGCGCGTCGGCACCCGCGTGCCGCCCGACATGGTCGGGCCGGCGGCCGTGCTGGTGGTGCTGTTCATCGCGGTGTTGATCGCCTATCCGTGGATCATTCTGACCACCGGCACGCTCGCCTATCTCGTCAGCCTGCCGTTCGGCTACCTGTCCTATCGCCGCTACGAGCGGCGCACGCGCGAGACCAAAGGGGAAGCCGCGGCGGCCGCCGGGCCGCAGCCGGCGCCGGTGGCGGTCAGCATCGTGCCCGGCACCGACAACGAAGATCGTCCGTCGCGCCTCAATTGAGCCGCATCCTTAAGCGCTTTTCGAGGCTTGCGAGAGACCGAGCATGCGTGTTGCCCGCCGCAGCTTTCTGGCCTCGACTGTGGCAACGGTGGCGGCGCCGGCGGTGCTGCGCGTGGCGTTTGCCGACGCGCCGCAGTTCACGCTCAAAATGCATCACGCGTTCTCGGCGGTCTCCAGCGCCCATGACAAGTTCCTGGCGCCGTGGGCGCGCCAGGTCGAGGCGCAGTCGGGCGGCCGCATTCGCATCGACATTTTTCCGTCGATGCAGCTCGGTGGTGCGCCGGCCGATCTGTTCGACCAGGCCCGTTATGGCGCCGCCGATTTCACCTGGGCATCGCCACGCCGCACGCCCGGACGGTTCCTGCGCACCGAGGCGTTCGAGCTGCCGTTCGTGCCGTCGCGCCGCGCGCTGGTCAGCTCGAAGGCGCTCGACGATTACGTCCGCGCCAATGCGCTCGACGAATTCCGCGACGTGCATCCGATCTGCTTCTCGTGCTCCGACCGCGGCGTGCTGCACGCCAGCCGCCCGGTGCGCACCATCGACGACATCGAGGGCATGCGGCTGCACGTGCAGACCCGGTTCGCCGCCGCGGCGCTGCGGGCGCTCAAAGCGGTTCCGGTGCCGATGCCGAGCGCGCAGCTGCCGCTTGCCCTGCAGCAGCACGTGGTCGACGGCGGCCTCGATCCCTGGGATCTGGTGCCGTCGCTCAGGCTCAACGATTTGCTGCGGGCCCATACCGAATTCGCCGATGCCTCGCTGAGCTCGACCACTTACGTGCTGGCGATGAACAAGGCGGCCTACGACAAGCTGCCGCGCGACCTGAAGGCCGTCATCGACGGCAATTCCGGCGCGGCCGCCGCCGGCTTGGCCGGCGCCATGTGGGATGTGCAGGCGAGGGCGGTGGCGGACTCGGCCGCCGAGCGCGGCGACCCCATCGTCACGCTGTTGCCGGAAGCGGTCGTCCGTTGGCGCAAAGCCACCGAGCCGGCGGTCGAGGCTTGGCTGAAGGACATGAAGGAGCGCAGGGTCGAGGGCGGCAAGCTCCTCGCCGGCATCCGCACGCTGCTTGCCAAATACGCCAATGAGCCGGAGCCGCAGCCGGCGCAGGTTTCACGACCCGCCGAGCCCACGCAGCCGGCGCAACCGCAGCAGCCCGCCGAAGCCAAGGTGGAAGCCAAGCCGGAAGCCAAGCCGGAAGCGGCAGCGCCGCCGAAGGTCCAAGCTCCCCCGCAAGCGCCGGCGCCGGCAGCCGTAAAGCCCACGCCGGCAGCGAAGCCCGCGGCTGCGGTGGCCTCGCCCCCGGCGCCTCCGCCTGCGCCGTCGGCCGCCCCCGCTCCGCCTCCCGCACCGGCAGCGGCGCCACCGCCGGCACCAGCTACCGCTTCCGCAGCCCCGGCGGCGGCGCCGGCTCCGCCACCGCCCGCCGTCAGCCCGCCGCCTCCGCCGCCTGCGGCCGCGGCCGCGCCTCCCGTAACGGCGCCCGCGCCGGTGCGTCCGCCGCCGCCGAAGACGCTCGACATTCCGCTCTAAAGGCGCAGGTCGGCCCGAAAGCTCAAATCTGTGCTTGCCTTCAGGGCGACGCGCGCGGCGGTCGAATCTATGGCCGAGTTGCGCAAAGGCGGAGGGTTTTTCAGCCGATAGAAGACCGCACCGCGCGGTTGCGCCTCGTACGTGGATTCAACGAGCGCTCCGGCATGATCACTGGCTCGGAGCTTGTCGCGTCCGTTGCGCGGCGTCCGATACCACCTGATAGGCCTCGCGCAGTGCCGGCTTGGATTTGGAAACATCGTAACCGACGCTGGTGAGCATGTTCATCATGTCCGCCTGCTCGTTGTGCGGCAGGCTGACCAGCTCGCCGCCGGCGGCGAGCCAGGCCTTGCGCTGATCGTGATACATCTTGAGGGCCGGAGCGTTGATGGTGCGCGATTCCGACAAGCCGTCGCGGTCGACAATCTGCTGCAAGTCCTTGGGCAGCGAATCGTACCATTTTTGACTGACCTCGAGAGCGATGAAGATGGCCGGCTGATTGGTTTCGACGACGTACTTGGCGGCGTCGTGGAAGTGCATGTTGACGAAGACACCGATGCCGGCGACCGCGCCGTCGATGGCGCCCTGCTGCAGCGCCGGCAGAACATCGCCCAGAGTCATCGCCACCGGCGTTGCGCCGAGCCGCTCAAATGCCACGGTTTGGAACTGCGAGGCAAAGACGCGGATCTTCTTGCCTTTGAAGTCGGCGAGGTGACGGATCGGGGTTTTCGATATGATGCAGGACGGTTGAGCCATGTAAAGCCCGATGCCATGGAGTCCCTTATTGGCGCCGAGGCCAAACATCAGCTTCAATACTGTGGGATCGGCGGCGAGGCGCTGGCCGTGTTCCATGGAATCCACCAGCCCGGGCGCTGCCATGACTTCGAAGCGTTCGTCGACGCCGACAAAGAACTCCGGCGGAATATTCACCGCCTGGATGGCGCCGAACTGGGCGCCCTCGATCTGGCGAGGGATCGAGCCGAGCTGGCTTGCCGGATAGACCTCGGGCTTGATGCGTCCGCCCGAATCCCTTTCGACTGCGGTGGCGTAGTTTTTCATGAACAGGTGCGGCGCATCGTTGATGGTGGGACCGCTTATTTTCATCACGTAGCTCTGGCCCTCGGCGCGCGCCGTGCCGAGCGTCAGTGCGCCCGCTGCGAGATGCAGGAATTCTCTACGGAGAAGGTTCATTGCAGTGCTCCATGAGCTTGAGATTCTTCACAAGGCGATGCCTAGAGTCGTCCAACGCGCTCATTCCATCTTCAATCCGGCTGAATGCCGGCGTCCTTGACCATCTTTCCCCATTCGACGATCTCGGCCTTTATGTAGTCGCCCAGTTCCTGAGGCGTGCTGGAAAATCCCTCGAAGCCCACATTCTTGAATTTCGCCTGCACGTCCGGGCTGTCGATGACCTTGCGCAGCGCGGCGTTGAGCTTGGTCACGATTTCCGGCGGCGTGCCGGCCGGTGCGACCAGGCCGGCCCAGGCGTCGAGGTTGAAGCCCTTTATTCCTGCCTCATCCATGGTCGGCAGGTCGGGGTAGAGCGTGCTGCGCTTGATGCGCGATATTGCCAGCGGCCGTATCGTGCCGGCGGTCACGTGCGGCATCGCCGAGGTGAAATCGGCAAACATCATCGACACGCGGCCGGCCATGATGTCCTCGAGCGCCGGTGCGGTGGTCTTGTAGGGCACGTGCAGGATGCTGACTTCGGCCCACTTCTTGACGGTCTCCACGCCGACGATGCCGGCGGTGTTGCCGCTGGCGTAGGTCAGCTTGCCGGGATTGGCCTTGGCGTAGTCGACCAGTTCCTTGACCGAATGAATCGGCAGCTTCGGATTGACCACCAGCATCAGCGTGAAGCTGCCGACCCGAGTAATCGGCACAAAGTCCTTGATCGGGTCGTAGTTGATGTCCTTGTGGATGAACGGGTCGGCGGACAGCGGCGAGTTGGTCCCCATCAGCAGTGTGTAGCCGTCGGCCGGTTGATGATGGACGTAAAGCGCGGCCAGCGCGCCGTCGGCGCCGGGGCGATCCTCGACGACGATCGGCTGCCCGAGCATCGGACTAAGCTTGTCGGCGATGATGCGGCAGATGGTGTCGCTGGCGCTGCCGGGGCCGAACACTGCAACGAGGGTGATCGGTCGCGTCGGGTAGTCGTCGGCGCGAAGCGCCGACGAACTGAACGATGCGATTAAGGCAGCGGCGAAGATGATGGCAAGCTTTCTCACGGTCATGCCTCCCAAGTTATGGCGGCGGGCGGCCGCGTCGGCGCTCTCCCGCGATGCTCCTGCGTCAGCATTTAGCATTTCGGTGCCGCAGCGACGGCGTCGCGCCAAAAATCCGGCACGGATCAAAGGGGCGGCGCCGATCGCGCCTCTCATGCGACCAAAATGCTCGAGCCGCAGGGCTGGCCCGCGGCTCGAGCACCGTCGGTTCACGCGACCACAAGGTCCGGCACGAGGACCGTGCCTTTGGTTTCAGGCCCGTAGAAGGCGGCGGTGGCCCAGGCCAGGCAACCGATCCAGGTGCCGAAGATCATCATCGTGGCCAGTGCCGTGCCGAAATGCTCGGCCAGGAGCGTCAGCACCAGCGGCACGAAGCCGCCCCAGATCGCCGCCTGGTGGTAGCAGAAGGCGCTGGCGGTCGCCCTGATCTCGGTCGGGAAGCGTTCGTTCAAGTAGGGTACCATCTGCCCCTGCATGCCGCCGCCGGCACACATGCCCTGGATGATGAAGCCCACGGCGATCCACAGGAAGTTCGTGGAGAGCAGATAGAGCGGCGCCAGGGGCAGTGCGATCAACGCCGGGATGATGATCGCCGAGCGCCGGCCGAAGCGGTCGGCCCACCAGCCCCAGCCGCAGGTCGACAGGAACAAGCCGAGATTGGCGAAGAAGATCGGCGTCGCGACCAAGCCTGGCGCGAGGTGCAGATCCTTTTGCAGGTGCGTCGCGAACAGCGCGTTGACCGAGTAGTAGGCGACGAAGCCGCCGGCCATCCAGATGCACGCGGTCAAGGTGTTGGCGAGCACGCGCGGCTTGAAGATGGAGAGCAGCGGGGCGCGAACCTCGCGTTGTTCGGCGCGCTGCCGCTGGCGATTCTCCAGCCAGATCGCCGGCTCCTTGACGAATCTGCGCACATAGAACACCGACAGCGCCGGCAACACGCCGACCCACAGCATGCCGCGCCAGCCGATATAGGAGTAGAACAGGCCGTAGATGGCGCTGGAGAGCATGAACCCAAGGCCCCATGAGCCTTGCAGGATGCCGCCCATCATGCCGCGCGAACGCACCGGCCATGTTTCCATCGCTAGCGCCGCGCCGGCCGGCCATTCGCCGCCCATGCCGATGCCGAGCAGCGCACGGAACAGAAACAGATAGGTAAAGGTCGGTGAGAATCCGGCGGCGAAGTTGGCGAGTGAGTACCACAGGATCGAGATCATCAGCGGGATCTTGCGCCCGACCCGGTCGGCGAGCCAGCCGGAGCCGACGGCGCCGACGAGCCTCAGCCATAACGTCACCGACAGCACAAAGGCGACGTCGGTCAACGGCACGTGAAACTCTTGCGAGATCGGCACCATGATGAGCAGGAACATGGTGAAGTCGAAGGCATCGAGCGTCCAGCCGAGCCAAGCCGCCCACCAAGCGAGCCACTGGTCCTTGGTCGGCTCCTTCCACCACGGTATCGGCTTCATCGCATCTTGTGCTGCGGTCATTGCTTCAATTCCCCTCTGTTGTCCGCCGGAGCGGTCTGGAAGATGCAGGAATTTACGCAGACGATTTCACTGCTACGCCCCCACGCGCACAGCGTCCTCCGCCAACGCGGAAGGCGCCGCACATCCGATCGCGATTTAATTTCAGAAGTTCTTGTCCGCCGCGGACATAATGGCTGCCTTTGACTTTGCGGAAGTCGGCATGTTCCACCGGCAGCTCATGACCAAGCTACACCAATCCCGAAGTGGCGTATTGGGTTGGAATGTCGCACGCGGCCGGCAACCGATTACGTCGGCAGCGGGTGCCCCGGCATCAGGTCGTAAGGGTGCGCCCAGCCGGGCAGCGCCTTGATGCGAAGAAGCCAGGCGGCGATGTTCTTGTGGGTCACCGGAATATCGAAGCCGAACTCTTCCGGCGGATAATAGAGGTAGGCGACCAGCGACAGGTCGGCGATGGTCGGGCTTGCGCCGAGAATGTAGGGCCGGCCGGCAAGCCGCTTGTCGACGACGCCGAGCGCATTGTCGATGCGGCCTTTGAGAAATTCCATCACCGCCGGATGGCCGGCCGGCTTGGCGAAGTTCCTCAGAAAACGATACGGCCCGAGAAAGCCGTTGACCTTCTGATTGTCGAAAATGATCCAGCGCAGCGCTTCGAGCCGCTCGTCCTCGCCGCGCGGCAGGAATTTTCCGGAATGCTCGGAAAGATAGGTCAGGATCACGCCGGACTGCGTGAGTTTCTTGCTACCGTGAACGAGCACCGGCACCTCGCCCATCTCGTTGACGTCGCCGCGCCATTCCGGGGTGCGCTGCACGCCCTTGCCGAAGAAATCGACGAACAGCGGCTGCCAGTCGGCGCCGATCAGATTCAGCATGAGGGCTGCGCGATAAGCGTTGCCCGATTGGGCGAAGCAATGCAGCTGATACTCGGCCATGATGTTTCCTGAAGTGTGTTTCGTTTTGATCAGCGCGACAGCGACAGCGTGCCGCCGCCGGAATCCTTGCCTTCGAAATGGCCGCCGGTGAACGACAATTGCGCCAGCGGCTCGCCCTTGTGATTGCGGACGATAAGGTTGTCGTGCTCGTAGGTCCATTTGCGGCTGGTGAAGAAATTGCCGGGACAGCCCCCTTCGGGCGCGATGGTGCCCTGGGCAGCGCCGGCGGTGGCGCCGAACGTCATCGCGCAGGCGCCGCCCGCCGCCGCAGTGAGCCGCCAGCGTCCGGCGAGGTCGATCGGCGGCGATGTCGGCTGCGGTGTCGGCGCCGGCACTGGAGCAGGAGCCGCCGCTGCGGCGGCCGGTGCCGGCTCGGGCTTCGGCGCGGACGCGCAAGCCGCGAGCGCGCCGAGCGTCAACAAAGCGACGCCGGCCTTCATGCCGGATCCACGCCACATCGTCATGCGTACAAAACCCAGCATCACCGCATCGTCGGGATCACGAACTCGGCGCCTTCCTTGGTGCCGGACGGCCAGCGCGCGGTCACCGTCTTGGTCTTGGTGTAGAAGCGAATCGCGTCGGGGCCGTGCTGGTTGAGATCGCCGAAGCCGGAGCGCTTCCAGCCGCCGAAGGTGTAATACGACAGCGGCACCGGAATGGCGAAATTGACGCCGACCATGCCGACCTGGACGCGGCTGGTGAAATCGCGCGCGGTGTCGCCGTCGCGGGTGAAGATGGCGACGCCGTTGCCGTAGTCGTGCTCCGACGGTAGCCGCACCGCTTCCTCGTAATCCTTGGCGCGCACCACCGAGAGCACGGGGCCGAAAATCTCCTCCTTGTAGATGGTCATGTGCGGCTTGACCTCGTCGAACAGGCAGCCGCCGATGAAATTGCCCTTCTCGTAGCCCTGGAGCTTGAAGTTGCGGCCGTCGACCACGAGCTTGGCGCCTTCCTTGACGCCCTGATCGACATAGCCGCGCACCTTGTTGAGGAGCTCTCGGGTCACCATCGGGCCGTAATCGGCCTGCGGATCGGTCGAGGGTCCGATCTTGAGGCCTTCGACCCGCGGAGTGAGCTTCTCCACCAGAATGTCGGCGGTCTTCTTGCCGACCGGCACCGCGACCGACACCGCCATGCAGCGCTCGCCGGCCGAGCCGTAGCCGGCGCCGATCAAGGCGTCGACCGCCTGATCCATGTCGGCGTCCGGCATGACGATCATATGGTTCTTGGCGCCGCCGAAGCACTGCACTCGTTTGCCGTGGGCGGTGCCGGTTGCATAGATGTATTCGGCGATCGCCGACGAGCCGACAAAGCCGATCGCTTTGATCCGCGCGTCGGTGAGCAGCGTATCCACGGCCTCCTTGTCGCCGTTGACGACGTTGAGCACGCCCGGCGGCAATCCGGCCTTGATGAACAGCTCGGCGATGCGGATCGGCACCGAAGGATCGCGCTCCGAAGGCTTCAGGATGAAGGTGTTGCCGCAGGCGATCGCCGGCGCGCATTTCCACAGCGGGATCATGGCCGGGAAGTTGAACGGCGTGATGCCGGCGACGACGCCGAGCGGCTGGCGCAGCGAGAACAAATCGATGCCGGGGCCTGCGGCTTCGGTATATTCGCCCTTCATCAGGTGCGGGATGCCGCAGGCGAACTCGACCACTTCGAGGCCGCGCTGAATGTCGCCCTTGGCGTCGGCGAAGGTCTTGCCGTGTTCGGATGACAAAAGCCGCGCCAAGTCGTCGTATTCGGCGGCAATGAGCTCCAGGAACTTGAACATGACCCGGGCGCGGCGCTGCGGATTCGTCGCCGCCCAGGCCGGAAACGCCGCCTCGGCATTGGCGATCGCCTGCTCGACCTCGGACTTCGAGGCCAGCGCGACCCTGGCCTGCACCTCCCCGGTATTGGGATCGAACACGTCGCCGGCGCGGCCCGAACCCCCCTTCACCTGTTTGCCGCCGATGAAGTGGCCGATGTCACGCATGGCATTCTCCCTGGAATTCGCAGAGGCGCCGCCGCCGGCCGGCGCGGCTCTATTTGGTTAAAACCCATTGTGCGGCTTTTTTCGGCGACGGTCACGGGGGTTAGCGCGTACAACGGTGTCGTTTTTATAGCGGCGATCGACCGCCCCCGGACAAAGTCCCATCAGTAACCGTCCCTTAAGCGCGCTGACGGTAGTTTTAGGGCGCCGCCGGTACCGTTGGAGGCGCGTGGGAGCGTTTAATGGACATTGCCACCGGCCTCGGCCTGCTTGCCGGGGCGACCGTCATTACGACGCTCATGCTGATGGGCGGCGACCTGCGCATGTTCGTCAGCGACCATGCGGTCATCATCATTTTCGGCGGCTCGTTTTCGGCCACTCTGATCCGCTTCCCGCTCACTTCGATCTTCCACGGCCTGCCGCTCGGCGCCAAGTTCGCCTTCTCGATGCGGCGCACCACCCAGCGCGAGCTGGTCGACGAGATCGCGGCGCTGGCCGAAATCGCGCGCAAGCAGGGCCCGATCGGCCTGGAAAAGGTCGAGATCGAGGATCCGTTCCTGGCCAAAGGCATCCGCTTCGTCGCCGACGGCTATGACGCCGAATTCATCCGCGACAATCTGGAGCGCGACCGCGACAACTTCCTGACCCATCTCGACGAGGGCCAGAAAATCTACCGCGCGGTCGGCGACTGCGCCCCGGCCTTCGGCATGATCGGCACACTGGTCGGCATGGTGCAGATGTTCGCCAACATGACCGACCCCTCGAAGCTCGGTCCGTTCATGGCGACGGCGCTCCTTGCCACGCTCTACGGCGCGGTGGTGGCGAACCTGATTTGCCTTCCCATCGCCGATAAGCTGCACTTGAAGCTCGTTGACGAGGAGATCAACCGCACGCTGATCATCGACGGCGTGCTGATGATGCGCGACTCCAAGTCTCCCACCTTGGTGCGCGAAATGCTGCTGGCCTATCTGCCGGAAAAGCATCGGCACGAGGAGGCGGAAGCCGAGCCGGTTGCGGCTTAAGGCGGCGGAGCGGAAAGCCTCATGGCGCGGCGCAAGGAAGGAGCTCACGGCGGCCACGGCTGGTTCGTCACCTTCGCCGACCTGATGGGGCTGTTGGTCAGCTTTTTCGTCATGCTGGTGGCGTTCTCCAACCAGGACCAGCAAAAACTGCAGATCGTCGCCGGCTCGATGCGCGACGCCTTCGGCGTGCAGAACAACGTGCGCTATTCCGGCATCATCGAAGTCGATGGGCTGCCGACGCGGCCGAAGCTGAAGAACGCCGCCCATGTCCAGCCCGAGGACGCTTCGGCGACGCCGACGCCGGACCAGCGCGATCACAACCGCGAGTTCGGCGCTCATTTCAAGAACGACCAGGCCTTCGCGCTCGCGGCAGCGTCGCTGCGGCAGGCGCTGCAGGACATGCCGGAGCTGACGGAGGCCTCCAAGCACATCATGGTCGAGGAGAGCAAGGACGGGCTCAACATCGAGATCGTCGACCAGGACGGCCGCTCCATGTTCCCGGAAGGCGACAAGGAGCCTTATGCGCGCACCCGCGCCATCATCGAAAGGCTCGCCGGCCCACTCAAGGCGACGCCGTACCGGGTTTCGATCACCGGCCACACGGCGGCGACCCGGACGGCGCCGCAGCCTGACGCCGGCCCGTGGAACCTGTCGGCCGACCGCGCCAATGCGGTGCGCCGCATTCTGGAAGAGCAGGGCTATCCTTCCTCGAACTTCTACCAGGTCGCCGGCCGGGCCGACACCGACCCGCTGTTTCCCGATGACCCCTATATGGCCGCTAATCGCCGCGTCACCATCACGTTGATGCGCGAAGCGCCGCCGGTTCCGCCCGATTTGAAGCCCTGAGCTGCATCCCCGCGCCGCCGAGGCAAAATACCCTCGCAGCGCCCAATGACGCCCATGACTCCGGGGCGCGGAGGGTGTATAGGCGCTGCCTCGCGTCCGGGAGACCCGGAAAGCGGTATCGGGAGCAGGGCGAGAGCCTGTTTCAATTTTCATGGCAGACAGCGTCAGCGCTCCCGTCGGGCGCGAAACGCCGGCGAGTGGCAGCGCCGACGCGCATTCCAGCGCCGGATTTCTCGGGCTCGCGCTCGGCAGCGTCGGTGTCGTCTATGGCGATATCGGCACCAGCCCGCTTTATGCATTCCGCGAAGCGATCAAGGCTGCGACCGGGCCGGACCACGCCGAACTCACCCGCGAGACAGTGCTTGGTGTCGCCTCGCTGATCCTGTGGGCGCTGTTCATCATCGTCACGCTGAAATACGTCGTCATCCTGTTGCGCGCCGACAACAACGGCGAGGGCGGCACGCTGACCTTGATGGCGCTCGCCTCGCGCGCGGTCGGCCGGCTCAGCAAGGCGGTGGGCACGGTGGCGCTGCTCGGCATCGTCAGCGCGGCCCTGTTCTATGGCGACGCCGTGATCACGCCGGCGCTCTCGGTGCTGTCCGCCGTCGAAGGTCTCGACGTCGCGACGCCGACGCTCGAGGCCTACGACGTCGTCGTGCCGATCACGATCGTGATCTTGCTGCTGCTGTTTGCCTTTCAATCGCGCGGCACCGCCAGGGTCGCCGCCCTGTTCGGGCCGATCATGACGGTCTGGTTCGTCGCCATGGCCATCCCCGGACTGATGTGGATCGCCGCCGATCCCGGCATCCTCAATGCGTTCAATCCGTTCCATGGCATCTATTTTCTGCTCGGTCACGGCATGATCGGCTTGTTCACGCTCGGCGCGGTGTTCCTCGCCGTCACCGGCGCCGAGGCGCTCTATGCCGACCTCGGCCATTTCGGTCGCGGCCCGATCCAGCTCGCCTGGCTCGGTCTGGTGCTGCCGGCATTGGCGGTCAACTATCTGGGGCAGGGCGCGCTGGTGTTTGCCAATCCAAAGGCGATCGAGAGTCCGTTCTTTTTGCTGTATCCGGAGTGGGCACGCATCTACATGGTGGTGCTCGCCACCCTGGCCACGGTGATCGCGAGCCAGGCGGTCATCACCGGCGCCTATTCGCTGTCGAGCCAGGCGATCCAGCTTGGGCTGTTGCCGCGGCTCGAAGTGCGCCATACCTCGGCGCAGCAGGCCGGCCAGATCTACATGCCGCGGGTCAACGGGCTGTTGCTCGCCGGCGTGCTGCTGCTGGTGGCGCTGTTCCGCTCGTCGAGCGCGCTGGCCTCGGCCTACGGCATCGCCGTGACCGGCACCATGGTGGTCACCTGCCTGATGGCGCTGATCGTGATTTGGCGGATGTGGCACTGGTCGCTGCCGGCGGCGCTGGCGCTGATGGTGCCGTTTCTGGTGATCGATCTGACGTTTCTCTCGGCCAACTTGCTGAAAGTGGTGCAGGGCGGCTGGGTGCCGCTGGCGCTCGGCGGCGTGGTGATGCTGGTGATGTACACTTGGCGCCGCGGCAGCCGGATTCTGTACGAGAAGACCCGCCGGCTGGAGACCCCGCTTGACGATCTGGTGCGCATCCTCGAGCGCAAGCCGCCGCAGCGCGTGCCCGGCACCGCGGTGTTCCTCACCTCCGATCCGAAGAGTGCGCCGACCGCGCTGATGCACAGCCTCAAGCACTACAAGGTGCTGCACGAGAAGAACGTCATCCTCAGCGTCGAAAGCACGCACACGCCGCGCGTCGATCCGGACAAGCGGGTGCGCATCGAGCAGGTCGGCTCGACCTTCATGCGGGTGCTGCTGCGCTTCGGTTACATGGAGACGCCGAACATCCCGCGGGCGCTCGCGATCGCGCGCAAGCTCGGCTGGCAGTTCGACATCATGTCGACGTCGTTCTTCTTGTCGCGCCGGGCGCTGCGGCCGGCGCCGCATTCGGGCATGCCGCGCTGGCAGGACCGGCTGTTCATCTGGCTGGCGCGCTCCGCCAACGACGCCACCGACTATTTCCAGATTCCGACCGACCGGGTGGTGGAAGTCGGCACCCAAGTGACGGTGTAGCTTTGACGGTGTAGTCTTTTGCATTGCCCGTTGGCGCGGCTGATGCAAGCTTGCGCCGAGGTTCCAATCCGACCGGAGATCGACGATGGCGGAGCAAGCCCCAAGCGTGCGCGATCTGACGCCGCAGGAGGTGGCGCGCGGCCTGACCGAAGGGCGCATGGTGCTGGTCGACGTGCGCGAGCCGAACGAGACGGCGCTGGAACGTTATCCCGGCGCCGTGCTGCTGCCGCTGTCGGCGTTCGATCCTTCTGCCATTCCCGATCCGCAAGGGCGCGAGGTGGTGTTTGCCTGCCGCTCCGGCCGCCGCTCGGTGACCGCGTCGCTGGCGGCGCGGGAGCAGGGTTTTGCCTATTGCAGCCATCTCGCCGGCGGCATTTTGGCCTGGAAGGCCGCAGGCCTGCCGACCGAGACGGGATGAACAAACCCGGCGTTACTCGATATACTGAGTACGTCGCGTTTGATTAAAGTAAAGGGAGGAATAAATGAACAGGGCATGGGGCATCGCTGCCGCAGTGTTGCTGGCCGGCGCCATCGGCGTGCCGGCGCATGCCGCCGACGCGGTCAAGATCGGCGTCATGTATCCGCTGACCGGCAACGCGGCGAGCGCCGGCCAGTCCGCCAAGGATGCCGCCAACCTTGCCGCTGAGATCGTCAACACCGCGCATCCCGAGCTCAAGGCGCTGCCGCTCGGCGCCACCGCGGGGCTGCCCAATCTCGGCGGCGCCAAGATCGAGCTCGACGAGGCCGACCACCAGGGCAATCCGCAGGTCGGTCAGCAGCAGGCCGTTCGCCTGATCACGCAAGATCACGTCGCGGCCATGCTCGGCACCTATCACTCCTCGGTGACGCTGGTCGCCACCGCTGTCGCCGAGCGGCAGGGCGTGCCCTATCTGGTCGCCGACTCGGTCGCCGCCAACATCACCGGTCGCGGCTTCAAATGGACCTTCCGCACCACGCCGTATGCGCCGGATTTCGCCAAGGCCTACGCCGATTTCCTCAACGAGCTGAAGAAGGGTGGCAAGAAGATCGACTCGATCGCCATCGTTAACGAGAACACCGATTACGGCACCTCGGTTGCGGCCAGCGTCCAGGACGCCGCCAAAGCCGCCAACATCAAGGTGGCGGCGCAGATCCCCTATAATGCCAACTCGTCGGACGTTTCCGCGCAAGTGCTGCAGCTCAAGAGCCTGCAGCCCGACGTCGTGATCTTCATCAGCTATACGCAGGACATCATCCTTTATTTCAAGACGATGAAGAATCTCGATTACCTGCCGCCGATGATCATCGGCGACGATGCCGGCTTCTCCGATCCGAGCTTCATCCCCAATGTCGGCGATCTGGCGCAAGGCGCGATCAACCGCAGCGCCTTCGACATCGGCAAGCCGGGCTCGAACAGCTACATCGTCAACGCGATGTTCAAGGCCAAATACGGCCGCGATCTCGACGACACCAGCGCGCGCTGGATGGAAGGCTTCTTGGTGCTGGCCGACGCCATCAATCGCGCCGGCTCGACGGCGCCGGAGAAAATCCAGGCCGCGCTGAAGGCGACCGACCTCAAGCCCGATCAGCTCATGATCGGCTATAACGGCGTGAAGTTCGACGACACCGGGCAGAACGTCCTGGCCTCGACCTTCCTGATCCAGCTCAAGGGCAAGGAATACGTCTCGGTCTGGCCGCCGGCGCGCGCGACCAGCACGTTGGAATGGCCGATGAAGGGCTGGCGCTGAGGCACGCCTGACGGACCGCAGCCGGCTTTCGCGCGCGGTCCGCCGGCCGGCACTCGGCGACATCGCGCCGCGCTACGCGGCCGGTCGAATGTTATAACTTTGGCCGCAGGGCTGCCGGCGGATCTATCGGCTTCCGTAACCGGGCGGCGCCAACCAGCGGGGGAGGGTTGCAATGGTGCAGATCGATCGCAGGACAGCGTCACTGCTCGGCCTTGCGGCGATGTTTTCGCCGGCGCGGGCTTTGGCGGATGACGCCTATCCGACGCGACCGGTCCATGTCGTCGTCGGCTTCACGCCGGGGGCCGCCACCGATGTCCTGGCCCGCGTGCTTGGCGACAGCCTGGGGCCGATGCTCGGCCAGCAGATCGTGGTCGAGAACAAGCCGGGCGCTGGCTCCAGCATCGCCGCCGCCTATGTCGGCCATGCCGCCAAGGATGGCTATACGCTGTACCTTTCGACCGTCTCCATCATCGTCAATCAGATCATCAACCCCAATAAGGACTTCGATCTGACCCGGGACTTGGCGCCGATCGCCTTGCTCGCCTCGATTCCTCTGGTCGTGGTGGTCAATCCGGATAGCGACGTCCACAGCATTGCCGATCTCATCGCGCGGGCCAAGGCGAAGCCCGGCCAGGTGCTGCACGCCACCGTGGTGGGCAGCCTGCCGCACCTTGCCAGCGAACTGTTTGCCCAGCGCGCCGGCATCAAATGGACGCAAGTGCCGTATCAGGGCAGCCCACAGACGGTGACCGACGTCATGGCTGGTCGCGCCTTGTGCACGTTCTCGCCGGCTTCCACAGTGGTTGGCCAGATCGCCGCCGGCAAGCTTCGGCCGCTCGCGGTCACCGTCCGCAAACGCTCCAGCGCGTTGCCCGGTGTGCCGACGCTCGAGGAACAGGGAATGTCGGACTTCGATGCCGGTTTGTGGTTCGGATTGTGGGCGCCCACGGGCACGCCGCGGCCGGTCATCGACAAGCTTGCCAGCACCGCGCCGAAGGCGCTGCAAACGCCGAAGGCGCAGGACGCGCTGCACAAATCGGGCTTCGAGCCGATGAACGGTGGCCCCGAGGCGTTTGCCGACTACATCCGCGCCGAAGTCAAGCGCTGGACTGCGGTCGCGCAGGGTGCCGGATTAGTGAAGAGTTAGCGCGGCGATTGACGCAGCTGAAGACGGATGACGGCTCAAGGCCGCGCTACGGATTGCTGTCGCACACCGATGACACGATCTTGCACGCGCCGACGCGGTCCTTGCCGGCGGTGGCAAAGCAGGTGGTCATCGCCATCTTTTCCGCGGTGTCCTTGTCCGCCGCAATCGCCCAACCGGCACCGGGCGTGCCGGGCTTGGGATCCTGGGCCTCGGCGGCACATTGGTGATGGAAAGTGGTGAGGATTTGGCACTTGTCCGCGGTGTCCTTGGCGCCGTGGCTGCGACACCAGTTCAGCGCGGCGTCGCGCGCCTCCTGCTCGGTCGCGCTGTTGACGTTGATGCCGATCGAGTAGCCGTCGGCGGCGATGTCGCCGGTGACGCCGAGCGCAATGGCTCCCTCCGCTCGCGCGTATCGCGGCCAAAGCAACGCGAGTGCGGCGAAGAGGACGATTACTGCGTTTGATCGTGTGCTGTTGGACATCGGCGCCGCCGTCATTTGTGCGGGGGATTAAAGGGCCGAATGCCCATCGGGGCAAGCCGCCTTCAGCGCCAGCGCCGGTGCAGCCAGAGCCATTGCTCGGGATGCTCGCGCACCCAGCCTTCGATCACGGTTGTTATCGCCTGCGTGGTGCCGGCGATGTCGACGCCGCCTTCGGCGTCGCGCACCGGCGCGATCTCCTCGGTGACTTCGCCCCAGAAGCTGTTGCCGTCGGGATTGCGCACGACGCGCATGCCGCGGATCGGCGCCCCGGTTTGCCGCGCCAGCGCCGCGACCAGCGGATTGGCGAGACAGCGCCGGCCGAAGAACGTCACTTCGACGCCCTTGGTGTAATGCTGGTCGGCCAGCATGCCGACATGGACGCCGGATTGCAGCAGCCGCGCCAGCCGCAGCGGCGCTTCCAGCGTGGTCGGGATCATCTCCCCCATCAACGGCTCGCGCAGCCTGACGATGAGATCGCTGACGGCGTCGATGCCCGGCCGCCGGAACAGCACCGCGGTTTTGGCGCCGAGCAGTTTTGCGCCGACGGCGGGAAGCTCCCAGTTGGCGAGATGGGCGGAAAAGCCGATGATGCCCCGGTTGCCGCTGATAATGCGCTCGAAGCGTTGCCGGGTCTCCGGCGCATAGGTGATGGCGTCCGGCCCGCCGGTAGTCAAACCTTCGACGGTAAAGTCGTCGAGATGGGCGAACTCAACGGCGACGCGGCCGAGATTGTCCCAGATGCCGGCCAGTATGCGCTCGATCTCGGCATCGGATTTTTCCGGGAACGCGGCGCGCAGATTATCGCGGCCGAGCCGATGCTCCTTCAACAACGGCCCGACCTTGCGCGTCACCGCGCCGGCAAGATTCGCCGCGTGCCGGCGGTCGAGCCAATGCACGGCGCCGATCAGGCCGACGGCGAGCGCGCCGAGCGCGGCGTCGAGCAAAGGCTTGAGACGCCGTGCCGCCATCAGAAATTGACGATGATCTTGCCGAACACCTGGCGGCTTTCGAGCCGGGCAAGGCCGCGTTCGAAGTCGACGAGTGCCACTTCGGTGTCGATCGCCGGAAGCAGCCCCGCCGCCATCTTGGCCAAGCTCTCGCCGATGTTGCGGATCGAGCAGCCGAACGAGCCGAAGATGCGGTATTGCTGCAGATAGAGCTGGAACAGATTGAAGGTGATCGACTGCCCCGAAGTCGAGCCGCAGGTGACCAGCCGCCCGCCGCGCTTGAGGCAAAGCAGCGAGCCGTTGAAGGTGTCCGGGCCGACATGCTCGAAGGCGACGTCGACGCCTTTTTTGCCGGTGAGCTTGCGCACCACGCCTTCGAAGCGCTCGGTGCGGTAGTTGATGACATGATCGGCGCCGAGCGCCTTGGCCTTTGCCGCCTTGGCGTCATCGCCAACCGTGGTGATCACGGTGCAGCCGATCGCCTTGGCCATCTTGATCGCGGTGGTGCCGATGCCGGAGCCGCCGGCCTGCACCAGAATGGTCTCGCCGGGCTCGAGCTTGGCATTGTCGAACAGCATGTGCTGCACGGTGCCGAAAGCGACCGGCGCGCAGGCGGCGTCGCGGTAGCTGACGTTCGGCGGGATCGACACCACGAGCCGCGCCGGCATGTTGATCAGGTCGCGGGCGAAGCCGTCGACATGGAAGCCCATGATGCCGGCGACGTTCTCGCACAGATTATCGCGGCCGTTGCGGCAGGCCTTGCAGGTGCCGCAGGTCAATGCGCCGTAAGCGACGACACGGTTGCCGACCTTGACCCCCTCCTTATCCTCCCCCGCAAGCGGGGGAGGGAAGGGAGGCGGCCCCACGGCAACGATCTCGCCGGCGGCCTCGACGCCGACGATCAGCGGCAATTTGCGCTTAGCGAACGCCATGCCGCGCCAGCCCCAGACGTCGATATGGTTGAGCCCGATCGCCTTGATGCGGATCTGCACCTCGCCCGCGGCCGGCGCCGGCGGTGCCGCGACCTCAAGCAGCTCGATCTTGCGGTCGGCGACCAAGGTGAGTGCGCGCATGGTCTGGCCCGACGCCGCGGGCTTATCGCCGATCAGCGTTGCAGCGGCGCCGGTCACGCCGGCTCCCGGGTCATGACCAGGCAGACGTTCTGGCCGCCGAAGCCGAACGAGTTGGAAATGGCGCGATCGACGCGCGCGTCGCGGGCCTGGTTCGGCACGACGTCGAGTTGGATCGCCGGATCGGGAACATTGTAGTTGATGGTCGGCGGGATGCGCTGGTGCTCGAGCGTCAGCAGGGTGAAGGCGGCTTCGACCGCGCCCGCGGCCGTCAAAGTGTGGCCGATCATCGATTTGTTGGACGAGATCGGAATGCCTTTGATGCGCTCGCCGAACACCGCGGTGACGCCGAGGTGCTCCATCTTGTCGTTCTCCGGCGTCGAGGTGCCGTGGGCGTTGATGTAGTCGACGTCCTCGGGTCCGACGCCGGCGTCGGCCAGCGCATTCTTCATGCAGGCGATGATCGGCTTGCCATCGGGGCTCGAGCGGGTGCGGTGGAACGAATCCGACTTCTCGCCGCAGCCTTCGAGAATGCCGAGCACGCGCGCGCCGCGCGCCCGCGCATGATCGAGGTCTTCGAGCACCAGCGCGGCGGCGCCTTCCGCCAGCACGAAGCCGTCGCGGTTCTTGGAGAACGGCTTCGACGCTTGCTCCGGCGGATCGTTCTGGGT
>Ga0335081_10004887_pt1 | contig 21193 bp, 20 predicted proteins | sample Lox_Sample_35_FD_206713 | JGI IMG/M metagenome (GOLD analysis project Ga0335081, IMG submission 206713) | Soil microbial communities from Loxahatchee National Wildlife Refuge, Florida, United States - Lox_Sample_3.5 | ecosystem: Environmental > Terrestrial > Soil > Wetlands | place: USA... | reverse complement strand
CGTCGGGGGGTGCTGGCGGGCGCGGCGGTGCTGCTCGCGGTGCTGGTGGCCGCGCCGATCGTCGTGCTCGCGGACCTGCGAGGCGGGGGCGGCTCGCAGCGCGAGGCGCTCGCGTTCAACCCCGTGTTGGATCCGGGAACACCGATTGGGGGTGTGGCCCCGGATTTCACGCTGTCGGATCAGTTCGGGCGGCCGGTGTCGCTGCATTCGTTCCGCGGCCAGGTGGTGATCCTGGCGTTCAACGACTCCGAGTGCACGACCGTGTGTCCGCTGACGACCAGCGCGATGCTCGATGCCCAGGCGATGCTCGGCACGGCGGGGTCGCGCGTGCAGCTGCTCGGCGTTGATGCCAACCCGGCCGCGACCTCGCTCGAGGATGTGTGGTCGTACTCCGAGCTGCACGGGATGCTGCACGCCTGGCGGTTCTTGACCGGCTCGCTGGCGGAGCTGCGGCGGGTATGGAAGCGCTACGCGGTCGACGCGGCGATCGAGCGCGGGCAGATCACCCACACCCCGGCGCTGTTCGTGATCGACCCGCAGGGCCGCAAGGCCAAGGTGTACGTCACCCAAATGTCCTACTCCGCGATCGGCCAGCTCGGGCAGCTGCTCGCCGAGGAGGCCTCGCGCCTGCTGCCCGGCCATCCGCGCGTGAACTCGAACCTCTCCTACGCCCGGGTGCCGGCGATCACCCCTGCGCAGAGCGCGACGCTGCCGCGCGCCGGTGGGGGAACTGTCCGAGTCGGGCCCGGGACGTCGGCGCGCCTGTACGTGTTCTTCGCCACCTGGGATCGGCAGACCAGCGGCCTGGCCGGTCAGCTCGCAGCGCTGAACGGCTACGCAGCCGCGGCCGCCCGGCTCGGGCTGCCGCCGCTGACCGCAGTCGACGAGGCCAGCGTCGAGCCATCATCGCACGCCCTGCGTGGGTTTCTGAGCAGCCTGCCGGGTCCGCTGTCCTATCCGGTCGCGATCGACCGCACCGGGCAGCTCGCCGACGGGTATCAGGTGCTCGGCGCGCCGTGGTTCGTGCTCACCTCCGCGACGGGTCAGATCCTCTACTACCGAGAGGTGTCCACGACGGGCTGGCCGAGCCGCGAGGTGCTGATCCGCGACGTGCGAGCGGCGCTCGCCCGCGCGCCCAAACCGGCCCCGGCCGGCGTCCCGGCCGGCCTGGCTGGCTCGCCGCCGCCGCTGGCCGCGCTGCACCGGCAGGCGAGCCGGCTGCTCGAATCACAGCCGCAGCTCGCCGGGCGGATCCGCGGGCTGCGCGGCTATCCGATCGTGATCAACGTGTGGGCGTCGTGGTGCGGGCCCTGCCGCTCGGAGTTTGGGCTGCTGGCCGCCGTCTCGGCCCGGTACGGGCGGCGGGTCGCGTTCCTCGGCGCCGACAGCGACGATGCGGCCGGCGACGCCCGATCGTTCCTGGCTCAGCACCCGGTCAGCTACCCCAGCTACCAGACCACCACCGCCAGCATCCGCTCGCTGGCTGTGCTGCAGGGCCTACCGACGACGATCTTCATCAACGCGGCGGGCAAGACCGTGTTCGTGCACACCGGGCAGTACGACTCGCCGGGAACGCTCGAGCAGGACATCCGCTCCTACGCGCTCCGGGCTGCGAGCGGGTCGTGACATCATTCACGCCCCTTGACACCCTGCCAGTTCATCGCCAGGACATGAGCGGCAGCCGCTGCGCACAGGACAGACGCGGGTGAGCCGCCGCTCGCAGATCGCGGGCGTGGCGCCGGTCGCGCTGCTGCCGGCGGCCGCGTTCGTGGTGCACCAGTTGCGGTTCCTGCTCGCGTTCGGCAGCGGTGCGGGTGTGGAGCTGCAGCGGACCGGCCACTCGTATCTGCACTCGCTGGCGCCGTGGATCGTGCTGGCGATCGCGCTGACCGCGGGCGGGTTCCTGCGCTCAGCCGGGCGGGCGCTGGCCGGTCAGCGATCGCTGCCGCGCTACGCGCTGTCGCTGAGCGGACTGTGGCTGCTGTGCTCGACGACGCTGGTCTGCATCTACGTCTCGCAGGAGTTCCTTGAGGGGCTGCTCGCCACCGGCCATCCCGCCGGCTTGGCGGGGATCTTCGCCTACGGCGGCTGGTGGTCGATCCCGGCCGCGAGTTGCGTCGGGCTCGTGCTGGCCACCCTGTTGCACGGCGCCCGCTGGGTGCTGGACGACCTCGCCCGCCGCCACGCCCAGCGATTGCGCCGCCCACCCGCCCGGCCGGCGGCGATCCCCCGACCTCGAGACGTTCTCTTGCCTGTGCTGCCGCCGCTGGCCGGCGGCTGGTCTGGTCGCGGGCCTCCGGCCTGAGCCTCACGCGGCGTGTCGCCCGCACCTGCGGGCCGGTTCGCGCTGCCCGATTCAGGTTCCCACACCCGGGGATCGACTCGCCCTCAGGCTGCCTTGAGCCGGCCGCGCCCGCGCGGCATCCCGGTGACGGCCTGAGCAGGCCGGGGCGATCCATGACCCAAGGAGATCCAGACCCAATGAGCAGGAAACGTTCCGCCCCCGTGCGCGGTCGGGTGGCGGCTGCGCTCGCTGCCGGCTGCGCGATCGCGGTGATCGCTCCCGCGTCCGCGTCCGCGCACGCGCGCGTCAGCCCCGCCGTGTCGCTGTCGGGCGAGCTGCAGCTCTACAGCCTCGCCATCCCGACCGAGAAGGCAGGCCTGACCACCAGCAAGATCGTCCTGAGCGTCCCGAACGGGTTCGGGATCGACTCATTCGTGCCCCCGCCGCCCGGCTGGCGCCAACAGATCCAGCAGACCGGCTCGGGCGACAACGCGGTGGTCACGAAGGTGACCTGGACCGGCGGTCACACGCCGACCGGACAGGACTCGCTGTTCCAGTTCCTCGCCCAGCCCGCCCAGGCTCAGACGTACACCTTCCAAGTGCAGCAGACCTACTCGGACGGGTCGATCGTCAACTGGTCCGGCCCCGAGTCATCGGACTCCCCGGCACCCACGATCAAGGCGGTCAGCTCGATCGGCGGCGGCGGAACCTCGACGCTCACGATCATCGCCCTGATCATCGGCGTGCTCGGACTGCTCGCCGGCGCCTTCGCGCTCGTCAGTGGCGCCGGCCGGGGCGGAAAGAAGCGCGCGTTGGCATGAGCGCCCGGGGGCGGAGCGTCGCTTTGCTCTGTGTCGGCGTGGTTGCGTTGGCGGTGCCGAGCCTGGCCTCGGCCCACGCCTACCTGATCAAGACCGTGCCGGTGGCCAGCGGAGTGCTCGACGCTCCGCCCCCCAGCGTTCAGCTGACCTACGACGAGGCCGTCGAGCCCCGGTTCGCGATCATCTCCGTGACCAGCGCCGCCGGGCAGCAGGAAACGACCGGACCGCCGACCCGGTCGCCGGCGAACCCGGACACGCTCGTCGTCACGCTGCGAGCGCATCTCCCGGAGGGCTGGTACTTGGTCTATTGGCGGGCGATCTCGGTCGACGGCCACCCGGTGCAGGGAGCGTTCACCTACGCGGTCGGACCGAACCCCGGGCCCGCGCCGCGGTTCAGGGTTCCGAGCATCGCGTCCAGCTCGACGTCGTCGAATCTGCTGATCACCCGCTGGGTGATGTTCCTGTCGGTGTTGGTCGCGATCGGGCTGTTCGCGTTCCGCTTCGCGATCGCCCGCCCGCTCACCCGCCGCGTGCCCGCCGCGAGCCCGCGGCCGGTCTCGATCGCGCTCGTGGCCGCCTCGGTGGTGGGCCTGGTCGCGATCCCGGTGTATCTCGACGTCGCGATCGCGAACGACTCGCTGCGCTCGGTGTTCGACCTGACCGCGCTCGTACCGCTGTTCCGGGTCACCGCGTTCGGCCGCGGCTACGTCGACATGACGCTGTGCTTCGGGCTGTTCTGCCTCGCCGCTTGGGTTTCGCTGTGGCTCGATCACCCCGAACGCGAGGGACGGTCGATCGCCGAGATCGTCGCGCAGACCGGCGCGCTCGCCGCCGCCGGCGCGACGCTGATCATCCCCGGCGCCTCAGGCCACGCCGCACAGGAATCCCCGCGCGGGTTCTCGCTGCTGTTCGACTGGCTGCACCTGGCGTCCGGATCGCTGTGGATCGGGGGGCTCGTCGGCCTGCTCGTGCTGTGGTTCGCGATCCGAGCCGACAACCGAATCCCCGCGCTGTCGACCGTCGTCCCGCGGTTCTCGAACGTCGCCCTCGTCTCGGTGCTGGTGCTGCTGGGGACGGGGACGGGCGCGACCGTGTTCCACATGCCGGCGATCAACGCGCTGTGGGAGACCGGCTACGGCGTCGCGATCCTGGTCAAGATCGGCATCCTCGCCGCCGCGGTCCTGCTCGCGTCCGGCAACCTGCTGCGCACCAGACCGCAGCTGATCGCCGCCCGCCAGCGACCCGGGCTCGGACCGCCGGCCGCGCACCTCCTTCGGGTATTGATCGGGAGCGAGGTGATCCTCGTCGCCGGCGCGGTGTTCGTCGCCGCCGTGCTCTCGAGCCTCGCTCCACCGCCACCGGCGTTCGCGCTGCAGAACTCCGCGCTCGCGCAGGTCGGACCCGGCCGCGTCGCCCACACGATCCGCCGCGGCGGCTACGTGCTCCAAGTGCTCGTCTCGCCGAACAAGGCAGCCGCCCCCGACTCGTTCGCGCTGCGGATCACGAAGAACGGCCAACCCGTCCGCCACGCGAACGTCACCCTCACCTTCAACCACCTCGAAATGCAGATGCCCCAGCAGGAATACCAGCTCACCGAAACCCAACCCGGCGTCTACACCCGCGCCGCCCCGGCCCTGATCATGGTCGGCAAATGGGGACTCACCTTCCAGATCACCCCCAACAGCGGCCCGCCGTTCACCGCGCTGATCGTCGATGAGGCAAACGGATGACCGGCCCAGACCACAACCCCACCCAGATCCGCCTGCGGCTCCTCGCAGCGGCAATGGCGCTCACGGCCGGCGTGATCGCGCTCATCGTCGCGATCAACCTCGTCCGCGGCGTGCTCGGATGAACCTACCCGCACCCCACGATCACCACCAGCACAACATGACACCAACCCGACTCGCTCTCCCCGCCCGTTTCGTGCTGGCTGCGGCCCTCGCGGCGCTGTTGATGGCCTTCGCGGCTGCGGGCTGCGGCTCGAGCTCGAGCGGCGGCGTGACCGTCCCGCAGGTCGCTCCGGCGAGAACCTACGCGCTCTCCGGATTCCGGCCCTCGACACCGGTCGCGCCCGGCCAGACGGCGCTGCTGTCGTTCGCGATCACGCAGCCATCCGGCAAGCCGCTCACCGACTACCGCAAGTGCTGCGAGCCGCACGCCGGCGTCGACTTGATCATCGTCCGCAGCGACGACAGCCATCTCCAATACGACGACAGCGACATTGCCGCCGACGGCCGCATCACACAGCCCGTCAGGCTCCCCGCCCCCGGCCGCTACCGCGTCATCGTCAGCGCTTTCCTCCCCGTCACCAACCCCCAAACCCAGAACAACTTCCAGCTCTTCACGACCGTCACCGCCCGCGGCACCTACAAACCCCAGCCGATCCCTTCCTTCAACCCCACGCAGGTCGTCGACGGGTACCGCTTCGAGGTCCAGGGCACACCACACCTGCACGCCATCCAAGCCAGCTTCCTCACCGTCCACGTCACCGACCGGCAAGGGCATCCGGTGACCTTCACGACCTGGCGCGGAGCGCTCGCCCACGCGATCTTCATCCACCAGGGCTCGCTCGACTACTTCCACACCCACGTCTGCAGCCCCGGCGCGATCTACTGCACCTCCGCCCTGGGAGCCACCAAGGTCACCGGCAGCTCGACCGCCCCCGGCCGGCTCAAGGTCGGCGTTCTCCTACCCGAGCCCGGAACGTGGCGCATGTTCCTCATCACCTACCAGCACGGGCGGGTGCTGACCGTCCCATACACGCTCCACGTCACCTGAAGAGCCTCCCCGCTCTCCGGCCGTGCAGTCGGGGGCGGGGCACCCTCGCACAGGAACGAGACTAACTCTCATTCCTATGATAGGGTTCGGTGAGCGCGTCCCTCAGCGCACCCGAACCGATCCATCCCGTGAGGAGACCCGTGTCCCGATCGAAGCTGTGTGGCGTGCTGCTGACCGTGGCCATGACCGCCGCCGCGGCGGCCGGATGTGGAGCGTCCGGGTCGCCAGCCGGCGGTTCGCCGGGTCGGCTTGAGGTTGTGGCGGCAGAGAACTTCTGGGGCAGCATCGCCAGCCAACTCGGCGGCAGCAAGGCCTCGGTGCAGAGCATCATCGTGAACCCGAACACCGATCCGCATTCATATGAGCCGACCGCGTCGGACGGGATCGCGCTGGCCAAGGCGCAGATGGCGATCGTGAACGGGATCGGCTATGACGCGTGGGCGACGAAGCTGCTCGACGCGAACCCGTCAAGCTCGCGCGTCGTGCTGGCGGTCGGCGATCTGCTCGGCCTCAAGGCGGGGAACAACCCGCACCAGTGGTACTCGCCGGCGTCGGTGCAGCGGGCGATCGGCCAGATCGTCGCCGACTACAAGCGGCTCGATCCGAAGGACAGCGCGTACTTCGACGAGCAGCGCACGGCATTTGAGACGAAGGGGCTTGCTGACTACCACAGGCTAATCGCGTCGATCCGCGCGCGGTATGCCGGCGTGCCGGTCGGCTACAGCGAGAGCATCTTCCAGCCGCTCGGGGAGGCGCTCGGACTCAAGCTGATGACGCCCTACAGCTTCGCGAAGGCGATCGCGGAGGGCACGGATGTCAGCGCCGCGGACAAGCAGACCGTCGACGCGCAGGCGCAGAATCACCAGATCAAGGTGTGGGTCTACAACAGTCAGAACGCCACCCCCGACGTGCAACGCGTCAACCAGCTCGCCCAGGCGGCGCACATCCCGATCACGACGATCACCGAAACGCTCTCGCCGGCGTCGGCTACCTTCGAGCAATGGCAGGTCGCCGAGCTGGAAAGACTCCAGCAGGCGCTGCACCAGGCGACGGGAAGATGAGCACCACCCCGGCAGTGCCCGCCGCGAACCACACCGACGCCGAGGGGTCGGTCCACCGACCGGCTGCGCCCACGGGGGCGGTCGTGGCGCTCGAAGGCGCGCAGGCGCGGATCGCCGGGCGCCCGGTGTGGAGCGAGGTGAGTCTCGAGATCGGCGCGGGCGAGTTCACCGCGATCCTCGGACCGAACGGCTCGGGGAAGACCACGTTGCTGCGGGTGCTGCTGGGCGACCTGCCGCTCGCGGCCGGGCGCGTGACGGTCCTCGCTCGCGCGGCGGGCGAAGCCAAGGGGCAGATCGGATACCTGCCTCAACGACGGCACTTCGATGCCGGCATCCGGATCCGCGGCGTGGACCTCGTCCGCCTCGGTCTCGACGGCGCGCGCTGGGGGCTTCCAGTCCGGCGCTCAGGCCGTGACCGCGTGCGGCAAGCGATCGAGCTCGTCGACGCGACCGAGTACGCGAGCCGTCCAATCGGAAGGCTCTCCGGAGGCGAGCAGCAACGCCTGCTGATCGCCCAGGCACTCGTCAGCGACCCCCGGCTGCTGATCCTCGACGAGCCGCTGGACAGCCTCGACCTGCCCAACCAGACCGCGGTCACCGCGCTGCTGGCCAGGATCTGCAAGCAGCAGCGCGTGACGGTGCTGCTGGTCGCGCACGACGTCAACCCACTGCTCGCGTACCTCGACCGCGTGGTCTACTTCGGCGCTGGCCACGCGGCGGTCGGCACGCCGGGCGAGGTCATCACGGCGCACACGCTGAGCCGTCTCTACGGGGTCCCGATCGAGGTGCTCACGACGGCCGATGGCCGCCTGTTCGTCGCCGGGCTGCCCGAAGCCCCCGCGCACCACAGCGACCGCCACGAACAACATGAGCATTAGCCCGCTACCGCTCGCGAGCCTGTCGCTTGATCCCGTCTCAGACTTCCAGCAGCTGACCGCGTACCCGTTCATGGTCAACGCGCTCGAGGCCGGAGCTGTGGTGGCGATCATGGCGGCCGTGGTCGGCTGGTTCATGGTCCTGCGGCGCGAGAGCTTCGCCGGCCACACCCTGTCGGTGATGGCGTTCCCCGGCGCGACCGGGGCGCTGGTGATCGGCCTGCCCGCGGCCGCCGGCTACTTCTGCTTCTGCGGCGCCTCGGCACTGGTGATCGGCCTGGGCAGCTCCGGCGCGAGTCGGCACCGCGGCGAGGAATCCGCCCTGACCGGCGTGGTGCAGGCGCTCGGGCTGGCGTGCGGGTTCGTGTTCCTCAGCCTCTACCAGGGAGTCCTCGCCGGCTATGAGAACCTCCTGTTCGGAGATTTCCTGGGAATCACCCGCGGACAGGTTCTCCTGCTGACGATCGTCGCCGTCGTCGCGCTCTGCTTCTTCGCGATCGTCGGACGCCCGCTCCTGTTCGCGTCCGTCGACGAGCCCGTCGCCCGCGCGCGGGGCGTACCCGTCCGCGCGCTCGCGCTCGCGTTTCTGCTCGTGCTCGGCCTCGCGGTCGCGGCGACCGCCCAAATCACCGGGGTGCTGCTCGTGTTCGCGCTGCTCGTCGCCCCCGCCGCGACCGCGCAGCAGATCACCTCCCGGATCGGCTTCAGCCTGGTGCTGACCGTGGTCCTCGGGGTCGCGATCACGTGGCTAGGGCTCGCGCTGGCGTACTTCTACAACCAGCCTGTCGGCTTCTACATCACCACCGTCGCGTTCACCGCCTACGTCATCGCCCACGTCATCCGCGCCGTGATCGACCATCCCACGCTCCTGCGCCGCCGCCCCGAGATCGCCGAGGCGAGCGCGTGATGTTCGCGCACGAGTTCGTTCGCAACGCCTGGCTCGCCGGTACCGCGATCGCGCTCGCGTGCGGGCTCGTCGGCCACTTCGTCGTGCTGCGCGCGCAGGTGTTCGCCGGCGACGCGCTCACCCATGTCGCGTTCACCGGCGCGGTCGCGGCCGCCGCGGCAGGCATCGACACCCGCATCGGACTGTTCGCAGCCACGATCGCGGTCGCGCTCGCGATCGGCGCGCTCGGCGACCGCCACGGACCCGACGACACCACGATCGGAATCGTGTTCACCTGGATCCTGGGTCTCGGCGTGTACTTCCTGGCCCTGTTCAGCTCCAGCGCCGGTGGCGGCAACGGAATCCTCGGCGCTCGCACCCTGTTCGGCTCGATCTTCGGTCTCAGCGCCGCCGACGCTCGCCTCGCGACCGTGATCGCTGCCGCGACGATCGTCATGCTGATCGCGATCGCGCGGCCGCTGCTGTTCGCGACCGTCGACCCGGCCGTCGCCGCCGCTCGCGGCGTCCCCGTCCGCGCGCTCGGGCTGCTGTTCCTCGCCCTGCTCGGCGTGACCGCCGCCGAAGCCACACAGGCGATCGGGGCGCTGCTGCTCCTCGGCCTGCTCGCGGCGCCCGCCGGCGCCGCCCAGCGGATGACCGCCAACCCATACCGCGCACTCGCCCTCTCGGCCGTCCTCGCCGTGCTCTCCACCTGGATCGGCCTCACGCTCGGCTACCTGATCCCGCAACTGCCGCCCAGCTCCGCGATCGTCGCGGTCGCCGCCGGCGTCTACCTGCTCGCGTTCCTATCAACCACCGACCTCGGCGCCCTCGGGTGCCGGCTCGCCGCGCCCTTAGCCGGCGGGACTGAGAACTAGACTCAGAAGCGATGGCGAAGCACGCACCCGAGGCCTGGGCCGCTCACGCCCAGCGCGTCCTCGCCCAGCACAAGCATCACACCGGCGCCGCCCGCCAAGCCGTGCTCGAGCTGCTCGACTCACAGGCGTGCGCGCTGTCAGCGATCGAGATCGAGGACGCGTTGCGCGCCGGTCAACGCCCCGTCGGACGCGCCAGCATCTACCGGATCCTCGACGAGCTCGAGCGGCTGCACCTCGTCCGGAAGCTCCAGGTCGGGGGGGCGATGGCCCGCTACGAACCGCTCCGCTCAGGCGAAGGCCACCACCATCACCTCGTCTGCGACAACTGCGGCACCGTCACCCCATTCACCGATCCCGAGCTCGAGCACGCGATCGAGAAGCTCACCCGCCGCGTCCCCATGCGCGTCGACGAACACGAGATCGTCCTCCACGGCGCCTGCCAGGACTGCAGCAGCTGAATTACCGCGCCGCGGCTTGCGGTCCCCGACACACGCGCAACCCTGACGGGCAATGTGCGCCGGTTGCGTGATGGCAGCAGCCGCGGGAAGCCAGCGGCGCCCGATCCTGGCTCCAAGCACAGCACGTCACATGGCTCACACCCCACGAGTCCTCGAGTCTCTTAAGGCCCTCTTTCCTTGGGTAGCTGCCCCCAGCCGCAAAGTAGTCGTCCCTCGCGTGGGGGGAGCGTAGGGTGCTGTCTGCGCACTTGACATGCATAGTTGTGCATGCGAGCATAGGTGCATGGGTCAGGTGCATGGAGTGACGCCGGATGTGAGCGTGACGTCTGAGGCGGCGCGAGAGGTCGCTCGGGTGATGGCGGGCTTGGGGACGGCGAGCCGGGTGCAGATTCTCGGTCGTCTACGGGAGGGCGCGTGCAGCGTGGGGGATCTGTGTGCCTCGGTGGGGATGGCGCAGCCTGCGGTTTCGCATCAGTTGCGGATCCTTCGTGACCTTCATCTCGTCGTCGGCGTTCGCACGGGTCGGCAGACGATCTATGGGCTGTATGACCCTCACGTGGCGGTGCTGCTCGACGAGGCGTTGCGCCATATCGAGCATCTCCGCGCGGGAGCTCCGGAGCTGCCGGAGCTCGTATTCAGAGCTAATGGTCAACCGATGACGGGAGGGCAATGATCGACGAACACCGCCACGGAGCCGCTCATGTCCACGAGCATGAGCACGACGGCGAGACGCACGTCCACGCGCATCTGATGCATGACCACGAGCATGTCGAGCACGAGCATGAGCACTTACATGGAAGCGAGTCGCACACCCATCGGCACGTCCACGAGAAGGGCGTGGAGGAAGTCCACGTGCACGCGCATTAGGCCCGGGAGCGTGACCGTGCTGGATTCACGCGAGAAGTATTTGCGGTTCACGGGGCGGCTGTGTGTCGTGACTGGGGTCGCGCTGTTGGCGGTCGCTCTCGCGGGCGCGGTTGGTGGTGAGTGGCCGAGCGCGGCGGTGTGGTGCGCGGCCGGGGTCGTGCTGATCGTGTGGGGCCGCTGGAGGCTGAAGTCACCGGGGCCCTAGAAGGGTTCAGGAGTGCTTACCTGCCGTCTGATGTCCAGCCAGTGCGGCGTCTGTGGCCCGGGCGCGGTCACGCGACGACGGGTCGTGGTTCTCAGGGCGCCGGTTCGTGGTTGGCTGCTGGGTGCGCGCGGGGGTGCGAGTGCACGTAGCCGCCGTGGCTGTGGAGATCCTCGTCGCGTGCCGGGCGCGCGGGTTGGACGGGGGCGCCGGGAGCGTGTTCTGAGCCGGAGCTGGTCGGCGGTTGGGCCGCGCACTGCTCGCAGAGCCCGACCATCGCGAAGTGGGTGAAGCGGGGCTGGTAGCCGAATCGCTTCTTGACGCTCTTGCGTACGGGGTCGAGCTGATCTGGCGTGACCGCGGTGACCTTCGCGCACCGCTCGCAGTAGAGGTATTCGACCTCGTGGCGGCCGACGAGGACGTAGAGGCCGGGTCCGTGGCCGAGGTGGACGTGGCGGATCAGCCCGTGGCGCTCGAGCACCTCGAGGTTTCGATAGACCGACGTCTCGTCGACGGCGAGCGTGCGCGCGAGATGCACCGCGGAGACGGGGCCTTCGGCGGCGAACAGCGCCTCGAGCACGAGACGCCGCGGGGTGGAGAGGCGCATCCCTCCCGCGCGGACCGCGCGGACCGCCTCGTCGATCGTGTCGAACGTGAGCGGCGGCGTGTCCGCGGCGATCGTCATGCGTGATCAAGGTTAGTCGGCGGCCGTCGTCGCGACCGTCCGCCGATTCGTGTCTCCTTGGTCGTTCGCGCTCAGTTCGGGGGTCGCATGCCTTCGAGCAGGGCGAGGTCCTGCGGTGTGGCCGCCATCTCCATGCCGGCCATCCATTTCTCCTCGATCCGACCAAACCGCCAGACGGCGAGCGCGATCACCCAGGTCACGACGAACATCGCGACGATGATGAACCCGGCCTGGTTGATGTCGAAGTTCTGAAACCAGTCCGCCACCGAGCCCCGTAGACCCAGTTTGTCGGTCAGCAGGCCGACCAGCTCGATCGTGCCGATGAACAGCGCGACCGCGACCGAGAGCCCGGTGATGGTGATGTTGTAGTAGACCTTGCGGACGGGTTTTGAGAACGCCCAGCCGTAGGCGAAGTTCATGAACGACCCGTCGATCGTGTCCAGCAGGCACATCCCGGCGGCGAACAGGATCGGCAGGCAGATGATCGCGTAGAACGGCAGCCCGGCCGCTCCCGCGCTGCCGGCGATGACCAGCAGCGCGACCTCGGTCGCGGTGTCGAACCCGAGGCCGAACAGGACGCCGACCGGATACATCTGCCACGGCTCCCGGATCTTGTTCAGGCGCTTGCCGAACAGCCGGGTCATCAGCCCGCGCGAGTTGAGCTCCTGCTCGAGCTGCTGCTCGTTGTACTGGCCGCGGCGCATCGCGAAGAAGACCTTCACGATGCTGATCAGGATGATGATGTTCAGGATCGCGATGATGTACAGAAACGTTCCCGAGACTCCGGTCCCGATGACGCCGGTCGTCTGGTGCAAGGTCGAGCTGTCGTTCTTGACCGGGTTATCGAGCGTCTTGATCCCGACCCCGATCAGGAACGCGAGCGCGAACACGATCGTCGAGTGCCCGAGCGAGAAGAAGAACCCGACGCTGAGCGGCCGCTTGCCCTCGCTCATCAGCTTCCGCGTCGTGTTATCGATCGCCGAGATGTGATCGGCGTCGAACGCGTGGCGCAGACCGAGCGTATACGCCGTCACCCCGGTCGCGATCGCGAACGTCCCTGAGGCCCCGAGACTGTACTTATGCGGCGCCACCACCAGGATCAGGAGCCCGAACCCGACCACGTGCAAACCCGCGATCACCGCCGCCATCCCGCCAGCGTGACGCCACTCCTTCGGCGTCATCGAGGCCCTGATTCGAGCCCATCGTGACGCTGGCCCAGACGACACAGATGCAGTCTCCATCCTGTGCTCCTCTCCGGATCCCGGCCGCCTCGAGCAGGCCGCCCGCTGATGAGGATCAGTACGCGGCAGCCCGCCGGGCGGATCAACGAAAGCGAGAATCTATGGCAGGCCGGCCGCTAGTGCAAGCATCTAGTAGTTGTGAGCAGGTCGCTTTCTGGTTCGCGGGTGCGCGCTCCGATCAGCCGGGCCGAGTTGACGATCACAGGGCTCGAGAAGAGCTCGTGACCCAGCGCGCCCAACACCGGCCTCAGGATCCCCACGATCGTCAGGCCGACGGCGATCGCGAGCACCCCGAGCTAGAAGGCCAGGTTTCTGGCGGATCGCGCGCATCGCCGGGCGCCGGCCGTCGCGAGCACGGGTCCGTCGTTGACCCGGTCGCCGACGAACGCGACCCGGTGACCCCGCGCCTGCAGTGGCTCGCAGGCATGCTGATCCTGCTCATTGGCGTCGCAATCCGCATCGCCGGAAACCGTGCAGCCGGTGCAGACATCCTGATCCTCGGCGCGCTCGTGCTGATCCTCAGCCGCGTCCGAATCACGAGACGCTAGCCAGCAGAACCGGGACGCGGAACGGATCGACCGACGCCAACAGCCTCGACGACCCGGGGCACCGCCAGCGCCTCGGTCGGCGCGAAGCAGCCACGTGGTCGTCAACGATCACGAAGGAACAGGCCACGCATGCGTAGGGGCGAGTGATCCGGTCGGCCCTCTTCGCCGAATGACCTCGCAATAGCAACCTAGATGCAGGTCGCTCACCTGGCTGCTGGCGGCGAGCCCGACGCGTTCCTCGCGGTCGACGGCGAGGATGACCGCCGCGCGGTGCTGGGCGATTGGCGTCGGCGGCTGGTCGACCGTGGGCTGGCGCCCTCGACGGCCAACCTGGCGCTCGCGGCGAGCAGCTCCCTGCTGGACTCACGCGGGTCTGCCGCCGCCGCGGCTTGCGCGGGTCGAGGTTGCTCCCCCACCCGCGCGGGCGCTGAGCGCCGCAGAGCTTCGCGCGGTGGAGCGCGCGGCTGACCGTCTGGGCTCCTCGCGCGACCGGGCGCTGATGCAGGTGCTATTGCGAACCGGCCTGCGGATCGGCGAGGTGGCCGCCCTGGACGTCACCGATGTTCGACTCACCCAGAGCGCACCGGCGAGCTGGTGGTCCGCCACGGCAAGGGCGACCGCCGCCGCGTCGTGCCGCTGTCGCGCTCGGTGCGCTCGGCGCTGCGCGAGTGGCGGACACACCGAACCAGGCATCCGTCGAGGCCGGCTGCGGACCCCGGGCCGTTGTGGCTCTCCCGCAGCGGCCAGCGACTGTCGGTCAGGTCGATCTCCAAGCTCGTCGGCGCGGTGCTGACGGCCGCCGGGATCGAGGAGAGCGCGCACGCGCTGCGGCACACGCTTGCCACGCGCCTGGTCCGCGACCATGCCCGCGATCTCGCGCTGGTCGCGGACATTCTCGGGCATGCGGACGTGAAGACCACTCGCCGCTACGCGCGCTCAGAAATCGACGAGCGCCGCGCCGCGCTCGAGGATCTCGACCGCGGCTGAGGGCAGGATTAGGGGTCAGGGCAATTGTTGGGACAGAAAACCGGCCTTAAGCGTCGGCCACGAGCGGCAAGGTCGCCGGCTCGCCGATCGCGAAACAGCAGCGTCGCACGTCCTGAGCCCCGGGTCCCTGGGCCTGCCCAGGGCGTGGGACCGTGCGGCGGTTCCTGCTATTCGCCATGCGTCGACCGTGCATACGGCCTGCAGGCCGTGTGGTAAGCCGAAGCCACGGCGCTGCTCGCGCGGACGCCCTCTGTCGGACAGGTGGGCTCATCGCGGACGGCGCGATGACCCTCACGTTGACGCTCTCGGGCAGCCCGGGATTGATCATCAGCCGCCTACCTACACGGTTGTCCGGACGCCTGCGGGCGTGAGCACGGGTCGACGTTTATGCGTCGATGTGGCTGAGCAGCACGTCGATAGGTGCCGTCGGCGATCCGATAGCGGACGACGTGTCCGTCGCGCTCGGCTACGACCAGGCTGTAGGCGCGCAGGAGCCGCAGCGCTTGGGAGGCCTTGGCGGGTGCGACGCCAACGGCGAGGGCGAGGGTCCGAGACGCTGATCGGCCCGCCGGTGCGGATGCACGGCAGCAGCGCGAGGCGGGTGCGGTCGCCGAGCAGCGAGAACCGCTCAGCCCACGCGCCCAGCGCTTCTGGGTCGGCGAGGCCGGCGAATCGCCTCGCACACCCGGTGCCCGTCGATCGGACGCAGGGTGCTGGCGGTCGGCCGGGACGAGATTGCACCCAGCTACCAGACGACCAGCGCCAGCATCCGGTCGGTGGCCGTGCTGCAGGGCCTGCCGACGACGATCTTCATCAACGCGGCGGGCAAGACCATGTTCGTGCACACCGGGCAGTACGACTCGCCGGGAACGCTCGAGCAGGACGTCCGCGCCTACGCGCTCGGGGGCTCGAGCGGGCCGTGAGATCATTCACGCCCCTTGACACCCCGCCCACGCATCGCCCGGTCATGAGCGCCATCCACCGCACACAGGACAAGACCCGAGTGAGGCGCCGCTCGAGGATCGCGGGCATGGCACCCGTCGCGCTCCTGCCGGCGGCCGCGTTCGTGGTGCACCAGCTGCGGTTCCTGCTCGCGTTCGGCGGCACGGCTGGCGTGGAGCTGCAGCGGACCGGCCACTCGTATCTGCATTCGGTCGTGCCGTGGATCGTGCTGCTGATCGCGCTTACCGCGGGTGGGTTCCTGCGGGCAGCCGGGCGGGCGCTGGCCGGTCAGCGCTCGCTGCCAAGCTACGCGCTGTCGCTGAGCGGACTGTGGGCCCTGTGCGCGCTGGCGCTGATCGCGATCTACGTCACGCAGGAGCTCCTCGAGGGGCTACTCGCCACCGGCCATCCAGCCGGCCTGGCAGGGATCTTCGCCTACGGCGGCTGGTGGTCGATCCCGGCCGCGATCTGTGTCGGGCTCGTGCTCGCGACCCTGTTCCACGGCGCTCGATGGGTGCTGGACGACCTCGCCCGCCGCCACGCCCAGCGATTCCTTCGCTCGCCCGGCCGGCCGGTAGCGATCCCACGACCCCACGACGTTCTCATTGCGGTGCTGCCGCCGCTAGCCGGCGGCTGGTCCGGTCGCGGGCCTCCGGCCTGAGCCTCACGCGGCGCACCGCCTGCACAGCGGGCCATGTCGCGCTGCGATTTCAGGTTCCCAGACCGGATCGATCCCGGGCCCCGACAGTGCCGCCACCCGGCCGCGCCCTTGCGCGGTATCCCGGTGACCGGGCTGGTCAGGGGCGCCTGACTACGTAACCGACCTGTAAGGAGTCTCATGATCAAGCAGTTGTCGGCGCGCGCCGTCCTGGCCGCGCTGCTCTTGACCGCCGCGCTCCCAAGCGTGGCCGCCGCCGCGCACGACCCGATGATGGGTGTGTCGCACCCCTCGACGAAGAAGATCACCGTGTCAGCCACGACCCGCCCGGCTCCGAGCGGCGTGCTCTTACACCTACGCACCACCGGCTACCGGTGGGCCCCGCAGCACATGTCGCCCACTCACGGCAAGGGCCAGGTCGTGCAAGGCGAGGGCCACGGCCACGTCTACCTCGACGGCGCCACCACCCCGCTGACCATGGTCGTCGGCCCGTGGACCTACCTTAAGCTCACCCCGGGCCGGCACACCCTACGCATCACGCTCAACGCCAACGACCACAACCCCTGGACCTGGAAGGGCAAGCCCGTCCAGACCACCATCACCGTCCGGGTCGCCAAGGCCGGCGACTAGCTCGCTAGCCGAGCCACCTCAAAGCGATCCGAACACGTCTACCGGGCGGGCGGCCAGAACCGCCCCCCGCCCCCCAGCGGCATACAAATAAGGCACCCCCCCCCCTGCGCCGCGCCCCGACCGAGACGCGCTTTCGACTCGGGAGAGGCGTCTGCTCGGCGACCCTGCTGAAACCTGATCAGCGCGGAAACCGTGCATCTACCTGATAGCCCTGAGCCGCGACTAACACTCTTTAGAGGACGATTCCGTCCGCCGGACCGTCTACTAATGCCGTAATGGCGGCCTCGCAACGGCGGAAAACGGCGTCTACTAACAAGCGCGACGCCGGCCCTGCGGTTTCCGCGGCGGTCGGTCGCTACCTGAAGGATCTGGCGCGAGCGCCGCTCGCTGAGCGGACGAAGGATGCCTACGGACAGCACGCCGCCGCGTATGGTGCCTGGCTTGGCGGACGCCGGGACGGTGCCGACGCGCTGATAGAACCGCGGGCGCGGGATTTCGCGGCGCGGGACTTCAAGCGGCATCTGAAGGCCGAGCGCGGCTGGAAGCCCTCGTCGGTGAACCTGGCGCTGGCGGCGGTCGATCACTTCAACCGGTTCCTGGGGCTCGGGCCCGCGAACGTCAAGCGCGAGCCGCTTGCGCAGGCCGCGCCGCGCGCTCTGCCCCAGGATGAGCAACGGGCGCTGGTGCGCGCTGCGGAGGCCTCCAGGCCGAGGGACCGGGCGATCGTGACGCTGCTGCTGTACACGGCGTTGCGGCTCGGCGAGCTGGTCGCGCTCGACCTCGAGGACGTGTCGATGTCCGCACGAAAGGGGCTGGTGGTGATCCGCTCGGGCAAGGGCGACGTCTACCGCGAGGTTCCGCTGAACCGATCCTGCCGCGACGCGCTCGACCCGCTGGTCAGGGAACGCCGGAAGGCCACCGATGATGACGGGGCGCTGTTCGTGGGCCGGCAGGGCCGGCGGTTGACCGCACGGTCGATCGACCGGGTGGTGCGCAAGATCGGAGCGCTGGCTGGGCTGGAGCTGTCGGCCCATGTGCTCCGGCACACCTGCGTGACGAACCTGGTCCGCGCAGGCAACGATCTGGTGCTGGTCGCGGAGCTCGCCGGCCATCGGCGGCTTGAGACGACGCGCAGATACAGCCTGCCGTCTGAGGCTGACCGGCAGGCCGCGATGGAGGCACTCGAACTGGAGGAGTAGCGGCATGCTGGAACGCTGGGAGCTCGAGGATCTGATCGCGTCCTGGACGCTGGATGAGGACGACTGGTTGCTGTTGGCGAACAAGACCGGCGCGAGCCGCCTGGGGTTCGCGCTGCTGCTGAAGTTCTTCGATCTCGAGGCCCGTTTCCCGGTTGGTGCGAGCGAGCTGCCCGCCGCGGTCGTCGACTTCGTTGCTGGACAGGTCAAGGTGCCCGCGGGAGAGCTGGCTGGCTACGTCTGGGATGGGCGCACGATCAAGTACCACCGCGCGCAGATCCGCACTGATCGCGGGTTCCGGGAGGCGACCCGTGAGGACGAACGGCGGATGATCGGATGGTTGGCTGGCGAGCTGTGCCCGGTCGAGCTCCAGGTCGACCGGCTTCGCGATGACCTGCTCGCCCGGTTCCGGGAGGAGCGGATCGAGCCGCCTGGGCCGTCCCGCGTGGAGCGGATCGTCGGCGCCGGCAGGGCGCGGTTCGAGCGACAGTTCACCGACGGGATCGTCGCTCAACTGTCGGCCGGCAGCGTCGAGCAGCTGGAGGAGCTGACCACGTCGGCGCAGGACGGGTTCTTGGCGGAGCTGAAGAGCGACCCCGGTCGGACGGGGCTGAACACGATCCTCGATGAGATCGCCAAGCTCGAGCGCCTCGCTGCGCTTGGCGTCCCCGCTGACCTGTTCGCGGACTGCTCGGAGCGGATGATCGCCGCCTGGCGCGCGCGGGCAGCTACCGCGTACCCGTCGGATCTCCGGGCGATGCCAGGGCCGGTGAGCGTGACGCTGCTGGCGGTCCTGTGCTGGTCGCGGACCGCGGAGATCACCGACGGGCTCGTCGACCTCCTGTTGGACGTGGTGCACAAGATCCGCACCCGGGCTGAGAACCGGGTCGAGGGCGAGCTAGTCAAGGACCTGAAGCGCGTCCGCGGCAAGCAGGGCCTGCTGTTCGCGCTCGCCGAGGCCGCGGTCGATCACCCAGACGACACCGTCCGCAACGCGCTGTTCCCCGTCGTGCCGGAGGCGACGCTGCGCCAGCTCGTCAAGGAAGCGAAAGCCAACGAGCAGATGTTCCAGCAGCGGGTGCGCAAGGTGATCCGCGGCTCGTACTCCAACCACTACCGGCGGATGCTCCCGAAGCTGCTCGGCGCGCTCCACTTCCGCTCCTCCACCAACGCGCACCGGCCGGTGATGGACGCGCTCGGACTGCTTGAGCGCTACCTCGATGTCCCGGGCCAGCAGCGGTTCTACCCGGCCGGTGAGCGGGTGCCGCTGGACGGGGTGGTGCCCGCGGAGTGGCGTGAGGCGGTTGTCGACGAGTACGGCAAGATCGATCGGGTCCCGTATGAGCTGTGCGTGCTGCGCGCACTCAGGGACGCCATCCGGCGCCGGGAGATTTACGTCGAGGGCGCCCGCCGCTGGCGCAACCCGGACGAGGACCTGCCCGCGGACTTCGAGCAGAACCGCGCGGTGCACTACGCGGCGATCCGCAAGCCGCTCGACCCGGCCGCGTTCATCGCTGATCTGCAGCATCGGCTGCACGCCGCGCTGTGCCGGTTGGACGAGGCGCTCAGGACCGGCACGTCCGGCGGGGTGCGGATCGGGACCAAGAAAGGGAAGCCGTGGATCTTCGTGCCGCCGCTGAAGGCGCTGCCGGATCCGCCGCACCTGCCGGCGCTGCATGCGGAGATCGAGCGCCGGCACGGGATGATCGACCTGCTCGACGTGCTCAAGGAGGCCGACCACCTGTCCGGCTTCACGCGCAAGCTGATCTCGGTCGCCTCTCGCGAGATCACCGACGCGGACACCGCCCGGCGGCGGAAGCTGCTGGTGTCCTTCGCGCTGGGGTCGAACATCGGGATCAAGCGGATCGCCGACGCGATCGACGGCCACCCAGACGACACCGAGGCGGCCCTGCGCCGGTTCCGGCGGATCTACTTCACGCGCGAGAACCTCCGCAACGCGATCGTTGAGATCGTCAACGCAACGCTCACGGTTCGTGACGAGCTGCTGTGGGGGCCGGGCACGCTCTGCACGTCTGACTCAAAGCAGTTCGGCTCCTGGGACTCCAACCCGATGACCGAGTGGCACGCCCGCTACGACGGCCCCGGCGTGATGGTGTACTGGCACGTCGAGAAGAAGCAACTGTGCATCTACAGCCAGCTCACGACCTGCTCCGCGTCCGAGGTCGCCGCGATGCTGCAAGGCCTGCTCAGCCACGACACCGATGCCGACATCGAAGCGAACGTCACCGACACGCACGGCGCGTCGATCATCGGCTACGCGTTCTGCGAGCTGCTCGGCTTCCGGCTCATGGCCCGCTTCAAGCAGATCGGAGGCATGCGCCTCTACGCCCCCGGCCTCCCGAGCGACCAGCCATGGAGCACGATCGCGCCGGTCATCTCCGCCCGCACGATCAACTGGGAGCTGATCGCCCAGTACTACGACGAGCTCGTCAAGTACGCGACTGCACTGAAGCTCGGCACCGCCGAAGCGCAGCAGCTGCTGCGGCGGTTCACCCGCGGCGGCCCCCGGCACCCCGCCCATCAAGCAATGGACGAGCTCGGCCGCGTCGGCCGCACGATCTACCTCTGCAACCTCCTGGCCGCGGAAGCCGAGCGCCGCGAAGTCCACGAGGCCCGCCAGGTCGTCGAGACCTGGAACAGCGGGATCGACTTCATCCACTACGGCAAGGACTCAGAGCTGACCGGCGATGACCGCGAAGACCTCGAGATCGCGATGCTCTCGATGCACCTGCTCCAAGCGTCGCTCGTGCTCGTCAACACCCTCATCCTCCAGCAGATCCTCGCCGAGCCCGAATGGGCCCGGCGACTCACTGGCCGCGACAAGCAGGCGCTGTCCGCCCTGATCTGGAGCCACATCAACCCCTACGGCACCTTCCACATCGACATGAACACCCACCTCGACCTCGATCCTCCGACCAGCGAGGCCGAGGCCGCCTGAGAGCTTCCGTCAACGAGGATTAGTGGACGCTACCTTGCCCCTGGGGACACGAACCCGAGCACTGGGCCTATAAGGCGGCGGCGTGCCCAGTCGAGGTCCAGATGGCGGCTTCTCGCCGGCGGCCGCGATGGTCGGCGTCGAGCACCCACCAGTGGACTGCCGCGTCTGAGAGCTCGAGCACCCCGGCGGCGTCGGCGCGTTGCTCGAGGTGGCGGCGTTGGCCGTGGATGCGCCTCA
>Ga0335081_10004885_pt1 | contig 21196 bp, 19 predicted proteins | sample Lox_Sample_35_FD_206713 | JGI IMG/M metagenome (GOLD analysis project Ga0335081, IMG submission 206713) | Soil microbial communities from Loxahatchee National Wildlife Refuge, Florida, United States - Lox_Sample_3.5 | ecosystem: Environmental > Terrestrial > Soil > Wetlands | place: USA... | reverse complement strand
GTGCCGTAGCGCCAGGCGCCGAGCTGGGCGCTGATATAGCGCGACCGCAGTCCGATCAGCGCCGGGATGCCGGGCTCGAGGCCGGTGAGCGCGGGGCCATGGCAGCTGACGCAGGCCGGGATGTTGCGCGCGCCGTCCCCGCCGGTGACGATCGCCTCGCCGCGCTTGAGCACGTCGGGCGCAACCGTCGGCACCTCGGGCGCCGGCAGCGGCGGCCGTAGCGAGGCATAGTAGGTCGCGATCTCCTGCAGATAGGACTCGGGCAGGAACTCGATCAGGTAGTTCATCGGCGGGTAGCGCCGCCGTCCCACGTGGAAGGCCCGGAGCTGGTTGAACAGATAGCCCGAAGGCTTGCCGGCGAGGCGCGGGAAGTAGACGTCCTTGGTGCCCTCGCCGGACTTGCCGTGGCAGGGGCCGCAGGCCGCGGTGCGTGCCTGCATGGTGTCGGGAGGATTGGGATTGGCGGCGGTCTGGGCGCGGGCAAGCGGCGTCGCGGCCAGCATGAGTCCGGCCACGATGGCCATCGCGGCGGCGCCGCCGATGCCGGTGCGTCCCATGACCGCCACTTGATTACCTCCCCGCGCCACGCGGCGGCGCGATGCGACGGCGCACACTAACACCGGTCGATATCGCAGCAAAGTTCGGACTGTTGCGCGTCTGCAAATTTCGACTGCGATATGCGCATGAATCACTTCTTGAAAAAGCCAATGCATTCGACGTTTTGCGACGCTGCCTGCGCCTCTCCCCGCTCTTGCGGGGAGAGGGAGCGCGGACAGCCTGCTCACCGCACATGCGATCGCCGTCTCTTACAGCGCGGTCTTGACCACTTGGCCGGTGGCCTGCACGAACCAGCGCTCGCTCGCGACCGGCTTGCCGGAGAGACGCGCGGCAAGCCAGTCGGCGACGAGGCCCGGCGGGAAAGGCCCCAGATTGGCGGCCGGCACGCCGCCGACCGAATGGCGGCTGTCGGCATAGACCACGAGCTGGCGCGGGCCGGTCATGGTCTTGATCATGCGTTCGGTGTATTCGAGCGGGCTCAGCTCGTCGGCCTCGCCGGCGACGACCAGATACGGGCGCTTGATCTTCTCGACGTGGCCCTCCCAGGTGAGCGTCTTCACGAATTCGTCGAACTTCGGCTCGTCGGTGAAATTCGACATCCACATGAAGCGCTTCTTGAAGGTCGGCGAGGCCTCTTCGAAGATGGTGTGGCAGCCGGGCTCGAGGCAGGTCGAGATGACGGCGGTTGCCGCGATGCGCGGCTCGTGCGCCGTCATGATGGTGCCGAAGAACGAGCCGAAGCTCGTGCCGGTGACGCCGATGCGCGTCGCGTCGATCTCGGGGCGCGCCGAGAGCCAGTCGACCAGCACCGGGCCGGCATCGATCCAGTTGTCCATCGAGACGTAGAGGCCGTTGAGCGGCGCCTCGTACTGGCCGGGACCGTCGATCGCCAGCACCGCGAGGCCGCGCGACAGCCAGCGGTCGTTGCCGAGCGCGACGATCGCCTCCTTGAAGCTGTCCATCCCCGGAATGGCGATCACCACCGGCCACTTGCCGCCGGCCGGCGCCGGGCCCGCGGGCAGATGCAGCCAGGCCGGGATCGCCTTGCCCTTGAACGGGATCGACACCGCCTCGACACGGTGATCGGCGAGCCGCGCAAAACTGGCGTAGCATTCGCGCTTCTTCCGATTGAGCTCGATGTGCTTCGCGCCGGAGTCGTCGTAGGGCCATTCGGCGGCGCCGTAGTGAATCGCGGCCATGAACCAGTTGTCGCGCGCCGTGACCGGGCAGCCGTCGGTTTCGCCGGCGCGCGCCTTGGCCTCGCGGCGCTTGGCCGTGCTCTCGAATGCCGGGCCGATGTCGGCCATCTTCTGCACGCGGGCGCGGATCGCGGCGAAGTCGGCGTTGGCCTCGGGACCGCACGGCGCCGACAGATAGAGCGAGCGCGGCTGGTCCCAGTCAATGCCGTTGGCGCGGATGATGTTGTCGAGCGCCCAGCGCTGGGCCGCGAAGCGTTTGGTCATCGCCGCCCCCTCCTCGGCCGCAAACGCGGCGCCGCCCGAGGCGGCGAACGTGGCGGCGGAAGCGATGAAAACGCGACGGTCCATGGCGATCCTCCTTGACGCTGTTGTGTGGTGACCGGCGCGCGCCGGACCTGCCGATGTTAGCGCATGTCGCGGCAAAAGCGTGCCCCGTTCGGTCCGGCCCGGCGCGGCGGCCGGCGCGGATCATTCATCCGTTCCCGACACCAGCGGAAGGGTGAACCTAAAGATCGCTCCGCCGGCCGGATTGGGCGCGATCCAAATCCGGCCGCCGTGCGCCTCGATGATGGTTTTCGAGATCGAGAGCCCCACGCCCATGCCCTGCCGCTTCGTGGTGACGAACGGCTGAAAGAGTTGCGCCGCGACCTCCGCCGGAATGCCCGGCCCCGTGTCGATGACGCCGACCTCGACCATCTCGGAGTCGGCGGCCGCGCTCGCGATGGTCAACTCGCGCCGCGCGCCACCCTCCATGGCCTCGCACGCGTTGCGTATCAGGTTGATCAAGACCTGCTGCACCTGAATTCGATTGATGAGGACGCGGTCGCGACCCGCATCGAGCCGGAACGCGACATGGACGTCGTTGGCCCCCAGCAAAACCAGCTGGCTGGTCTCCCTGACCAGCTGCGACAGGCTCTCGACACTGAACTCGGTTTCGCCCCGCGCCATGAAATTGCGCAGGCGCCTGACCACCTCGCCGGCGCGCAAGGCCTGCTCGCTCGCCGCGCCGAGCGCGCTCCTGAGCGTCGTCGACAGGTCGTCCGCTCGCTCGCCGAGCAATCGCTGCGCGCCCTTCAGATAATTGACGATCGCCGCCAGCGGTTGATTGATCTCGTGCGCCAAGCCCAAGGCCATGTGGCTGACCGTATTGAGCCGCGAGACGTGAAACAGCTCCGATTGGACCTCCTGAAGCCTCGCCTGCGACTGGTGTCGTTCGGTAATGTCCCGCGCGATCTTCGATGCGCCGATGATCCGGCCATCCGTGCCGATGATCGGCGAAATCGTCAGGGATACCGGAACGCTCACCCCATCCTTGCGGCGGCGAACCGTCTGGAAGTGTTCGATGCGCGCCCCGCGGCCGATCTTTTCGATGATCGCGACGTGCTCGTCGAGCCGGTCCGGCGGGGACAGGATCGAGATCGGCTTGCCGACGACCTCCTCGGCGGCGTAGCCGAACATCAATTCGGCCGCCTGGTTCCAGCTGGTGATGATCCCGTCCAGCGTCTTGCCGATGATGGCGTCGTCGGAGGAATCGACGATGTTGGCGAGATATTGGCGCGCCTCGAGCGCGCGCCGCTCGGCCGTCATGTCATTGTCGACTTCGACGATGATCCGGCGCCACAGCGACCAGTGACTGGCCGCGACCAGGCGCTCGCCGTTCCGGCGCGTATGAACGAGCTCGCCGGCCCAGCCTCCTTCCCCCATCAACTCCGCTTCGATGTCGGCCAGCGGCCGCGGGAAAACCGTCTGCAAAAGCTCGTGCGACTTGCGTCCGATCGCCTCTGCGCGCGACCAGCCGTAAAGGCGCTCCATGCCGCGCGTCCAGTGCAGGATCGTTCCATCGAACTCGCGCACCATGAGCTGCGCCGCCTCGAGCGCTTCCTGGCGCAATTCGTCTGGAATCGATTCGCCGGTGGGGTTCATGCCGGAGACCGTAATGTCAGAAATCAGACTTTACGCCGCGAGCAGGCGAAAAGATAGCGCAACCAATGCGATGGCCGTCGTGTGCCGTCGCGGATTCCGAGCTGCGGCAAACAAATAGGAGACAATCCGAAGCCGCCGACCTGATCGCGCTTGGGCGGGAGGAGCTTCAGGGGGTCGGCGCGTAGCGGGCGAAGACGAAGTCGCGATCCTTGGCCGGCAGGTGGCAAGGAAAGCAGGTCCTGTGCAGCGCCTCGTCGCCGGGCTTGCCGTTCTTGAAGTCGGCAAATCCCCAGCCGCCGGTCGCGTCGTACTTCTTCGAGTCCTTGACCATGAACTGGACATTCATGGCGGACCCGGCGACGGAGGACTGGAGGCCGGCGCCGGGGAAGCCGAGGGCCAGAACTTTGTCGTTCTCGTCCGACGCGGCCTCGTTCCAATGCAGCGCGGCGATGATCGTGCCGTCCGGAAACGGAAGCGTCCCTTCGCGAAAAGCCTTGATCGCGACGTCGTTGCCCAATTGGGCGCGCAACTGCTTCAAGCGGCCGCCTGCCAGCTGATTGACGGCGATCAGGCGCCAGTCACGGTAGCCTGCCGGAATTGCGATGCCGTAAATCGGCGACACATTACTATTGTCTGCCTGTGCCTGCCTCTCGTTCGGGCTCTGGGCCGTGGATTGCGTCACGTACAGCGCGCAAAGCGCGATCGCAGCGCAAACACCCAGCGCGCCAACAAGCTGCCCGATGGACCGAAGCGACATCATCCCCTCCCCGTCGACGGGCGACCGGCGCAAGCTCACGGAATGTAGGTGGAATAGACGTAGTCCGCCTTCTTTTTCGGCTCATGGCAGCCGAAGCATTGCTTGACGACGTCGGTCACGAGCGGCTTCTTGGCATCGCCGTCGGCGAAGAACTGGAATCCCCAGCCGCCGGTCGCCGCATATTTCTGCGCGTCCTTGACCATCACGGCCAAGCCCTTGAGCTTGCCCTCGGTGGTGGTGCCGTCGGCGACAGTGAAGTCGTGCAGGTCGGTCACGAAGATCGTCCCGTCCGGGTAAGGGCCGCCGTTCCTGAGCGCCGCCTCGCCCGCCGCGTTGACATGGACGTTGTGCATGCCGCCGAGCGACTCGAACAGCGGGCTCGCCTTGTCGATGATCATCGTGTTGACGTGAAACCAATTGCGATAGCCGCTCGGCGGGCTGATGTCGTCCGCCGGCCGCGCCGCCATCGAGGTCATGGCGAGGACCGCGAATGTCGCGCAAAACACCTGCACCGGCCTCCGCATGGCCTCGGCTCCCCATGATCGAAAATGCATCGATAGTCCACCCGGCAGCATCAGGCCGCCGCCCATGCGGCGGCTTGCACCATCGTGCTGCGATTCGCGCCCGGTTGCCGTAAACGTGTCTCGCGCCACGCGGCCATGGCCGCGCCGCCTCAGCAATCAACCTCAGCCGCCGTCATTGCCCGCGCGGGCAATGACGACCTCCTTTGCGGAACCGCAGCACTCGCTTGCGCGGGCAATGACGCAGCAGCATGAGAGCCATTGCGCCGCGTCACGCCTTCACGTGCGCGCTCACGAACGCCACCATCTTGGCGAAGGCGTCGGCCGCCTGCGAGAGGTCGGGCGAGTGGCCGGCGTGGCGCTCCATCGGGATGTATTCGAGCGCGATCTCGCCGCCCGCCTTGCGGTAGTTGGCGACGAAGCGCTGCGGCTCGTTGCCGGGGAAGCTCGAGTCCGCGTCGCGGTAGTCGTGCAGCGTGTCGCCCTGGCCCTGAAACCAGATCGCCGGCGGCAGCACCACGTTCTCGCCGCGCTCAAGCGCGAGCATCGGATTGCCCTCCGCCATGGTGTCCTCGCTGCGCCAATAGGCGTCCTGGCGCGCGATGATGCCTTTCGGCCAGTCGGACGGGTTCGCGCCGCCGAGCGTGCGCTTGGCGTGGCGGTAGCGGCCGAGCGGGTTGATCACCGGCCACGACATCACGACGCAGCGCACGGTCGCGTCGTGCGCGGGCGCGCCGACCGGCAGCGCGATCGCGGCGTAGCGCGGATCGTGCGGGCGCATGGCCACCAGCATGGCGAGATGGCCGCCGCTCGACTGGCCCGAGATGCCGACGAGGTCGGGCCGGGTCTTGAGGTCTGACGCGTGAAGCTTCGCCCAGCGCACCGCATAGTTGATGTCCTGCACCGAGGCCGGGTACGGATCGGTGTTGCCGGAGCGGAAATCGAGCGCGATCGACACGATGCCGTGCGACGCCATGTATTCGTGACGCAGCTTTTCCGACAAGCGGTCGCTCATGCACCAGGCGCCCCCGTGGCATTCGACCAGCGCCGGAAACGGGCCGGCGCCGCGCGGCCTGTGCACGCGCGCGAGCAGCGGGGCGTCGCCGTGGCGCAGGTACTCGATGTCCTCGACGTCGAACGCGGTCGTGGTGGCGTCGAGCGTGGCGGTCGTCATTGGGGGTTCCTCCTCGGGTGGCGCGAACTGTCGCGCCGCGCTCCCGACCTTGGCACGATTTTCCCGCGGGTGCCATTGCGAACGCCGGGTTCAAGTTGGCGCACTATCCGGCGGCGCTCGGCGGGCAGTTGTTCCGTCCGGTGGTCAAGAGCAATGCGAACGCCCACAGCGCCAGGGCCGCCGACAGAAGCGATCCACCGGCGACGACCCATAAGTCGGCACCAATGCCCGGCCATTGCGTGACGAGGCGCCAGACATGCAGCACCGCCAGGAGGGCGAACAGAATGCCGGTCGTTGCGAGGTAGACTTTCACCGTGACACTCCGCGTTCGCGGCGCGACCGACATTGACGGGATGCCGCCGGGCGACATATCTCCTCGGCATCGCGGCAGCAAAAAGGACGGCGCCGTCGATCGAAGTGCCCGTCCCGCGATGCCGCCGCCTATCTGGAACCCGGCATGCAGTCCCCTCTCCCGGCCGGAGACGGCCTCGTATTCGCGACCACCGCCGACGGCTTGCGATTGCCGGTCATCGACGTCACGCATCCGGCCTTCGCGATCGCGGACGATCCCGCAAGCCTCGCCGCGCGCCACGATGCGTTCCTGGCCTGGGACCGTCGCAACCGCCGCATTCCGAGGTTCGTGACGCGGCTGCTGATGCGGCTCGCGGCGCGGCGCTCGGCGCTGCTGCGCAAGGTCGTGGCGTCCGACAGCGATTATCTCGACAGCATCTCGACCTACATCTTCAAGCTCGGCCCGGACCAGTTGCCGTCCGGCTTCGACAGCCCGACGGACCGCAAGGTCGCGGCGGCGCCGCACGTGACGCTGGTGCGGCTGCGCATGCAGCAGATCGCCCGCCTGCTGGCAGAGGCGCTCGCCGCACCGCTGGCCGCCGCGCCGGATGCGCCGCTCGATCTCGTCAACATCGCCGGCGGGCCCGCGCTCGACAGCATCAATGCGCTGATCCTGCTCGCGCGGACGCACGCGCCGCTGCTGCGCCGCCCGATCGCGGTCCACGTCCTCGATGCCCAGCCGGACGGGCCGACCCTCGGCGCCCGCGCGCTCGTTGCGCTCACCGCGCCCAGCGGACCGCTGCACGGCCACGCGATCGATTTTCGGCACCACGCCTACGACTGGAACGACACCGCGCCGCTCGCGCGCCTGCTGGCCGACCGCGCGGCGCGCGGCCCCGTCGTCGCGGCCTCCTCGGAGGGCGGCCTGTTCGAGTACGGCACCGACGATGCGGTCGTCGCCAACCTCGGCGCGCTCGCGCGGGCCGGCGTGCCGATCGTCGCCGGGTCGGTCACGAGCGCGACCGAGGTGCGCAAGCGGATGATCGCGCAGGCGCGATTCCGACTGTTTCCGCGCGGCGTGGACGGTTTTGCGCCGCTCGCCGCGCGCGGCGGCTATGCGATCGCCGAGAGCCGCACCGCGATGGTGAGCGAGCAGGTGCTGCTGCGGCCGCGGGACACCGCGCCTCAAAAGTAGGTCAGCACAAGCCCATGCGAAACCGCGAGGTCGACCATGGCGGCGCCCGCGAGCCAGATGAGAGCCCAACCGACCAACAGCGATCCGGCAAAGATCGCTTTGCGGTTCCAGGAGAAGCTCACCACGTTGGCTCTTGCCGGACCACCCGCGTAGGCCAGCCCCGGCGGCGTTCCCGGCAGCGGGAGAATGAATGTCTTGATGACTGTCTTGGGCGCGATGGCGGCCGTCACAACAAGTCCGACGAAAAAGCCGATCCACAGCAGGCTCAGCGCGGTCGCGTCCCAATCCGAAATGTAAACGCACGATCCGTGATTATTGAGCGCATGGACGAATCCCAAGTCGGGACGCGGCGCCTTTGGCCGCGATGACACCTAGGCGTAAGACGGCCAGAGATGGGTGGAGAAGGTGACGAACGGAATCGCCGAGGTCGCACAGGCGATTCGATTGCGAAATTCCCGTGTCGCGCTCATGGCAAGCTGCGTTGCGAACATGGTCCAGAGGGCCTGAACCGGTTGCATGATCACGGCGGCAATTTATCACGTGCCGGTCCTGCGCCCCGGCAGCCCCTCGTTACGATGAAAGTTGCGCAAACGCGATGACCGCCCCGGTTCCGGAGGCGGTCAGATCGCGTCGCGCAACGGCGGGAGTTTCGACATCAGCATGCCGAAACCGGGCATCGGCTCGTCGCGGTGCAGCCGCTGGCGGATCTCCCAGGCGCGCGCGCGGTCTGGGGATGGACGACCGGCACGCCGAGGCTCTGCTCCAACCGCTCGACGATGTCGAGCGCGCGCCAGCCCGATCCCAGCATATAGATGCACTGCGCCGGGTTCTTGGCAAAACCGGCCTTGATCAGATCGTAGATGCGGGATGAGGGCACATCCTGGACTTGGGCGAACGCGAGGCCCTCCAGCCCCTGCATGCCGTGGACCGCGAATCCGGCGTCGGTGAAATATTTGGCGTAGAGATCGTTGATCGCGCCTTTGAAATAGGTGGCGCCGAAAATGGACTTTACCCCGAGGGCATACAGGGCGTGGATGTGGTTCTGGCCGGAGGTGAAGATCGGCGTGCGGAACTTGCGCTGCCAGTTATCGACCAGCGCGGTCTCATCGGTCAGCCCGCGCACCATGAACGGCGGCGCGCCCTCGGGATGGATGAGATCGCAGCGGCGATCGGCAAGCCGCGCAATCTGCGTCTCGTATTGATCGAAGCCTCGCTTGAATTCGTCCTCGGTGCCTTCCCGGAATGCCAGATAGACCGGCAGCAGGCCCACGCCCCGGGGCAGCAGCGGGACGAGATCGATGAGCGTCCCGGACCGCAGCGTCGGCAAGATCAGGCCGACGATCTTGTGGCCGGTCAGCTCCTACGCCACGGAAGCGGCCGGAAGCGCCGCCAGCATCGCGGCACCGAGGCGCAGCACATGCCGCCGCTGCATCATGGTCCCTCTCATCGCGGTCGCCCGCAGTCGTCGCCGGGTCTATGTCCCGCTGCGATGTGGCCGAGGATGCCATGGAATTCGCGTACCGGAAACGCGGGGGTCGCGGCGCGGCTCGACCTGTCGCCCGCATTGATCGCCGGCGCGCGTGTGCGGCCGGCTGTGCCGCTGCGAAGAGGAGAGAAAGCTCGGATTGCGGTCGGAGCAGTTGATCATCCTGACCCGGCGAATGGACGACTGCAGAAGGCGCATCGCACGGTTTGAACGCCTGATCGAGCAAAGCAGGGCAAAGGGACGCGATGCTCACCAGTCCGAGCAGGTGTTGCGAAATCTCAAGGAGCTCCACGTCGTTTATCAGGACCGTCACCGCGCGGTAGCCGACGGCTTGGCGCGGTCGCCTCTGTGAGGCGACTCAGGGCGCTTGGGCAGAAGACGGACGGGAAATCCGCGTCAAGCCTGCTCACTGGCGGCCCTGAGACCGGATGCCCGGTTCCGGTCCTCCGGCGGCTGAACCTCCGGCGGCTGAACCGATGAGGCGAGCTTCGCCTCTTCCTCGGCCAGCAGGCGAAGCAGTGTCCGGCGCTTCGGCTGGTCCGTCTCGGACGCAAGCAGCTTTCGGAAGTGCTCGAGATTGAGCCGCGCGATCATCTCGTGCATGCGCGACGAAGCCATCGGCAGAAGCCTCTTGATAAGAGGAGCCCGCCGACGGGCGGCGGACTCCTCGGCTCGCACCGAAACCCCCGAGACGACGCAAGCCTGTAAAATGGTAACATCGATTTTCAAAGTAGGAAATAAAACATTGGGCAAAACCTGGTACCGTGATGCAGAATCGCGAAATTTTGTTTGTCCGGTTCCATTTCCTCTCGTAAGGTGAATGTGCGTGTCCTTTGACACGCGTCGCACCTGACCCCCGAGGCCCCGGCAAGCCCGAGACTGCCGGGGCTTGTGTCGGCTGTAAGCCGCAAGCACGCGTGAGATGGGGCGCACGAGCCGTGTCACCGATCATTCTCTCGGAATGAGGCACTACGGCGAGGAGGACCTCGGCCGCGTCACGTAAGCCAGTGCGCAACTTTGCGCGGCGCTCGCCTTACAGCATCATTGCAGACGGCAGGTCGGGCCGCGTCGCCACGGCGTTCCTGTCCGTGGTAGAACAGCGCTTGCGAGGATCCGAGGACAGGAGGCGGCCCATGCATCCGCCGCCAAGCTGCGCGCCGGGACCATGGCTTGCACCATGGCTTGCTCGATGGCCTTGCGGTGCGGCCGCCCTGCTGGCCGCGGCGGCCGCCATGGCCGCGCTTGGGCCGCCCGCAGCGGCCGCGCCCAAGCAGGCGCTCGTGCTCGACATCGAGGGCGCGATCGGGCCGGCCAGCGCCGATTATGTCGTGCGCGAGCTCGCGGCCGCGAAGCCCGGCGAGACCGGCCTCATCGTCTTGCGCATGAATACGCCGGGCGGCCTCGATACGTCGATGCGCCTGATGATCGGCGCGATCCTTGCCTCCCCGATCCCGGTCGCGACCTATGTGGCGCCGCAAGGCGCGCGGGCGGCAAGCGCCGGGACCTACATCGCCTATGCGTGCGCGATCGCCGCCATGGCGCCCGGCACCAATATCGGCGCCGCCACCCCGGTGCAGATCGGCGCAAGTCCGGGCGGACCAAGGACCGGCCAGGACAAGGGCAATGACAAGGACAAATCAGCCGCGCCGGCCGATACCGAGACCCGCAAGATGGTCAACGACGCGGCGGCCTATATCCGCAGCCTCGCCGAGCTCAACGGCCGCAACGCGGATTGGGCGGTCGACGCGGTGCGGACCGCCGCGAGCATTCCGGCCTCGGAGGCGCTCAAGCTTCGCGTCATCGACGCGATCGCCGACGATGTGCCGGATCTGCTCCGCAAGATCGACGGCCGCACCGTGCAGGTCGCCGGACGGCCCGCAACGCTGGCGACCGCCGGGCTTGCCATCGTCACCGTCGCGCCCGACTGGCGGACCGAATTCCTCGCCATCATCACCGACCCGAACGTCGCCTTCATCCTGATGCTGGTCGGCGTCTATGGACTGATCTTCGAATTCCTCAATCCCGGCGCGCTGGCGCCCGGCCTGATCGGCACCATCAGCCTGGTCGTCGCGCTCTATGCGCTCAACTTCCTCCCGATCAACTATGCGGGCGCCGGGCTCGTGCTGCTCGGCGCCGTTCTCCTGGGGGCCGAGGCGCATATCGGCGCCTTCGGCGCCCTCGGTCTCGGCGGTATCGCGGCGTTCGTGATCGGCGCGATCATGATGTTTCCCGCGCGGGTGCCCGGCCTCGCGCTCTCGCCCTGGGTGATCGCCGAGGCGGTCGCCATCACGGCCGGCCTTTTTCTGCTCGTGCTCGGCGTTCTGTTTCGATCGCGCCGGCGCGTCGCCATCGCCGCCATGCGGGCCTTGCTCGGCGCCGAGGGCGAGGCGCTGTCCTGGCAGGGTCAGCAGGGGCGGATCCGGATCAGGGGCGAGACCTGGCGCGCCCGCGCTGCCGCGCCGCTGCGGCCCGGCACCCGCGTCAAGGTGATCGACCGCGACGACCGCGTTCTGGTCGTCGAGCCGGCCTGATGCAGGCACCCGGCATGCCCCAGGCGTTCAAGCCACGCGCGTGAGCATGCGCCTGGCCTGAAGCACGATCGCGAGGACGAACAGCGGGACCAGCCCGAAGTCGGCGAAATATTCCTGCTGTCCCAGCAGATAGTGGCTCACTCCTGTCATCAGGAATGTGCCGATCAAAACGCCCATGACGGCAATCAGGGCGGTACTGCTGATGATGAACCGGCGCGACAGTGGCTCGCTCATGATAAGCCTCGTCTCGATCCCTGGCTGGACACCCGTTGCGCTCTCGCTTGGCAGTGGCACTCGTTTGTCATCTGACGCGACGCATTGGTTCAGAGCGCCGGTATCGATCGTCCGATTGTTCCATTGCGCGTGAGCTCCATCGAGCCCGGGTCGGCACCGCCGACGGCGACGGCTGGAAACGGGCGCCGCTGAACCTTATTATGTGCGGGCGCGCGGCCAGGGCGCGTCCCGTCCACGGGAAGGGAACCTCCCACCTGACCCGCATGCCGACACACCATACCGACCCTCTTTCCGCCCGCCGCGTGGACACCGGGCCAGAGCGAAAGAAGGTCCACCCATGTCCGACGACGCCGCCACGCGCGGATCCGATCGCTTCGTCCACCCGCTTCCGCAGCACCCCAACCTCGACAAGCAGCGCAAGCTCGCAAAAGCCCTGGCACGCGATTTTTGGCGCGGCCGCCCGCAAGCGGTCGCACGCGTGCGCGCGCTGCATCCGGCGCCGCCGGCGCCCGACGCGTTTACGCTGAGCGACGCCCAGTTCGTCGTCGCGCGCGGCTACGGGTTTGCGGGCTGGCCGCAGCTCAAGCGCAAGATCGAATCCCTGACCAAGTCTCCGGCCGAGCTGTTCATGGCCGCGGTCGAGGCCGGCGAGGTCGACGAGGTGCGGCGGCTGTTCGCGGCGCACGGCGAACTCGCGGCGCGCATCAACGCGCCGCTGTTCGCCTTCGACCGGCCGGCGGTGCATGTCGCCCGGACCAATCTCGCGCTCGTCGACCTGCTGCTCGCCCACGGCGCGGACCTCAATGTGCGGAGCAGCTGGGACAAGGGCGGTTTTGGCGTGCTCGAGCAGGCGACGCCCGAGGAGGCCGCGCCGCTGATCGCCCGCGGCGCCAAGGTCGACGTCTGGGCGGCCGCCCATCTCGGTCGCATGGCGGACGTGGTGGCGCTGGTCGAACAGGACCCTGCCCTCGTTCACGCCAAGGGCGGCGACGGCAAGCGGCCGCTGCACTTCGCCCGCACGGTCGAGATCGCCGACCATCTGCTGGCGCACGGCGCCGAGATCGATGCGCTGGACGACGACCACGACTCCACCGCCGCCCAGCACCTGGTCGGTGATCATCCCGACGTCGCCGCCTTTCTGGTCGCGCGCGGCGCGCGCTGCGACCTGCTGCTCGCGGCCGCGCTCGGCGATCTCGGCCGCGTGCGCGACGCGCTCGATGCCGCGCCGGACTCGATCGCCATGCGGGTCGACCAGGACTGGTTTGCGATGATCGATACCGCGACCAACGGCGGGCACATCTATCAATGGACGCTCGGCTTCCATGTCTCGGCGTTCGATGTCGCGCGCAAGCGCGGCCATGCCGACGTGCTCGCGCTCCTCTGGGAGCGCGCGGGTCCGGCCGAGCGGCTGACGGATGCGCTCTGGTGCGGCGACGATGCGCGCGCCGACGCGGTCCTCGCGGCCGAGCCGCACATCGTCGCGCGTGCGCCGGGCCGGGTGCTGCGCCAGGTCGCCGACGCGGCGCGCAACAACGACACGACGGCGGTCCGTGCCATGCTGCGCCGCGGCTTTCCGGTCACCGCTCGGTCGCAGCACGGCCGCATGCCGCTGCATTGGGCGGCCTTTCACGGCAACCCCGAGATGACGCAGGACATCCTGCGGCACGACCCGCCGATCGAGGCGCAAGACCGCCAGTTCGAAGGACCCCCGATGGGGTGGCTGATCCACGGCGCGCTCAATCCGTGGCGCGGCATCGCGACCGGCCGGCACGACGCCTGCGCGCACCTGCTGCTCGCGGCCGGCGCCGCGGTGAACCGGGCGGCGCTGCCGACCGGCCACGACGCCGTCGACCGAGTGCTGCGCCGGCACCTCGTCGGCGGGTGAGCGCGGCGGTCCGCGCTGCCCGCACGTCCGGCGTGCGCTGGCTCGCGGTCTAGCGCAGAACGACGCGGGCGCGGTGCGCCAATCACATGGATTGCCGCAACGGCATCACCAGCCGATACCGTTGCGGCGCACGGCGTGGTTAACCAACCGTTTCCACGCGCCCTGCGCGCCGCATTCCACGGCGCCCCGTTATGCCTTTATCAGGGTTCTTCAGGTACTTCCTGGACAGTTGGGAGGGTGGTTCGGAGGGCGTGTAGCGTGCTGGCGCATCCTTGGCGCGTTCTGTTCTGCGGCAGCGAAGGGCACTGCGAGCCGTTCGTCGCCGCGGGCGCGCTCCTCCCGTTCGAGATCGTCACCTTCAGCGAGAACCGTTCGCCCGTCGACCGCATCGACGCCGGCTGCAAGGACGGCCCGTTCGAGGTGGTGGTCGCGCATCGCGCCTGGCTCGCCGCCAACGACCCCGACGTCGTCTCGGCGATCCTGCGCGCCGACAACGGCCTGTGCCTGATCGTCGAGGCCGCCCGCATCGACCGGCCGGCCGACAGCATCATCTCCGAGCGCGTCATGGCGGCGCCCGAGGACCCCGCGCTGGTGCTGACGCTCGCCGCCGCGCTGGCGCAGAAATGCCGCGTGCACCGGCTCTATTCCGAGGCGCAGGCCTCGATCGACGCGACCAGCCGCGCCGCCAAGCTCGTCACCTCCGAGTATCAGCGCCAGCAGCGCGGCCAGGAGCAGCTGCTCAACGTGCGCAACGAGCAGTTCGAGATGGCGGTCAACAACATGCTGCACGGCCTGTGCATGTTCGACCAGGACGCGCGCCTCGTCGTCTGCAACGACCGCTACATGGAGATGTACGGGCTTTCGCGCGAGACCGTCGGCCCCGGCACCACGCTGCGCAGCATCCTCGACCACCGCACCCGGTCGGGAACGTTCGCCTCCGATGCCGACAAGTACTGCGAGGAGCTCCTGGACACGCTCGGCCGCGAGCAGATGTCGACCCAGCTGCTGCGCACGCCCGACGGCCGCATGATCTCGGTGATCCATCGCGCCATGCCGCACGGCGGCTGGGTCGCGACCCACGAGGACGTCACGGAGCGCAACAAGGTCGAGGAGCAGATCCGCCACATGGCGCGCCACGACGCGCTCACCGGGCTGTCGAACCGCACGGCGCTCGGCGACGAGATGGAGACGGCGCTCGCCCGCGTCCATCGCGGCGCCATCATCTCGGTGATGTGCCTCGACCTCGACCACTTCAAGGACGTCAACGACACGCTCGGCCACCCGGTCGGCGACCAGCTGCTGCGCGCCGTGACCGAGCGGCTGCGCGCCGTGGTGCGCACGCACGACACCGTGGCGCGCATGGGCGGCGACGAGTTCGTGGTGCTGCAGACCAACCTCGACGCGCCGCACGACGCGGAAGCGCTGGCCGGCCGCCTGATCGACTCGATCCAATGCCCGTTCGACCTCGACGGCCACCACATCGTGATCGGCACCAGCGTCGGCGTCGCGCTCGCGCCGCGCGACGGCACGACCAGCGAGGAGCTGCTGCGCAACGCCGACATGGCGCTCTATGCGGCGAAATCGGACGGCCGCGGCACCTTCCGCCTGTTCGAGCCCGCCATGGATCTCAAGCTCAGGGCGCATCGCCAGCTCGAGGCGGACCTGCGCGAGGCGCTCGCGAACGGCGAGTTCGAGCTCTACTACCAGCCGCAGATCAACGTCACGACCGAGCAGATCGCCGGATGCGAGGCGCTGCTGCGCTGGAACCACCCGGCGAACGGCCTCGTCGCGCCGGCCAACTTCATCCCGCTCGCCGAGGAGATCGGGCTGATCGTGCCGATCGGCGAATGGGTGATGCGCGCGGCCTGCCGCGAGGCGGCGACGTGGCCGGAATCGCTCAGGGTCGCCGTCAACCTGTCGCCGGCGCAGCTCAAGAGCCGCAACCTGGTGCAGAGCGCGCTCGATGCGCTCCACGATTCGGGGCTGGATCCGGGGCGCCTCGAGCTCGAGATCACCGAGACGGCGTGGCTGCACAACGACGACTCGACGGTGCGGACGCTGCACGAGCTGCACGACCTCGGCATCAAGATCTCGATGGACGACTTCGGCACCGGCTATGCGTCGCTCTCCAACCTGCACCGGTTTCCGTTCGACAAGATCAAGATCGACCGCTCCTTCGTCGCCAACATGGGCGAACGGACCGACGCGGCGGCGATCATCAAGGCGGTGGTGTGGCTCGGCAAGGATCTCGGCATCACGACCGTCGCCGAAGGCGTCGAGACGACCGAGCAGCTCGCGCATGTGCGCGCGTTCGGCTGCTCCGAGGTGCAGGGCTTCCTGTTCAGCCCGCCGCTGCCGGTGCCGGCGCTGCACGCGTTCATCGCGCAGCGGACGACGAAGAGCGACGCGGCGTAACCGACAAAAACAGCCGGCGCCGCGACCCGCCTCGACACGAGGCGGGACGCGGCGCCAACACCCCTTCCGAAATTCAGCGGCCGCCCGACGGCCAGACCGCGGCGAGCGCGCTCGTCGCCGTGCGCGCGACGGCCGCCCCCGCTTCGCGGCCGCGCACGGCCACCGCGATCGCATAGGTCGCCGCGAACACGCTGACCGCATTGGTCAGCAGCAGGAAGATCACGGTCGTCTCGAGAAAGGTGATCATCTGTTCGCGCAGCATCGTCGTCTCCGTCCTCGTGTCCGTCGTCGTCCGGGTCCTGGCCGAATCGAGCCTGCAGCCGGGATAGCAGGCATCCGGGCCACGCGAACATTCAGATAATGCACCTAAGGGCTTGCCCGGAGCGGGCGCGCCGGCGGCGCGGTAGCCCGCCCCCACCGGGGAAGCACAGCCGTGGGGCGGCAGGCCCTGCCTACTCCATCAATCCGAGCTCGCGGGCGACGGCGATGATCCTCGCCCGCTCCGGCGCGGCCTTGAAGACGTCGAGCGCACGCTGCAGCACCCGTTTCGCCTCGCTGAAACGCTGTCGTGATCGAATGAAGACGGTTCCCTGCAGGTTCGCACTGCGCCGTGTGCGGCCTTTTTGTGGCGCGTGCACTTTCGTGATGTGCCGTCGGTAGGACCTCACCAGAATTTCCATGCGACGCTTGCATGTCGGACTCTCGTTGATCTATGGAACATTGTGTTGCGTACAACGTTTGCACGCGTTTTTGCCTCGGGGGGCAATATGTGCAGCGTAGAGTGCTTCCGTCCGGGGGGACGGCAGATGGTATCGACGCGCGTTGCGTCGGCTGTTGAAGAGCGCGATACCGGCGAACGCTCGCCGCGTTTCGGCTATCCCAGACTGCGGCATCGATCACGACTGCGGCAGCGGTCCGGGCGCGTCGTCCAATGATCGGCGCCGCTCAACATGCGCGGCAGCGCGCCTATCGCCCGACCGCCTATCGCCCGGCGACGCCGCGTATCCAGCGCGCTTCCCGCCGTCCACCGCCGCCGGCACGCCGCCCATGGTGGCCGACCTTGCTCGCAGGCTTGATCTGCTGCGGCCTGAGCTTCCTGTTGACGCTGGAGGTGATCAAGCCCAAACCGCCCAGCATGGCGGCGGCCGCCTTGGCGCACGCGTTCGTGTCGGACAGCCGCTCGCTGATCGCCGCCATCAAGGCGGCCGGCCTCAGGGGATCGCAGAACGTGCGGGGCGAGATCGACGCGATCACGGCGCTCGGCCACGACCGGGTGTCGATCACCGGGTGGGCCGGGGAAGTCGGCAATGGCGGCGCGCCGCTCGATATCCTCGTGTTCGTCGACGGCGAAAACAAGTTGACGCTGAAGACGGACGGCAAGCATGGCGGCGCGACCGACGCGCTCGGCCTGTCCGACGCCGCGATGGCGCACAACGTATCATTCCGCGGGTCGCTCGCCTGCGCACACGGACAGAAGCTGATCGTCGTCGCAGTCGCGGAAAGCGATGACTACGGCTATTTCAGCCCGCGTGTCTGTCCCTAGCCAGTCTAGATCGCGTAGGTCCGCACCCAATCGCCCCATTTTCGCGAGAACAGCGCGAGACGCTCGCTGATCGCGTCGTTGTGGTCGGCGATGACGTAGAAGCGCGGCGACGCGACCCGGAAGCGAATGAGCTCGACGCGGTGACAGCCGAGCGAGCGCATCCGCTCGGCGAGAACTCTCGCCTCCGACCGCCGGCCCGAGTGGCGCTGGCCGATCATCAGGGTGCGGTCCTCGCGCCGCAGCGCCGCGATCTCCGACAGCGATACGTGCTTGGGGGTGAGCCGCTTGCCCTGAATGCCGTTGTCCGGATCGAGGAAGACGAAGTCGGCCTCGCCGGTGGATCGCACGAGATCGACCGACCAGTGCTGGCGCGACGCGGCGCGGTCGGGCACCTCCTTGCGGTGGAAGATCGCGCCGTCGAGCAGGCCGCTGGTCTCGAGCGCCGTGATGCAGCGCAGCTCGGGGCGCGTGCCGTCCACGATCGACTTCAAGGCATCGAAGATGTCCGGCGCGAGACTGCGGAAGTCGTCGAGGCGCCGCAGGTAGTGGAAATACCTGTCCTGATGACCGTCCTCGTCGTCCGCCGGATCCTCGCCGTTGCGCCGCGTCACGTACCAACAGACCGCGACCCGCCGTCCGTTCACCAGGGAACGGAGCAACGCAAGCTTGCCGAAATCCCCGATACTCCCCACCCACCGATTCTGCATGTGCCCCACGCGCCGTACTCAAAACAATCGCGTCTGCCCGGCGGCACACAAACGTTGGTTCAGCTTTTAGCGAACGTCAAGTTCCTCCGATGAAAAAGGTATGTATGTGCTTTGCACTTCGCGCTGTTTGCGACGACCCGAGACACTTCGTGACGCGATCGCGACTGAAATTCGGCGACAATAAGGTCGAGGTTATTGCAGCGGTTGTCGGCGCCCGCGCGCGCTACTGTTGAACGGCCTCGCGCGGATATTCGCGACGATGCGGGCGCGCGCGATGCGCGCGCAGCGCGCTCAGGCGGCCTTCGTGCCCGCCAGGAATGCGGCGAGCCCCTCGGTGAGCTCGCGCGCCTGTCCGGACAGATCGCCCGCCGCCGTGAGCACCTCCTCGGCGGTCCCGCGCGCGTCGGTCGCGGCGCGCTCGAGGCCGGCGACATTGGCCGAGACCTCGCGGGTGCCCTGCGCCGCATGCGTGACGGTGCGCGCGATGTCCGCGGTCGCGCTGCCCTGCTCCTCGACCGCGGCGGCGATCGCGGTCGCGATGCGGTTGACCTCCGCGATGGTCGCGGCGACGCGGCCGATGATCTCGACCGCCTCGGTGGTGGCGGACTGGATGTTGCCGACCTGGCCGGCGATCTCGCCGGTCGCGGCCGCCGTCTGCCCGGCGAGCGCCTTCACCTCGGACGCGACCACCGCAAATCCCCTGCCGGCCTCGCCGGCGCGCGCCGCCTCGATCGTGGCATTGAGGGCCAGGAGGTTGGTCTGCGCCGCGATCGAGTTGATCAGCTCGACCACCTCGCCGATCTTCTGCGCGTTCTCGGCGAGCGCGTGCACGGTCGCATCGGTGCGCTTCGCCTCCTCGGCGGCGCGGCCCGAGATGGTCGCCGACTCGGTGACCTGGCGGGCGATCTGCCGGATCGAGCCGGCGAGCTCCTCGGTTGCGGCCGCGACCGTCTCGACGTTGGCGGAGGCCTCCTCGGCCGCGGCGGAGACCGCGCTCGACTGCCGGCTCGCGCCCTCGGCGGTGCCGACCATGGATTGCGCCGCCGCCTGCAGCTGGCTGCCCGCCGCCGACAATGACTTCGCCACCGCCGCGGTCTTGCCTTCGAAATCGCGGGTGAGCCGCTCGAGCGCCTGCGCCCGTGCCGCCTTGGCGTCGCGCTCGGCGTCGCGGTCGGCGCGCGTGCGCTCGACCTCGGTCGCGGTCTGCTTGAACACGGCGAGCGCCCGCGCCAGCGCGCCGACCTCGTCGCGCCGCTCGGCGCCCGCGATCTCGATGGTGAGATCGCCGGATGCGAGCCGGCCCATCAGCGCCGCGATGCCGCCGAGCGGACGCGCCACCTGCACGATTGCGATCCACGCCAGCATGGCGAGCCCGGTGAACGCCGCGATCCCGCTCACCACGACGAGCAGAATCGCGGCGGACCGCCCTTCCGCCAGGCCGGCCGCCTTCGCGACCTGCATGCGCTCGCGGGCGCGCTTGCCAATCTGCTCGAGCAAGCCGTCGACCTTCTCGCGCCACACGCGACCCTTGCCGTTGCTCGGCAGCGGCGTGCTGGTCTTGAGCGACTCGATGATCTGCGCGCTCTGCTCGCCCGCAACGCCGAGGAACTGGGCGAACGCGGCCTTCGCCTCGTCCAGGAGGCGACGGTCCTCGGGATCGGCCATGAGCGGCGTCAATCCGTCGAGCCTGCCCTGGACCCGCTCGAGTTTTTGCCGGTATTCGACGGCGAGCTTCTCGGCCAGGTCGACCTTGTTGGCGAGGCGCAGATCCCGCTGCGTGAGCGTTCCCGCGATGAGGTCGGCGTTGAGGGTGAGCACGCGCTCGAGCCGCGCCGCGTGCTGATCGACGATGGTCGAGACGTTGTCCTCGAACACCGTGAGCCAGTGAAACGCCATCACCAGGGTGGCGGCGCCGGCGGCGAGAAACAGCAGTCCGGGGAGCGCCAGCTTGTGCAGCAACTTCAGATTGCAAACGAACCGGTTCATGTCCGACCGCCACCCAGCACCACCGGCACCCTGCCCGAACGGGGTTAATGGCGGATGAATGCGGGTTCCGGGGGGCTCATACGGCCGCGCGAGTCAGCGCTCCAACCTCTCGGGCGTCATCGTCCGCGAAAGCGAACGATCCAGTACGCCCCAGCGGATCAATGCGGCACTGCCGCAGCCCCATCATGTACCGGATTGCCCGCCGCGCAGGCCATGACGAGCCTCCGTCAAAAGAAGCCGAGCGACTCGCAGCCGGTGCCGGCGGAAAAACTGTGCTTCACCCGCCGCGCCGGAATGTCGATCACGTGCACCGAGCCGTCGCCCTGGCAGGCGACGAAGAGCTCGTCGCCGCGGAACGCCATGTCCATCGGCTGGCTGCCGACCTTGATGGCGGTCTGCGCGCGGAACGAGGGATCGATCAGGCTCACGGTGTCGCTGTTGAGGCTGGTGACGCCGATGAGGCTGTTGTCGGGCGCGTAGCGCGCGATCTGCGCCGGCTTCGGCACGCCCGCGAGCACGACCTCCTCGCGCACGCGGCCCGCCTGCGCGTCGATCAGGATCAGTTTCGGCTCGACATCGTCGACCGCGACCACGGTCGCGCCGTCGGCCGAGATCGCGATGCCGGCGAGCGGGCGCGGCGTCGCGATCTTGCCGAGGAGCTTGCGGTTCGGCAGGTCGATCACCGAGACTGTCGCGTCCTCCTCGTTCTCGACGTAGAGGCGCTGCCCGTCCGGCGAGATGATCAGGCGGTGGCCGTTGGTCGAGCCGGAGTCGATCGCGTCCACGACCTT